>ERZ779622.144-NODE-144-length-48824-cov-10.785130_pt1 | contig 48824 bp, 44 predicted proteins | sample MGYA00514188_ERZ779622 | MGnify/ENA primary metagenome ERZ779622 (study PRJEB29562, sample SAMEA4376702) | mouse gut metagenome | isolation source: Cecum | study: EMG produced TPA metagenomics assembly of the A DSS colitis mouse model was used to assess the... | reverse complement strand
TGCAGATGTTCAAGAACCAGTAATAATTGAACCACATACAACAGAGTTTATACATACTGGGATAGCAATTGAAGTACCAGACGGATATTTTGGAGCAGTATTTGCTAGAAGCGGACTTGCATCTAATGAAGGTTTACGTCCAGCAAACTGTGTGGGAGTGTGCGACTCGGGATATCGTGGAGAATATAAAGTTGCATTACATAATGATTCTGTTAGTACAAAAACTGTTCAGCCAGGAGACAAAATAGCCCAGCTTGTAGTAATGCCATATCTGAATATGGAGTTTAATGAGGTAGATGAGTTATCAGACACAGATAGGGGAGATGGAGGATTTGGAAGTACGGGAAGGTAAAATACCTCCCGTAATAATCTTTAACCAGGAAGGGGTTATAGTATAGAAACAAAAACAGATAAATTATTGAAATTTGCTATTGACAATGATATGATAGATATGTCATTTGTGCAAGAGCAAATTGAAATGAAAAAAAGAGAAGAAATTTTAAAAAAGCATCCATACAAAATATGGAAGGGGAAAGATGGTAATTGGTACACTTATCTTCCAAACAAAGAGAAGGGAAGGGTATTAAAGAAAAAAACAATCAAAAAAGATCTGGAAGATGACATAATTGAATATTGGGAAGACGAACTGGAAGATCCTACAATTACTGACGTATTTGAGGAATGGAATAATCGGAGACTTGAATTAAAGAAGATATCAGAAGCAACACACCTGAGAAACTGTCAAGTATTTAACAGACATTACGAAGAATTTGGCAAATATCGAATCAAATCAATAGATGAAAATCAAATTGTGGAGTTTTTGGAAGAACAGATTGCGTATCATAATCTTACTGCAAAAGCATTTTCGAATTTAAAAACAATTACCAGAGGATTCCTAAAAAGGGCTAAAAAAAGGAAGTTGGTTATGTTTAACGTTGAAGAGATATTTAATGATATTGACATTTCTGAAATTAAATTTAAAAAAGTTATTAAAGAAGATTATGAAGAGGTATTTAATGAAGAGGAAATGCCAATTATTATCGATTATCTTAAAAATAATCCCGATCTGACAAATCTGGGAATCATGCTTATGTTTGTGACTGGTATCAGAGTTGGGGAAGTTGTTGGGTTAAAACATGATGACTTTGAAGGCAACACATTTAAAATACGAAGGACAGAAACTAGATTCAAAAATGAAAATGGAGAATATGTTCGCTTGATAAAAGAGTTTCCCAAATCTCAGGCTGGTGTACGCACAGCAATTATTCCAAAAGACTACGAATGGCTTACAAAATCACTTAGGTTGCAGAATCCATTTGACGAATATATATTTGTCAAAGATGGTAGCAGGATTTCAACACAAGCTGTCAGGGCACGATTATGGCGGATATGTAAAAAACTTGGAATATATAATAAGTCTCCACATAAAATAAGAAAAACTTATGGATCAATATTACTTGACAATCATATAGATAACAGGTTGATTATAGAACAAATGGGACATACAGATATTTTATGCACAGAGGAACATTATCATCGGAACAGGAAGAGTATTGATGTAAAGGCACAGCTCATAAGCTCTATACCTGAGTTTCAGAATGTTGCCAAATAATCGAACAAATGTCTGATTACCTTTTTGATTACTTTTTGATATGCCGAGTCCGCAAAGCCTTATAAATACAAGCATAAAAAAGCAGGATACGGGAGTCGAACCCGCCTCCTCGGCTTGGGAAGCCGATGTACTACCGATGTACTAATCCTGCAAAGCAAAATTAGTATACCATGAAAGTCAGGAGGAATGCAAGTCTATTTTTGAAAAAATATAAAATTTTATATTGTATAAAGAGTTTGTTAAGAATATGGATGGATTATCACAAGATTGTTACAAAAAATAAATCAATAAGAAAGTATTTATTAGTAAATATGTCAACTGTACTTTTTTTCCATTTCGGTCTATACTATAATAGTATATCAGTATAAAGGATGTGACGGGAATGGCAGAGAAAAATCAGGGGCGGGAAGTCGCTTTTGCAGAAACTTATGATGAGACAGTGAAGAAGACGATTGAAAAAGCCTTTTTAAAAGAGGGAGTTTCGTATCTGATCAAAGTTGATAAAGTGAGGGAGATGAAAAAAGGGCATTTTGAGTGCAGAATGAAGTATTCCTTCTATATTAACAGATTTCAGACAGACGAAGCAAAGGCTGCCATGACGGCGCAGAATCTGGACGAGAAGAGTGTTAATTACCTGATATAGTACATAGGAGAGAAGTATCACCACCGCGTGGTGCTTTTTTACTGTATTTTCACAATTATTCATGAAGAATCAAAAGGAGATGGAGCGTATGATGGATTTTACAGCAATTATGAAATTTAAGGGTGCATGGGACACGTTCAACAAAAACCACCCCAAGTTCATGCCTTTTATGCAGGCAGTGGGGCAGGAAGCGATCGCAGACGGCACCATTATTGAGGTCAAGGTAACAAGCCCGGAGGGCAAAGAGTACAACACAAACATGAAGGTTACACAGAGTGACTTGGACTTGTTTGCACAGTTAAAAGGAATGATGTAAAAATCATGTAAAAGAAAATCTTGAATGCCATAATTTCTTGTGATATAATAAACCGATTATGAGAAAGAAAGCACAGGTGATAAGATGAAGGCGTTTTTAATTTTGGAGGACGGCACCGTATTTGAGGGGATTCAGATCGGTGCCGACAGGGAAGTAGTCAGTGAAATCGTTTTTAATACCTCTATGGCAGGATATCTTGAAGTGCTCACTGACCCGTCCTATGCAGGACAGGCAGTGTGCATGACCTATCCATTGATCGGAAACTATGGCATCTGCAAGGATGACATGGAGTCTAAGAAACCTTGGCCCGACGGATTCATTGTTCGGGAATTATCTAGGAATTTCAGCAATTTCAGAGCAGATTTTTCCATTCAGCAGTTTTTAGAAGAGAATAACGTACCGGGGATTGCGGGCATTGACACCAGAGCGCTCACAAAGATTTTGCGCAAAAAGGGCACGATGAACGGTATGATAACAACAGATGCACACTACAGACTCGAGGAGGTGCTTCCGAGATTAAAATCCTACACAACAGGCAAAGTTGTTGAGAAAGTTACCTGCAAAGAAAAGTATGAGCTAAAAGGTTCCCGGGATCTCTCCGAAAACGGCGCACTCTCTGGGAGCGCAAAGTTTGTGCAGGCTGCGTATGAGGCAGGAGAGCGGGAGAAAAAACCGTCGCTTGTCAAAACTTTGAATGGCATTGGCAAACGGGTGGCGCTCCTTGACCTTGGCACAAAGGATAATATCGCCTATTCCCTCAAAATAAGAGGGTGTGATGTGACGGTCTATCCAGCGACAACGCCGGCATCAGAGATCATCGCATCCAGTCCTGACGGCATCATGCTCTCGAACGGACCCGGAGACCCGAAAGAGTGTACCGCGATTATCGCGGAAATCAAGAAGCTGTATGATACAGACATTCCTATTTTTGCGATCTGCTTAGGGCATCAGCTCATGGCGCTGGCGACAGGGGCAGACACTTACAAAATGAAATATGGGCACAGAGGCGGCAATCATCCAGTAAAAGATCTTGCCACGGGAAGAGTGTATATTTCCTCGCAGAATCACGGGTATGTGGTGGACACCGACAAGCTGGACAAAAGTGTGGCAACCCCCGCATTTATCAATGTCAATGACGGGACCAATGAGGGGCTTGATTACACAGGAAAAAATATTTTTACTGTCCAGTTTCATCCAGAAGCGTGCTGTGGCCCGCAGGACTCCGGCTATCTGTTTGACCGTTTTATTGACAGAATGAATCATGCTCAAAATCTTGCAAAAAAGGAGGTGTCAAGATAATGCCTAAGAATCCAAATGTTAAAAAAGTAATGGTGATCGGTTCAGGCCCTATCGTCATTGGACAGGCTGCGGAGTTTGACTATGCCGGCACACAGGCGTGCCGTTCGCTCAAAGAGGAAGGCATCGAGGTGGTGCTTGTAAATTCAAACCCGGCGACGATCATGACAGACCGTGACATTGCTGACAAAGTTTATATCGAGCCGCTGACAGCAAGCGTCTTAGAGCAGATTATTGAGAAGGAAAAACCAGATTCGATACTGCCAACGCTGGGCGGTCAGGCAGGGCTCAATCTTGGCATGGAGCTGGAGGAGAGCGGATTTCTGGCTTCTCATAATGTAAAGCTCCTTGGCACAACCGCCGCCACAATCCGAAAAGCGGAGGACCGGCAGGAATTCAAGGACACGATGGAAAAGATTGGCGAGCCCTGCGCGGCGTCTCTTGTCGTTGAGAATGTCGAGGATGGCGTGGCGTTTACCAATACGATTGGCTATCCAGTGGTGCTGCGCCCGGCGTATACACTTGGCGGCAGCGGCGGCGGCATCGCGCACAACCAGCTTGAATTAGAAGAAATCCTTGAAAATGGACTCAGGCTCTCCCGCGTGGGACAGGTGCTGGTCGAGCGCTGTATTGCTGGCTGGAAGGAAATAGAGTACGAGGTGATGCGCGACAGCGCGGGGAACTGTATCACCGTATGTAATATGGAAAATATTGATCCGGTCGGCGTCCACACAGGAGACAGTATTGTCGTGGCGCCTTCGCAGACGCTGAGTGACAAAGAATATCAGATGCTTCGGACTTCGGCGCTCAATATTATTTCCGAGTTAAATATCACAGGCGGATGCAATGTGCAGTTTGCGCTGCACCCGACGAGTTTTGAGTACTGTGTAATCGAGGTGAATCCCCGCGTGAGCCGTTCCTCTGCGCTCGCATCCAAGGCGACAGGCTATCCGATCGCCAAGGTTGCCGCAAAGATCGCACTCGGCTACACGCTCGACGAGATCAAAAATGCCATCACAGGCAAGACCTACGCAAGCTTTGAGCCGGCGCTCGACTACTGTGTTGTCAAGATGCCAAGGCTTCCTTTTGACAAATTTATCACGGCGAAGCGGACACTGACGACACAGATGAAAGCGACAGGAGAGGTCATGAGCATCTGTACGAACTTTGAGGGGGCGCTCATGAAGGCGATCCGCTCGCTCGAACAGCATGTGGACTGCCTTCGAAGCTATGATTTTTCAGCGCTTGACAGGGAGGCGCTGCTTCGGCGGATGCAGAAGGTCGATGACCAGCGCATCTATGTCATTGCGGAGGCGCTCAGAAAAGGCATTGATTATGATACCATCTACGAGATTACGCGGATTGACCGATGGTTTATTGACAAGCTTGCGGTGCTTGTGGAGATGGAACACGTACTGGAGACACAGCCCCTTTCGCTGGAATTGTTAAAAGAGGCAAAGCGGCTGGAATTTCCTGACAGCGTGATCGCGCGGCTTGCCGGGATCGAGGAGTCCGCGGTGAAACAGATGCGCGATGCGAATCATGTGACGGCTTCGTTTAAGATGGTTGATACCTGTGCGGCAGAGTTTGAGGCAAGTACGCCATATTATTATTCCTGTTATGATGGCGTCAACGAGGCAGTGGAGACCAATCCGCCAAAAAAGGTGCTGGTGCTTGGCTCAGGCCCGATTCGCATCGGGCAGGGAATTGAGTTTGACTACTGTTCTGTCCATGCAACGTGGGCGTTTGCAAAGGCGGGATATGAGACGATCATCGTCAACAATAATCCTGAGACCGTCAGCACCGACTTTGATATTGCCGACAAGCTCTATTTTGAGCCGTTGACGCCGGAGGATGTGGAGAACATCGTCAACTTTGAGAAACCCGATGGGGCAGTGGTGCAGTTTGGCGGACAGACGGCGATCAAGCTCACAGAGAGTCTTATGAAGATGGGCGTGCCGATACTGGGAACGAAGGCAGAGGATGTTGACGCCGCGGAGGACAGAGAGCTTTTTGACAAGATTTTGGAGGAGACGAAGATTCCGCGCGCGGCGGGCGGTACAGTTTATACAGCCGAGGAGGCGAAGGAGGTTGCAAACCGCCTTGGGTATCCAGTGCTTGTCAGACCTTCGTATGTGCTTGGCGGGCAGGGCATGCAGATTGCGATTTCCGACGCGGAGATCGAGGAGTTTATGGAGATCATCAACCGCATTGCGCAGGACCATCCGATTCTCGTAGACAAGTACTTGCAGGGCAAGGAGCTTGAGGTGGATGCCGTGTGTGACGGTACAGAAATCTTGATTCCGGGGATTATGGAGCATATAGAGAGAACAGGAGTTCACTCCGGCGATTCGATTTCTGTCTACCCGGCGCACACGATCACCGATCAGGTAAAAGAGACGATTGCCGAATACACAAGGCGGCTGGCAAAAGCGCTGCATGTGAAGGGCTTGATCAATATTCAGTTTATCGCTGTCGGCGAGGAAGTGTTTGTGATTGAGGTTAATCCCCGCTCTTCGAGAACGGTTCCGTATATCAGTAAGGTGACAGGCATCCCGATTGTGGACCTTGCGACAGAAGTGATTATTGGAAAGACCATCCGGGAGCTTGGCTATGAGCCCGGTTTACAGAGAGAGGCGGACTATGTGGCAGTGAAGATGCCAGTGTTCTCCTTTGAGAAAATCAGAGGGGCAGAGATCAGCCTTGGACCGGAGATGAAGTCCACAGGCGAGTGTCTTGGCATTGCCAAAACCTTTAACGAGGCATTGTATAAGGCATTTCTGGGTGCAGGAATCGACCTGCCCAAGCATAAGCGGATGATTATTACAGTGAAGGATGCAGACAAGGGCGAGGCGATCGAGATCGGCAGGCGGTTTGCGAAGCTGGGATATACGATCTATGCGACGCGCAGCACAGCAAAAGCGCTGAATGACGCAGGCGTCAAAGCAAACAAAGTCAATAAAATCCAGCAGGAATCCCCGACGGTGATGGATTTGATACTGGGGCATAAAATTGACCTTGTGATTGACACGCCAACGCAGGGGCGCGATAAGTCAAGAGACGGATTTCTGATACGACGGACCTCGATCGAGACAGGCGTGAACTGCATCACGGCGCTGGATACCGCAAAGGCGCTTGCGACAAGCCTAGAAAACAAGAACGACAACCCGCTGACGCTGGTGAATATTGCGGAGCTGTGAGCATGAACACAAGAAATTACCAGCGCGAGCTGGATCAATTATTAGCGCAGCTCACCACTGTGCCGCGCCTGCTGTTGCATAGCTGCTGTGCGCCGTGCAGCAGTTCGGTGCTTGAATATCTGAGGCGGTATTTTGAGATTACCGTTTTTTATTACAATCCAAATATTTCGATGGAAGCCGAATATCAAAAACGTGTGGAGGAACAGAAGCGTCTGATCAACGCCTATAATCAACTGCCGGACAGCGGCTATCCCATTGCTGTTATAGAGGGAGATTATGAACCCGAAGTTTTTTATGTGGCAGCGAAGGGTTTAGAGCAGTGCCCGGAGGGCGGCGAGCGCTGTTTTGCCTGCTATGAGCTTCGGCTTGGCAAGACGGCAGCGCTTGCGAAAAAACAAGCGTATGACTATTTTGCGACGACCCTCACGATCAGCCCGTTAAAGAACGCTGCAAAATTGAATGAGATTGGCGAGCGATTGGCAGAACGATACCAGATTTCGTGGCTTCCGTCGGATTTCAAGAAGAAAAATGGGTATAAGCGCTCCATCGAGCTGTCTGCGGAGTATGGGCTGTACCGGCAGAATTATTGTGGGTGTGTGTATTCGAAAGGGAGGTAACAATGAAAAAACTATTAGATTTGATATCTGATGAAATGATGCAGGCATTTGAACAGGCGGGATATGACCGCGCGCTTGGAAAGGTGACGCTCTCAAACCGCCCGGACTTGTGCGAATATCAGTGTAATGGCGCGATGGCTGGCGCAAAACAGTACAAAAAGGCACCGATTATGATCGCGAAGGATGTCGCGGCAAAGCTTGCAGACAGTACCGTGTTTGCAAAAGCGGAGGCAGTGGCACCCGGCTTTTTGAATTTGACATTAGAGAGAGAATTTGTGGGAGATTATCTCAAAAAAATGCGCGCTGATGCCAAATTTGGCGTGGAAGAGTCCAAAAATCCCGCAAAAATCGTGATCGACTACGGTGGTCCCAATATCGCAAAAGCGCTGCATGTAGGACATTTGCGTTCTGCGATTATCGGGGAGAGCGTAAAACGCATCGCGCGTTATATGGGACACACGATTGTCGGCGATATTCATATGGGGGACTGGGGGCAGCCGATGGGACTGGTTATGAATGAGCTGAGGCTCAGGAAACCGGAGCTTGTGTATTTTGATGAAAACTATCATGGAGAATATCCGACAGAGCCGCCGCTTACGATTTCAGAGCTAGAGGAAATCTATCCTTTTGCGAGCAAGCGTTCCAAGGAGGATGAAGCGTACAAAGCGGATGCGATGGCTTGCACGTATAAACTGCAAAGCGGTGTGCCGGGCTACCGGGCTCTGTGGAAGCATATTATCGCCGTTTCTGTCACGGATTTAAAGAAAATTTATGAGAAATTAAATGTAACTTTTGACCTTTGGAACGGTGAGTCCGCTGTGCATGATATGATACCGGGAATGGTGGAGGCAATGAAAGAAGGCGGTTATGCACATCTAAGTGAAGGGGCGCTTGTGGTTGATGTGAAGGAGGAGACCGACACAAAGGAGATTCCGCCATGTATTATGCTAAAATCAGACGGAGCAGCGCTTTACAATACCACAGACCTTGCGACAATCAAGATGCGCATGGAGACAGAACAGCCAGACAGAATCCTCTATGTGGTAGACAAACGGCAGGAACTGTATTTTGAGCAGATCTTTCGCTGTGCGCGCAAGACAAAATTGGTGCAAGAGGATACAGAATTAAAGTTTCTTGGTTTCGGTACAATGAACGGTGCAGATGGAAAGCCCTTTAAGACGCGCGAGGGCGGTGTGATGCGGCTTGAAAATCTGATTCGGGAAATCAATGATGAAATGTTTCGCAAAATTAAGGAAAGCCGTGAGACCTCAGATGAGGAGGCAGCAGCGACAGCGCAGGTGGTAGGGCTTGCCGCGTTAAAATATGGCGATCTGTCCAATCAGGCAAGCAAAGATTACATTTTTGATATCGACCGCTTTACTTCATCAGAGGGCGATACAGGTCCCTATATTCTCTATACGATTGTGCGTATCAAATCAATTCTTGCCAAATATGCGGAGAACGGCGGGGATGTGCAGGCAGTAAGCGCTGATATCAAAGCACCTGTCAATGACAGTGAGAAACAGTTGATGATGGCGCTGGCAAAATATAATGCAAGCGTGGAGGCGGCATGTGACGAGTATGCGCCGCACAAGATTTGTGCGTATATTTATGACCTTGCAAATGCGTTTAATCATTTTTATCATGAGACGAAGATTCTTGCGGAGGAGGACGCATCAAAGAAGGCAGGATGGATCGCACTTTTGACACTCACAAGAGATGTGCTTGAGACAGCCATTGATCTGCTGGGATTCTCAGCGCCAGAGAGGATGTAATTACATTTTAAGATTAAAAAGAATCTGACCAGCGCAAGTCAGGTTCTTTTTTATGCACACGGGCACCCAAAGGTGGATTGTCAGCTAGCGCTGACGGGTGCCCGGCGCGCAGGGAAGATGGCTTTTTTCTGCTCGATTAGGAGAATTTTAAGAAAGTTTGACTAAAATATAGTACAATTACCTACATAAGATAGAAACATAGTAAAAAAAGTGCAAAAAAGTGCACTAAAAAAATAGAAGAAGAGCACTATATATGAGCAACAAGAACAATATTTGAACAATCCTTGTGTGTAATAGTTACAAAATAATCATAAAAGTGACTTAAAATTTTAAGAAATATGTACGAGAGACAAACTTTATGATAAAATAGATACAACGATCTAAAATGAATTATGAGAGGATGTGTACATTATGTACGGAAATCAGAAGGGGCTAATCTTTACAAATGAGAAATGTATTGGATGTAATAAGTGCATTTCTGTTTGTCCAGTCATCACTGCAAACAAAGCTGTCAAGACAGAGGAAGGACTACAGAGAATTGAAGTGGACGGTGATAAATGCATTGCGTGCGGAGCTTGTTTTGATGCATGTGAACACAATGCAAGAGAATTTGTGGATGATACAGAGGAATTTTTTGCAGCACTTTCAAAAGGAGAGAAACTATCAGTACTGTGGGCGCCAGCATTTGCGGCAAACTATCCAAATGAATATAAAAAGATTCTTGGAGGGCTGAAAAAATTAGGCGTAAACCGGATTATCAGCGTCAGCTTTGGCGCGGATATCACGACATGGGGATATATCAAGTACATCACAGAACATCATTTTCAGGGTGGGATTTCCCAGCCATGTCCGGCAATTGTCAATTACATTGAGCATTACATACCTGAGCTGATACCCAAACTTGTGCCAGTACAGAGTCCGCTAATGTGTGCGGCAATCTATGCGAAGAAATACTTGAAAATAACCGATAAGCTGGCCTTTATCAGTCCATGCATTGCCAAAAAAGACGAGATCAGCGATCCCAAAAACAAAGGGTATGTGAGTTATAATGTAACGTTTGACCATTTGGCAAACTATGCCAGAAGCCACAATATCAAGGCAGACCCGGCGCCGAATGAGATTGAGTACGGTCTGGGCTCGATCTATCCCATGCCCGGCGGTCTCAAGGAGAATGTATACTGGTTCTGCGGGGAGGAAGTGTTCATCCGCCAGATTGAGGGTGAGAAACATGCGTATCATTTTCTCGAGGATTACAAAGAGAGAGTGCTAGGCGGCAAGAAGCTGCCGTTTATGGTGGATGCGCTCAATTGTGCACAGGGATGCATCTATGGCACAGGCATAGAACAGTCCAAGGCAAAGACAGATGATATTCTCTATGAACTACAATCCATCAAGGAGGCAAGCAAGTCCAGCAGAAGAAGCAGCGCATGGGCGCGCAAGGCGTCGCCGGCGCAGCGGCTGCACAATCTCAACAGGCAGTTTGCACACCTTGACATTCGTGACTTTATGCGGGAGTATACAGATAAATCAAAGGGCAATGCAATCCAGAAGCCTTCCTTGTCAGAACTCAATGATATTTTTGCTGATATGAATAAGAAAAATACAGTACAGCAGCATATCAATTGCAGTGCGTGCGGATATAACACTTGTACAGATATGGCTACGGCAATCTATAATGGCTGCAATGACAAGAACAGCTGTGTTCATTATATCAAGAATCTGGCGGAGGAAGAGAAGGAGCGCGTACAGGAAATCTCCTTTGAAGTAGAACAGAAAAATGCGGAGATGGCACAGAAAAATGAGACAATCAGCGCTATGGTGACAGAGGCAAACGGCGAGTTCAACACCCTGAATGTCTCTATAGATGAGATGATCGACGGCAATAACAACAATGCCGAGGAGAGTACGAATATTAGTATGGCAATGGTGGAAGTCGTCGATTTCTGTGATGATATGAAAAAGTCATTTGGAGAGATCACAGAGCTCTTAGAGCAGCTTGGCGGCAATAATGAAAATATTACAAAGGTGGCGGCTAAGACAAATTTACTGTCGCTGAATGCCTCCATTGAGGCGGCGCGCGCAGGCGAGGTCGGCAAAGGATTTGCAGTTGTGGCGCAGGAGATCAAAACGCTCAGCGATGTCAGCAGGGGCGCTGCCGATGACAGCAGCAAGAACAAAGAGCAGATCGTGCAGGCGATGACGCGGCTCATGGAAAGCTCTGAGAATCTGATGAAGGTTGTGGATAATGTCAATGAGCGGATCACCAACCTCGCAGCAAGCACCGAGGAAATAGCGGCGTCAGCGACCATGATCGGACAGGTTGCATCCGAGCTGCATGACAAGTTTGACAGAATTAACGCCTTGTGATTTGATGGTTGAAGTTTTGCGAAAGAAAGCGTATAATCAAAGTGCTGCATTGAAATAAATCAAGGAAAGAGAGAAAAATATGAGCAAAACAATACCATACAAGATCTATCTGGAAGAAAGTGAGATGCCTAGACAGTGGTACAACGTGCGGGCAGACATGAAAAATAAGCCCGCGCCGATTCTCAATCCGGCAACCATGAAACCAATTACCGTGGAGGAACTCTCACCGATTTTCTGCGAGGAGCTTGCAAGACAGGAGCTGGATGATACCACTGCATATTTCGACATACCACAGGAGATACGTGATTTCTATAAAATGTACCGTCCGTCACCGCTCACGAGGGCGTATTGTCTGGAAAAGAAACTGGACACACCAGCACATATTTATTACAAATTTGAGGGAAACAACACATCGGGAAGCCATAAGCTCAACTCTGCCATCGCTCAGGCGTACTATGCAAAACAGCAAGGACTCAAAGGCGTTACGACAGAGACCGGGGCGGGGCAGTGGGGAACTGCGCTTTCCATGGCATGTTCTTATTTTGATTTGGACTGTCAGGTGTATATGGTCAAAGTATCCTATGAGCAAAAGCCATTCCGGCGCGAGGTGATGCGTACTTACGGGGCGAAGGTTACGCCGTCTCCGTCCATGCTCACCAATGTCGGCAGAAAGATCAACGAAGCGTTTCCGGGCACGACAGGCAGCCTTGGCTGTGCGATCTCAGAGGCTGTGGAGGCAGCCACAGCGCAGGAGGGCTACCGCTATGTGCTGGGGTCTGTGCTGTCTCAGGTGCTTTTGCACCAGACAATCATTGGGCTGGAGACCAAATCAGCGCTGGACAAATACGGCATCAAAGCGGATATGATTATTGGCTGTGCGGGCGGCGGGTCAAATCTTGGCGGATTGATTTCTCCTTTTGCGGGCGAAATGTTAAGAGGCGAGGCGGACTATGAGATCATAGCGGTAGAGCCGGCGTCCTGTCCGAGTCTGACAAGGGGCGTCTATGCCTATGATTACTGTGATACAGGAAAAATCTGTCCACTGGCAAAGATGTATACGCTTGGAAGCGGCTTTATCCCGTCGGCAAATCATGCGGGAGGACTGCGCTATCATGGAATGAGCTCGATCGTGTCACAATTATATGATGATGGTATCATAACTGCGCGGAGTGTAGAGCAGACAGAGGTATTTCAGGCTGCACAGACTTTTGCGAGAGTGGAGGGAATCCTTCCGGCACCAGAGAGCAGCCATGCAATCCGGGTGGCAATTGATGAGGCGCTCAAGTGCAAAGAGACCGGCGAGGAGAAGAATATTGTCTTTGGTCTGACCGGGACAGGATATTTTGATATGGTTGCTTATCAGCGGTTTAATGATGGGGAAATGCAGGACTATATACCGACAGATGAAGAGCTGGCAAAGAGTCTGGCAGATCTTCCTAAAGTGAACTAAATTGAGTAGAGAAGAGGACTGGCTTTGACCAGTCCTTTTTGACAATAAAAAATAGCGAAGGGGGGATTCGAACCCTCGACACCGCGGGTATGAACCGCGTGCTCTAGCCAACTGAGCTACTTCGCCATCACAGTAATAAATTTAAATGAAAAATGGGGCCTACAGGGCTCGAACCTGTGACCCTCTGCTTGTAAGGCAGATGCTCTCCCAGCTGAGCTAAGACCCCACGTAACTGACTTCTACAATATACTATTTATCTTAAAAAAAGTCAATACTTTTCTGAAAAAATTTTAAAATACTTTCAAAAAAGACTTTTTTAATTTGGCATTCTATGGTAGAATTGCGATAACTCTTGAATTTGGATGGAAAGGGAATAATTGCAATGAAAATGATTGTACACGACATGCAGGAGGAATCATGGCAGGAGCTTGGCGTAAGGCTTCAGGAAAAGGATATTGTCATCAGTGATGCAGCAGCGTGTACAGGCAGTGAGATTGAGGGTGCAATGGGACGCTGCTGTCAGCTGATTCTGATCAGCCGCTGCGTGTATGGCGGTTTCAGCCCGTTTATTCAGGGTGTGCTGGAGAAGTGCAGAAGGCATTTTGGGCCGTTTCTGGAAATGCGGCATGGCCAGACACATTATGAGGTCAACAGCGGGAATAAGAATACATTTGGCATGGTCTGCTGTTTCTACGGGGAGCATATTACGCCGCAGGAAGAGCAGTCTGCAAGGATTCAGTCTGTGTCGGACGGAATATCATTGCAGGCAAGAGGTGTCAAGATTGTCTTTTATGATACAATTGATAAAATAAGCCAGTTGAAAGGTATCATTTTATAGGATGCCGCGCGGTGTGGAAAGGAGGGGGAATCAGTGTAATGATACTGTTTTTGGACGGAGGGTATACACAGACTGCCGGCAATGAAGCGTGCGCAGAACTCATTCAGGAATGCACACAGAAGGAAGCACTGGTCTCGGTTAAGATCGAGGAGAATATGGATTGGAACCGTGTATTCAGAGATCTTGAAGATGCGGATGCCATTGTGCTTGCAGCAGATGTGTATCTGGACAGTGTGCCTTCTTTCGTGCTTCGGTTTCTTGAAAAGGTCGAGCAGGCGGTGATTGGCGGGGAGAGTATCGGCGGCAGATTTTATGCGGTTCTCTATACAGAGCTGTATGAGGGAGAGCAGACCAGTGTAGCGATGGAGGTACTCAAAAATTTCTGCGTACATGCCAATATAACATGGGGGAGAGGTCTTGGAATCGGCGGAAACAAGATAGAGACACTTCTGCGCAAGGACAGTTTCTGGGGCAGACTTCACAAAAGTACGTCAGATTTCAGGACAGCGTCCTTGCAGGAGCACGCGCTTTTTATCAGGGAAAAAATACAGGGAACAGATGTGTATATCAAGCCGGAAGAAGTGTCAAGAAAGGGGTATATTCGCAAAATTAATCAAAAAATGAAAAAAAGTAATCGCGTAAAATTCGCTCAAAACGAATGCAAACTGCAAAAAAATTGATAAAAATATCAGCTCTTTCAACAAGAAAAAACAGCTATTTTTAAGGGATTTGAGCGGAATATGTGGTATTTTGGCGGATGCTGTATAGAAAGCGCAAAAAGTGCGATAAGTAAGTGTTGCAAGATAAATTGACATTCTTATATAATGGACATTGCCAAATCCTGCTAGAATTTGTAAGTAAACGTAATTTGGGAGTAGCGTTTATAAATTCTTTGAGCCAAGATTATGATTGGGAGACGTGATTTGGGTGGCATTTGGCGGTCAATAATAAGAATGGAGGAGAAGCTTATGGAGCAGTTAAACGTAATGACACAGCAGGATAACGAGAAAATTTTTAGAATACTCAGCGATTTACTTACAAAAGACAAGGAATTTCAGATTATGATCACCGTTCCAGCGGGTACGAAGCTTACGAACAGTGAGAACAGCCTGATTAGCAAAAAGACTGACAGCAGACCAGAATCAAATTCCTTGGAAAATGCACATGACTTGGAGAAAGATGTGACGGATATGATACACGAGATCGGTGTGCCCGCCCATATCAAAGGGTACCAGTATCTGCGCGAAGCGATTATGATGTCGGTGGAGGATATAGAAATGCTCAACTCTATCACCAAGATTCTTTATCCGTCGATCGCAAAGAAATACCAGACAACACCGAGCCGTGTTGAGCGCGCCATACGGCACGCAATCGAAGTAGCATGGAGCAGAGGGAAAATGGAGACGCTTGATTCGCTTTTCGGATATACGATCAACCTCGGAAAGGGCAAGCCGACAAATTCTGAGTTCATTGCTCTGATAGCAGATAAAATAAGACTTCACTACAGAGCATAATACAAAGTATAATCCGACAAATTCCTTTACATTCCAGCTTCGATTGGTGTATAATAACTATAGTGTAACTTTATTCGCAGCACTGAGATGAGTGTGGAAAGGGATTTGATAGTATGAAAAACATTTTATTTGTGGCTTCAGAGGGTGTACCATTTATTAAGACGGGAGGACTTGCGGATGTGGTAGGTTCACTTCCCAAATACTATGATAAAAGATACTTTGATGCGAGGGTAGTCTTACCCAAGTACATGTGTATGTCTGATAATATGAAATCGCTGATGCAGTACAGGACGCATTTCTATCTGGATTTTATGGGGCAGAGCGAGTATGTGGGCGTACTTGAAGCACAGTATGATGGCATCACATATTATTTTATTGATAATGAGAAAATGTTTGGAGGGTTTAAGCCGTACAGCGATGATCATATAGGGGAGATCACGAAGTTTGTATTTTTTTCAAAGGCAGCATTGTCGATTTTGCCGGTAGTCGGGTTTAAACCGGATATTGTACATTGCCACGACTGGCAGGCAGCGATCATTCCTGTGTATTTGAAAGAGAGATTTGCCAAGGGCGAATTTTATCAGGGCATGAAGACGATAATGACCATCCATAACCTTAAATTTCAGGGAATTTATGACATCAAGACCGTTCAGCACATCACAGGTCTTGACGGTTCTTATTTTGCACCTGACAAACTGGGATACTTTAAAGATGGAAACCTTTTAAAGGGTGGACTTACTTATGCAGATGCGATTACGACAGTAAGTGCAACCTACGCAGAGGAGATTAAGACGGAATTTTACGGCGAGAAACTCAATGGACTCCTCACAGCGAGAACACACGATCTCAGAGGTATTGTAAACGGTATCGACTATGAGGAATACAATCCAGATACCGACCAGTACATTGTACATCATTACAATGCATCTAATTTCAGAAAAGAGAAAGTAAAGAATAAGAGAGACCTGCAAAAACAGCTTGGTCTGGAAGAGAGTGACAAGAAAATGATGGTAGGCATTGTGTCAAGACTTACCGATCAGAAAGGCATGGATCTTGTTGCGTACATTATGGATGAACTGTGCAGCAAGGATGATATCCAGCTGGTAGTGCTTGGAACAGGCGAGGAGCGCTATGAGAATATGTTCCGCCATTTTGACTGGAAATATCATGGCAAGGTTTCTGCAAATATTTTTTATTCAGAGGAGCTTTCTCACAGAATTTATGCGTCATGCGATGCATTTTTAATGCCGTCACTGTTTGAGCCATGCGGCCTCAGCCAATTGATGTCACTGCGCTATGGAACCGTTCCCATTGTAAGGGAGACAGGCGGACTCAAGGATACCGTAGAGCCATATAATGAATATGAAAATAAAGGTACTGGATTTAGCTTTGTAAACTACAATGCACATGAAATGCTCAATACTATCCGGTACGCAGAGCAGGTATACTATGACAGAAAGCGCGAGTGGAACAAGATCGTGGACAGGGCGATGGCGACAGACTTTTCGTGGGGAGTGTCTGCAATGAAGTATCAGGAAATGTATGATTGGATGATAGGATAAAAACATGGCATTTGACGGAGTGACAATCGCGGGGATTGTCAGTGAACTAAAAGATAAATTAATAGGAAATAGGATTTACAAGATAGCTCAGCCTGAAAAGGATGAGCTACTCTTGACTGTAAAGGGAAGCTGTGGGCAGGTCCGGCTACTAATGTCAGCAGATGCATCACTGCCGCTGCTGTATCTGACACAGCAAAATAAGACAAGTCCCATGACCGCACCGAATTTCTGCATGCTGTTGCGCAAACATCTGCAAAATGCGCGGATTGTGTCTGTGGCTCAGCCGGGATTGGAGAGGATTGTCCGCTTTGAACTGGAACATCTGAATGAACTGGGTGATCTGTGCAGGAAGTATCTGATTATAGAGCTGATGGGAAAGCACAGCAATATTATATTTTGCGACGACAAAGACATGATTATTGACAGCATTAAGCATATTTCGGGAATGGTCAGTTCTGTCAGGGAGGTTTTGCCGGGGCGGATCTATTTTATACCAAAGACACAGGACAAGGCGGAGCTGCTAGCGTGTACCAAAGACGAGATGGCGGCAGTGCTGCGGGCAAAAAATGTGCCGCTGTTTAAGGCAGTCTATACGGGATTTACAGGAATCTCGCCAAGTATTGCGCAGGAGCTGTGCTACAGGGCGGGCGTGGATGCCGACTTGCCCAGTGCAGGAGTGGAAGCAGAAGCGCTTGAGCGGATGGCCTCAGTGCTCACCAGTCTGGCGGAGGATATCAAGAATACAAATTTTGATTACAATGTCGTCTATGAAAATAATCAGCCTGTAGAGTACGCAGCAGTGCGGCTAAGTTCTTATAAAGAAGAACAGCGCAGGAGATTTGAGAGTGTCTCAGCACTTCTGGAATATTACTATGCCGAGAAAAATACGATCACCCGCATCCGCCAGCGCTCAGTGGATTTGCGCAAAATCGTTGCGACAGCGCTTGAGCGCAATGTCAAGAAATATGATTTGCAGATAAAACAGCTACAGGATACGGAGAAGAGAGAGACTTACAGAGTGTATGGTGAGCTGTTAAATGCCTATGGCTACGGCGTGGAGGCGGGGGCGAAGTCGATGGAAGCCCTGAATTATTATACCGATCAGATGATTACGATACCGCTTGACCCGATGCTTTCCGCAGGGGAGAATGCCAAGAAGTATTTCGACAAATATCAGAAATTAAAGCGTACCTATGAAGCATTGACAACGCTCACCAAAGAGACGAAGGAGGAGATTGATCATCTTTCGTCGATCAGTATCTCCCTCGATATTGCACTCAAGGAGGAGGATCTGGTTCAGATCAAAGAAGAGCTGATTGAGAGTGGCTACATCCGGCGCAAGGGCGGCACGAAGCGGGAGAAGATTACAAGCAAACCTTTTCATTATCTGAGCAGCGACGGCTATCATATCTATGTGGGCAAGAATAATTATCAGAATGAGGAGCTCACCTTTAAATTTGCCACCGGAAACGACTGGTGGTTTCACACAAAGGGAATCCCCGGCTCGCATGTCGTGGTGAAGTCCAACGGCGAGGAGCTTCCAGACCGGGTATTTGAGGAGGCTGGCAAACTGGCGGCGCACTATTCTCAGGCAAGAGGACAGGAAAAGGTAGAGATTGACTATACACAGAAGAAAAATGTCAAGAAGCCAAACGGTTCCAAGCCGGGATTTGTCGTGTACTATACGAATTATTCGCTTGTGATTGATTCTGATATTGCGGGGATTGTACAGATTGAGTAAAGAAAATAAAAGAAAAGAATTCATTAAAAAATCACTGGGAGAACCAGTGATTTTTTATCACCTACACCTTTTTATGATTCTTTGTTATACTTATCTTTTGTGAGAATACCCTCAATATAAGCTTCAACCCGAACCCGATCAAGGGAATCTAGCTGACTGTAAAGATTGATTATTTCTGAATCATCATCCCGTCCGATGTCTGAATGAACTTTCAGGTTTTGTCTGCAATAATCTGTAGGGTCGTTTGTTCGACAAAGTAGGTAATCGGCAGATACATGAAGTGCATCAGCCATTATCGCAACAGTTTCTCCCTTAGGCATTGTATTTTTTAACTTCCATGATGATATCGTAGCACGTGTTACTCCGAACATTTCTGCTGCTCTCTGTGAGCATGGTTCTAGCCCAATGTACGCTTATGTGGTTCCTCAAGCGCCTGCGATTATAAAAGTCTCTAATAATGGTGGCGGCAATGATATTATTACGTATCAACCTGTTGCATATGCAAAGACATATGAATTGTATCGTAAGCGTATAGGTATAGACAATGAATATCAGCTTTGTGAGGAATTTCTGGATAATAAAAGTCATAGTCTGACTATGGTGCATTCAGATAAAGACATTATATATTCCTATAAATTATGTGCAAAAGCAGCGGAAGCTATAGATGTATGCACGAATGAAAGATATTATCCGACGAGTGATTTTTCGAATGAAATGTCAGGTATTTATCATGAAGAAGAAAGCAGCTCAGATAAAGGTAGTTCAGAAGAAAGCAGCTCAGATAAAGGCAGTTCAGAAGAAGAAAGTTCCTCTATAGAAGAAAGTTCGGAAGAAGAAAATAGTTCAGAAGAAGAGAGCCGTCCAATAGACAGTGACATTAGAGATGGTCTTTCTATAGTAGGATTAAAAGATAAAATTTATACAGGAAGCGCCATAAAGCAGAGTATTAAATTATATTACAATAAAGTTCCCTTAACAGAAGGAATTGATTACACGCTAGCATATAAAAATAACATCAAAGCGGGAACAGCTCATTTGATTATTAAGGCAAAAGGCAATCTGACAGGTTCTGTGATCAAAAATTTTGAGATAAAACCAAGAGAAATAACTGATGAAAATGTCATTGTTGAGGATGCAGTTTATACCTTTAATAACAAAATGCACAAAAGGGTACCAACAGTGGCTTTTAATGGAAAAAAATTAAAAGAAGGCAAGGATTATATTGTCACTGATTTTGGACAAGGTGATTATATTGCAGTAGGTACTTATATTATTAAAATAAAAGGAATAGGAAACTTTAAAGGAAATATTGATAACATTAAAGTAATTATTACTGATCAAGCTAGAAATATTGCTAAAGCAACAGTTGCTAAAATTCCAGCACAACAATATATCAGTGGGAAAACAGTTGAATTGCCTGATCATTTGATCAAGGTAACATTGGCTAAATGCGAGTTGAGAAAAGATATTGATTATATCGTAAGTTATGCAAACAATAACAAACCTGGAAAAGCAACTTTGATTATAAAGGGAGTTGGAGCATATGCAGGTACCAAGAAATATACTTTTACTATAAAACAAACACCTGTTGCAATTACAGAGAGTATGGTAGAAAACAAAAATTCCATTGCCAAAACAGAAATAGTAAAAGGTGGCGCAACGCCTGAACCGATACTTATAGCAAATGGGTATACTTTACAAAAGGATACAGATTATACAGTGCGTTATAAGAATAATAACAAAGCAGGGGTTAATGCATTGATGATCATAAAAGGTAAGGGTACTTTCAAAGGAAGTATTACAGTTCCATTTATGGTTACAACAAAATCAATCAATAGCCCGGACTTGACTATAAGAGTGCCAGATGTACCATATACTGAGAACGTAAAAAAATATAAAAGCAAACCAGTTATTATGGATAAAGATGGAAAGTTACTGATATTGAATAAAGATTATACGATAGAAAGTTATCATGTAAATAGTGCGGTAAAGGATCAGCGGAGCATTTCAGATAACAATACGAAAATAACGATTTCAATACAGGGAAAGGGTAACTATACAGGCATAGCTACACAGACATATGAAGTGCGTGGAGCAAGATTTTCGTCAGCCAGTATAAAGGTCAGTGCGAAAACATACACGGGAAAAGCCGTCACGATAGGACCTAAGGACATCATTTCTGCGTCTATCAAGATAGGAAAAATAAAAAAAGAGCTGGTTTATGGCGTGGATTATGAAATATCTGGTTATGAAAATAATGTCAAAAAAGGAAGTGCAGTTGTAATATTTAAGGGAAAAGGGGACTATGCAGGTGAAAAGGCTGTAAAATTTAAGATAAAATCAAGTCGCATAACAGAATAATGTTTTTGACAAAATATTTATGATATTGTATTATGGTTGTATATGGAGGGAGGTCGCTTCGATGGATGTAGCAAGAAGAGTGGAGTCTTATACAATCAAGGATATCTATGCATTGCCTGATGGGGTACGGGCAGAGCTGATTGACGGTCAGATTTATTATATGGCAACGCCTACAAGAACGCATCAGAGAATCAGTATGGCTTTATCAAGAATGATAGGGAATTATATCGAGTCTCGGGGTGGAGATTGCGAAATTTATGCTGCCCCCTTTGGTGTATTCTTGAATAATGATGAGAAAAACTATTATGAGCCGGATATTTCAGTGATCTGTGATATTTCTAAATTGGATGAAAAAGGTTGTCATGGCGCACCGGATTGGATCATTGAAATCGTGTCACCAGGCAATAAAACGATGGATTATTTCAAAAAACTATTTCGATATCAAGCAGCAGGCGTGAGGGAATATTGGATCGTTGATCCGACAAGAGAACTGGTGATGGTATATAGATTTGAAAAAGAAATAATGGAGGAATATTCTTTTGAGGAAGATGTGCCTGTTGGAATTTATGAAGGCTTTTCTCTTAGGGTACAATAAAAAGGGGCTTTGACAGCCCCTTTTTATTGTACCCTAATTGATTCCTTGATCCATATGGCGCTCAGCGAGCCGCAGGATAGAGATAACAGGCATGATTAATATTCCACAAAAGAAGTTGCTCACACCGTGAATGCAGTCAAAGGGCAGTCCGGCAATAATCCATGCGATCATTTTCTGAAAGCTCAGTCCATACAGCAGCGCCTGCGCCGGGGCATACAGTGTTCCGTAGAGGAAGCCGTGTGTAGCACAGACGATCATGTAGATGACGGGACGGACTTTTCGAGGCATATTTGCCGGCAGCAGCATGACCGCGCCCCACAGAACAGTCCACAGGTACAGATAAGGGATCCACCATGTCGCAAAACCATGAAACATACCTGTCAGAAAGACATAGACATAGATTGGATACAATGCCTTTTTTCTGTAAACAACGGTGAAAGCAATCGTAAATACGCCAATTAAGTGAATGTTGGGAGCAAATTCCATGATGACTTTGGAGGCGTACATGACCGCACCAAGCATAGAAAAAATGACAAGTTCTCTCGTTGTAGGTTTCATGCTTACTCTACTTTAAAAGTGTAGCTGCTGCCATCTGTGATGGGGGTGGAATCAACGCCAGTCATAGCATATTCATCATCTATATAAAAAGCCCAGTATTTTCCGTCGGTGTCATAATCTACTGTGACGCCGTTGACAGTCTTTACATACAATCCATATTCACCGTCATCTCCGGCAATCAGTTCAAGCGCTAACAGTGCCTGTCCTACCGTCTCCTTGTCGGTGTGAATCTCAAACTGCGTCGTGTTTCCGTCTCCATCTACAACAGTCAATGGAAAGGAGACGCTGCCCTCGCCTAAAACAGTGACATCCGAAGAGACATCAGCCTCATTATAAGGTGCGGTGTCTGTAGTGGATGCATCTGTAGCTGTTTCAGGTGCCGCATCTGTTACAGGCGTTGTATCTGTCTCAGGTGCTGAAACGGGTTCCTGTTTCGAATTGCCAGCACAGCCGGTTGTCAGAAATGACATGGATAAAACCAGCGTCGCGCAGCATAATAAAAGTTGGGGTTTCTTGTTTGATAATTTTTTCATAATAAATACTCCTCGTGATTTTTGTTTTTTGGGATACACTCATTCCAATATCAGTATCTTTTGAACCTCTGAGGTTTTCCCTTTATGCGACTGTAGATATTATTTCAGCCTTAAATACAATAACACATTTAAAGGCTAAGCACAATATTTAACTGATGCTTTTTTCGACAGTTTCTTACTCAAAAAAAGAGACTGTGTGGGGTTAATGGGTGGAAAGATATCATAAAGCATTTGCTGATTGAAACATAACAAAAACTGTGATACTATGATTACAATCGATAAATTTCTTGGCTGACAAGAAACGGACAAGCAGGACTGGACAGACGGCATCGCAGAGCTGATGCACACCAATGACTTGAATGAATGGATTACATGGTTTTCAAATGTAATACGAAAACTGAACGAAGACGAACGTGGAGAATTGATAACACAGATAAAAGAAGGAGATGAAAAAGATATGTGCAGTTCATTTGAAAGACTTTTAAATAAAGAAAAAGCAGAAGGCTAGAAAGATGGCAGAGCAGAGGGCTGGAAAGATGGCAGGGCAGAGGGCAAAGCAGAGGCTGTAATTGAACTTCTTGAAGATCTTGGAGCACTTTCAGATTCCCTTAAAACCTGTATTATGGAACAGACGGATCTAGATTTATTGAAAAAATGGCATAAAGCCGCCGCAAAAGCAAAATCTATAGAGGAATTTGAACAGACGATAGGACTGGTGCAGGTATAGTGATACCAACGTATATCAAATAAAAACTATAAAAAAGAGGCATATCGCTGCCACAGACAGGATATTCCTCTTTTTTATGCACACGGGCACCCAAAGGAAAAAAGAAAGGAAGAATCCTATGCCAGCTAAATCAAACACTAAATTGATTATGAAAATAATAGAGGTACTGGATAAATTAGGCATTTCACAGCATGATTGTATACTTGCAGAGAAGTATTTGTCGGCGGAGGTCGGTGACGAGATTTTAGATGAATTTGAGCGGATGGGATTCGTAGAGCCTGTTTTTCAAGTAAACTATGAATTATATGAAATCAATAAACAAGTGGAGAAAATAAGGAAAAGGGCAGTTTGTGTGCGTTTTTTCAATATAATTTATGCGATTGGTCATGGTTCTTGTTATCATCTGGATTCGTACGGTTTGTATGATGATGTTGAGGAATGTGCGCTATATAAAAGGCTAATCGTTTTTCTAACAAAACAAATAGAACGTTCAGCCTATTGGGATCATAATGTATACGATCTATTAATGGATAGGGCACAATACAATATACGAAATTTAATAGAAGTAGTTCCTTTTTTGAAAGCAGAATCAGAATTTTATGGAGCGGTGGTGCTGGCAATATATTTTTGTGAAAAGTATGAAAATGCTGGTGAGGTGGCGGCAGAGGACACGGCACTTATCACAGAGTATGATAATATTGTGCTGGGGGGTTTTGATGCATGGCTTGCAAAACAGGGAATCACAGAACATAGAGAAGTGGTGACGACATTGCGGGAACAGAAAACGGCAGAAGGACTTCTCCACAGGATAGAATTTACAAATATCAATGAGGAGGATAAAAAACAATTTTCTTTTATCTGTTCATTGGCTTATCTAAATTTCCAGCTTTCGGATGGAATGCTGGCGCTGGTGCAAGGATGTGTTGTTGTAAATCAGGAAATGGTACTTCGTGTTCTTGATGGTGTGTACTTAGGCGCTCGTGGATGCAGAACAAATATGGCTGTGCATGGCGGGGATTATGATGAAGTATTTCATATTGATCCAGCGTTGTATATCTGTTGGGCAGCCTATAAAAAATACAATCAAATTTTGATGCGGCAGCTTGAGAAACATCAAAAAATTTATTTGCAGATGATGAATCGGGACGAATGCCAAAGACAGTTATCTATCTGTCGGCGTGCATGGGGATATGTCACGGATTCTTATATAACGGAGTATGTTTTGGATACATTAAAGGATGTACTGCTGGAAGTAAATCCAAGCTTATATCAGCAGCAAGTACGAAATTTTATGCCAAATTATGAATTTATTATTGGATTACTGGTATCGCCTACGCCACATGCTGAACTGGCAAAAGAATATCTGCGGGGAAATTGCAAAGTTTCAGAATTGTATCCTTACAGCGAGGAGTTTGACGATGGATGCGCAAATAGAGCACTTGAGATGTATAGCTTTCGTATAAAGAAATTTAGGCAGCATTGCGGGGATGAAGCCTTTATAAATCGGTGCCGCGTGTTTCTTATTCTAAAGAAATTCCGACGCTTGGATCATGAAATTGAGGATTGTTCGTTGTTAAAAAATAATGCCAATATTAAGCGTTTCTTTGAAAATCTTGCAAAAGAACAGTTAGATGCGGCGCATCAACTACAAGCCTTTTCTTTTTTGTACAACGAATCCGATGATGATGACTCGAAAATCGATCGACTTATTCATTGTGGAGAGAAAGTGTTTTCTAAATTTTTGGAGGAAAATAGGGAGGAAACACTGAAAGTATTTTCTGAGGCATATGAACAGGGGCGTTCTCTTGGTGTACATATTTTAGGGAAAGCCCCTCAGACTTACAAAAAAGAAATTTTAAATTATGTGAATGACACTGCACCACTTGTGATGAATGAAGTATATCATATTCTGTGTGAGCGAAAAGATTGGGAGGCAGATGTTAAGACCCTGCTGAAAGCGAAAAAAGTTTCAGTACGGGAACTGGCAATGAGAGTATTGCTGGAATGGAAAGAGGAGGACGAGAAGTATTCTCAATTGCTTTATCAGATGCTTCAAAAAGAGAAAAGTGCAAGGCTTGTGAGATTATTGGAAAGTGGACTAAAACGAAATAACAATTGCCAAATTTTCTGGTGACAGAACCGGAAAATTTGGCAACAGGATGATAGGTATCATATGTCAAGAATATTTTAAGCAGCGTTTTTGTAATGGTCCTCGGGCTCTTTTTTTGCAGAGGGAGCCATTCTCCGCGCAATATAGACCGCCGGCGTGTCAAGCAGGCTTGTAAAGATAAAGATGACGTAGCTTGAGAGCACAATATTCATCAAGGTCTTTAACTCGTAGACACCCCAGAATGCGGCGAAGGTGTATAAAAAGGTGTTAAAGAACTGAGAGACCAGCGTGGAGCCATTGTTGCGCAGCCACAGGAATTTATGGGAGTCGCTGCAAAGTTTTGTCGTCTTTGCCCAGATGGCGTGGTACGCAAAGACATCAAATGCCTGTACAACCGCATAGACAATGATACTGCTGAGCATCAGGCGCGGCGTGTTGGAAAATACCGACGCGATCGCAGGGGATGCCCAGTCATTGCTGTTTGGTGTGTAGAGCATCCATGACTGCGAGATCAGGATAAAAGCGCCGGAGGTGAGAATGCCAATCAGAACGGCTTTGTTTGCGGCGCGCTTTCCCTCGGTTTCACTCAGAATATCCGTCACGAGGAAGGTAGAGGCAAATAAAATGTTGCCAAGTGTCTGCTCCATGCCAAAGGCATTTACGACAATTAGCACTTCGATATTGGCGGCAATTGTCGCAAGCACTGTCCAGCAGTACAGACCGGATTTTCCCAGAAAACGGTAAAAAAGTACGACGCAGGCATAAATTAAAATCAGACTCAGAATTAATAAAAGTTCGTTAGGCATAATAAAAGTTCCTCCATTCTAACATTTTACATTGTTTTATCTTGCATTTCTATAACTTTTGCATGCTGCTTTATCCAACACCGAAATCCGTATTCTCAAGCAGGATATCGACGCAGGCGTTCTCTTTATAGATCGGATAAAGCTTTTTTATAAAGCATGCAATAACCTGTGGGCAGGGTTTTATCGGTGTGGTGTTTTCCGTCATGATATTGATACAGACTCGCTTAAAGTGCGAAAGGCCTGTCTCGATATCAGACTGCATGGAAGCTTCTGTCTGACCTTCCAGTCCAAACAACAGACAGACTTCATCAAAATCCGTTGCAATCTTTGCAGGGTCTGTCTCGTCAATCCCTTTGTGCAGCACATGTTCCCGATAGGCGGCGTCAAAGGTTTCCACCCCGATTTTGATATTGGTGTGAATACCCTGTGCCTGAAAGGTATCCCGCAGGCTGGCGACAGCATCTCGGTGCATCCAGTGGCATTCAAAGTGAATTTCCGTGATCTTTTTTTGAAGGCAGGTATCTATAATCCGTTGAATTGTTTTGGAATCCAGATCGACAAAGCTGCCGGAATTGATGACCTCGAGCCGTCTGTATTTTCCTGTCACTTTTTGCAGGACTTTCTGATTCAGCGCATAATTCCTGTCCTCGTCCAGACTGAAATCAAGATGATAATCGCAGAAGGTACATCGTTGCCACTTGCAGCCTGAGCCGCGCAGCAGCACGATTTCCCGTTTGTTTTTCACTGGTATTTCTGCGTATCTTGTCAGTAAATCATTTTCCATAATAAGATGAATCCTCCTTTTGACGCCCGTCAGTTTTGCTGACATATTTCGTCTGGGTGCCCGTGTGCAGTCGAGTAAAGAAGAGCCATCTTCCATACTCGCGCGCCGGGCACCCGTCAGCATCGCTGACATATTTCGTCTGGGTGCCCGTGTGCATAAAAAAAGAACCCGCAGACAGCAGATTCCATAGTGTGCAAAACAAAAAGGAGCACAAAGCTCCGAATTTTAAATAGAATACACAATGCGCCTGCGTGCAAAAAAGACAGGAACATAAAATGTGTCCGTAAAATCCATAGTTTTGTTTATAGACAGGATGGTTTCGAACTGTCTGTATTTTATTTTTCAGCAGAATAATTATAGTACGATGTCAGCCGAATGTCTACTATAATTTTTGTCCTGACTTTTTGTTATGATCTGTGTCCGTGCTTTCTTGTTCGGGGAAAAATTCGGCGATTGTATGTTTTTGCTGCATTCTGCCAACACAGAATAATAAAATCCATGCCAGCAGCGGTATTGCAATAATGCCAAATAAAAGCGCCATAAAACGGTTTCCAGCCTCGCCTGGACCTGCTGTGAATGCAGAGATCACAAATGCGATGAGCAGCAATGCAATGGCAATAAGCGCAGCGGCAGCAATAAGCTGTCTGAGATTTTTCTTGATCATTTTTTTCATAATAAAATACCGGACCTTTCTGTGGGTGTTTTGATAGAGTGATTATAGTCTTCCGCATAGAAAAAAGCAAGCAAAAGCAAGGCAGAAACCTTTGACTTTCCATGAAGTTTAGTATATACTGTTACTGTCTGTGTAAGTATGATAAAGCGCAGCAGAGCAGAAATATCTAAAAATATAAGATAAAAAACGAAAGGGTGTTAGAGATCATGGCAGAAGAAAAGACTTTATTAGACCAGTGGCGAGGGATGGCTTACAATGAGCAGACAGACAAGAATACGCTTCAAAAACTTTGGATTGATTATTTCCAGAAAGAAAAAGAAATCTATCAACAGCTTTTGACCAATCCCGACGAGGAGGTGCGGGGGACAGTCAAGGGACTGGCAGAAAAATATAATGTGGATATCATGACGATGACAGGCTTTCTCGATGGTATCAATGAGAGCTTAAAGACAGAGAATCCGATCGAGACGATGAACGAGGATACAGAGGTAAGTCTTGGATTTGATAAGGCGCTTCTGTACAAGAACATGGTGGGAGCAGAGGCGGACTGGCTGTACAATCTCGAAGAGTGGAACACGATCTTTGATGCGGAGACCAGAAAGGCACTCTACAAGGAACAGAAAGCATCGACGACTGTTGTAAAAGAGACGAAGATTTATCCGAATGACCCATGTCCCTGCGGAAGCGGCAAGAAGTATAAAAAGTGCTGCGGCAAAAATAAATAGCTGTGATAAGAAGAATCGTTTAGAAAACGGAGGCTGGATATGGACAGAAAAGAGACAGCGAGACAGACGCTTGCAATCATGGAACAAGGATATTATCAATATGGGGACAGTAAGATTGAGATCCGTTCAGCGCTGGAAGCGTCTGTGCGCGGCAGTTTTCTGATCACGCCGCAGCAGGCAGAAGAGCTGCTTGCTATGTACAATGTGTCTGGGAGCACAGCAAAAGTTCCTGTACGTACAGAAAATATTGCTACGGTGGAGGCGGTACGCAGACTTACAGAAGAAGGTAAAGAGAAGATCGGTGTACTGAATTTTGCCAGCGCCAAGAATCCGGGCGGCGGCTTCATCAACGGCGCGATGGCGCAGGAGGAAAGTCTGGCGGCATCGAGCACTCTGTACAGGACGCTGACAGTCCATGAAGAGTACTATCGGGAGAACCGCGCGCAGCGTTCCATGATGTACACGAATTATGCCATTTATTCGCCTGACGTTGTGTTTTTCAGAGATGACAGGTTTCAGCTGGTGGAAAAGCCCTTTAAGGCATCCGTGCTGACGCTGCCGGCTGTCAATATGGGGCAGGTGCTTTTAAAAGGCGAGGACAGCGCGGAGGCGGAGCGTGTGATGCGGCGGAGAATGAAGCTGGCACTTGCAATCTTTGCCAGACAGGGGGCGAGAAATCTCGTGCTGGGTGCTTACGGCTGCGGCGTATTCCGCAATGACCCGAAAAAGATTGCAGCATGGTGGAAAGAGCTGTTGGAAGATGAGGGAATGGGACAGTATTTTGATTTTATTTTCCATGCCGTGTTGGACCAGTCAAAAAATCGCGAATGCATAAGCGCGTTTGAAAGTATATTAAAAAATTAGGTCTTTACAAATTCTTTTTTTGGGGATAATATAATAGTATCAAAAAATGAATGACACAAAACGATGATGAGACGAGTAAGGTATTGCAATGCATCAGAGAGGAGCGCCGTCTGTGCTGAAAGCGCTCTTGCAGGAGAGATCTGAAAACTACCTCGGAGTGACTCCAATCCAGTCCGGTGATTCCGTTATAATCAATGAGCGGTCTGTTTTTATTAGATTTTATAAAATATTTTCATAGGATAGAAACAGGCAAGCAGGGTGGAACCGCGTTGACACGTCCCATGCATTACAGAAAAGTAGTGCATGGGATTTTTTATGCGCAGCCCCATGCAAAGGAAATATGCCGCTAAGGCGGCGCATGGGGCGCGCGGCGAGTAGGAGAGAAGGTCATTCCCCTACTCGATTGCACACGGGCATCCAGATGAAATTTGTCAGCAGAAGCTGACAGGTGCCCGGCGCGCGAGTAGTGGAAGATGACGCTGCCCTATACGATTGTACAGACCCATGCAGCGAGAAAGGGAAAAGGAAATGTACGGCAAATACAGAGTAGAGATGCAGGGCGAAAAGATTTTTGAGGGAGTGTATTTTCAGGATGAGATCTTGAATGAGCGCCGCGGTGACAGACCGCCGCAAGTTTATCAGAATCATGCGAACTGTCAGGAAGAGATTGAAAATATGGTCAGATTTATAGAAATCGTTTCCAAGATGCTTGGTTTGCAGAAGAATGAAACTGCCAATAGAGAGATTGAGACCGCAGAAGACAGGCTGGGCATCGAATTGCCTGATGCAGTCAGGGCGCTGTATCTGGCAGTTGACAAAGACTATGTGCTGACGGGCAGCAAGCGCCGTCTGCTAAAGCCTGAGGAACTGTTCGTAAAGGACAATGTGCTGGCGGTGCTCTGTCATGGAAAACGCAAAAAAGTCTATCTCGGCATAGACCTGACAGAACCGCACAGTATGCTGTGGGAGGAAAGCATACCAGATGCAGTCTGGGAGTATGAGTACTGTATGGAATCCTTCTGTGAGATGATGATTCAAAGCGCCGCCGTGGAAGCGATCGGAAAGATGCCTGTTAACGGTACCTACAGGATTAAGGGGTATCCCGCAAGAGAACTACATGCTCCAGAGCTGCTTGAGGAATCTTTTCAGCCGCTCTTTGTCCGCTTTGACGGATATTATAACAGGTATTGCGCGGTCATGCTGAATCAGGACACAAAGACGATCGCATGGCTCAGAGTGGGAGAATTTTATTCTGATATTCAGATTGGCTCTTATGATGGCAGTGTGCTGGAACAGTTCAAGAAAATCCGCGGCGAAGATGGATATGTGGAAAAAATAAAAAAGTAAATGGATGAATCAAAATTTTTATTAAAAGGAGTGTATATATGATGGAAGAAATCAAGACAAACTACAAAGAGTACCTATTACCGGCATTATGCCTTGTGGTGGGAATCCTGATCGGATTTTTATTATCACCGGTGAAAAGCGGCAAAATATGTGTGCTGAGCAACAATACCATCGGTTCGAAAAATGGATGCAGCAATAAGGCGGACGACATGATGATCGGCGCACGCAAGGACAAGTAATACGTATCAAGTCAAAAATAAGGAATGAAAAAGGAGAAAGCAACATGAAGATTACATTAAAAGACGGCTCTGTAAAAGAGTACAGTGAAGCAAAATCAATTATTGATATCGCAAAGGACATTAGCGAGGGACTTGCGCGCGTGGCTTGTGCAGGCGAAATAAACGGCGAGATGGTGGATTTAAGGACTGTGGTAGACAGCGACTGTGAGCTTAACATCATCACAGCGACAGACCCAAAAGCGCTCTATGTCATTCGGCACACGGCATCCCATGTGCTTGCAGAGGCAGTCAAGCGTCTGTTTCCAAATGCAAAAGTGACGATCGGCCCTGCCATTGACGACGGATTTTACTATGATTTTGATTCCGAGCCGTTTTCCAGAGAGGATTTGGACAATATCGAGGCGGAGATGAAGAAAATTATCAAGGAAGGTCATGAGATCACACGCTTCACGTTGCCAAGAGCAGAGGCAGTCAAATATATGGAGGAGAAGGGTGAGCCTTTTAAGGTAGAGCTGATACAGGATTTGCCGGAGGATGCCGAGATTAGTTTTTACGATCAAGGCGGTTTCGTCGATCTGTGCGCAGGACCGCATCTGATGAGCACGAAGGGCGTGAAGGCATTTAAGCTGACTTCCTCCTCTATGGCATATTGGAGAGGCGATTCCAACAAGGCGCGTTTGCAGCGTATTTATGGAACTGCTTACAACAAAAAAGAAGAGCTTGCAGCGCACTTAGAGCGGATGGAGGATGCAAAACGCCGCGACCACAATCGTCTTGGGCGCGAGATGGAACTCTTTACTACTGTAGATGTCATCGGACAGGGACTTCCATTATTTACGCCCAAGGGAACCAAGATGATTATGAAGCTCCAGCGCTGGATTGAGGACTTGGAGGACAATGAGTGGGGCTATATGAGAACGAGGACGCCGCTCATGGCAAAATCGGATTTGTATAAAATATCAGGACACTGGGATCATTATAAGGAAGGCATGTTTGTGTTTGGCGATGAGGAGAAGGACAAGGAAGTATATGCACTTCGTCCGATGACCTGCCCGTTCCAGTATTATGTATATAAAAATTCCCAAAAGTCTTACCGTGACCTTCCATGCAGATACAGTGAGACTTCCACACTTTTCAGAAATGAGGATTCCGGCGAGATGCATGGACTGACAAGGGTGCGCCAGTTTACGATTTCTGAGGGACATCTGATCGTCAGGCCAGACCAGATGGTGGAGGAATTTAAGGGATGCCTTGCACTTGCAAAATATTGTCTCGAGACACTGGGGGTCAATGAAGATGTGACATACCATCTGTCGAAATGGGATCCAGAGAACAGGGAAAAGTATATCGGTGAGCCGGAAGTATGGAATGAGACCGAGCAGCATATCAGAGATATTCTGACAGAGCTTGGCATCCCATTTGTGGAGGATGTCGGGGAAGCGGCGTTCTATGGCCCTAAGGTGGACATCAATGCGAAGAACGTGTACGGCAAGGAAGACACCATGATTACAATTCAGTGGGATGCACTGCTTGCAGAACAGTTTGATATGTACTATATAGACCAGAACGGCGATAAGGTGCGCCCTTATATCATCCACAGAACCTCTATGGGCTGCTATGAGCGCACGCTCGCATGGCTGATTGAAAAATACGCTGGAAAGTTCCCGACATGGCTCTGCGCTGAACAGGTGCGCGTCCTTCCGATTTCTGACAAGTATGAGGAGTACGCCCAGAAAGTGTGCAAGGAGTTGAAAAAGGCAGGCATCGACGCGACAGTTGACAGCCGCTCTGAAAAAATCGGATTTAAGATTCGCGAGGCAAGGCTGGATAAGCTGCCGTATATGCTGGTGGTCGGGCAGCAGGAGGAGGCAGACCGTACCGTGTCTGTCAGAAGCCGTTTTGCAGGCGATGAAGGTGCAAAGTCTCTTGACAGTTTTATCGCGGAAATCACAGAGGAAATCAGGAACAAGACCATCCGCGCAGAGATGCCTTCAGAGGAAAAGTAAGATCAAAAAAACAAAAAAATCAGGAATAACGCGCCAGCAAATCAGACATACTAACCGAAGGAACTGTGCAATTTGTATGTTTGCATAGCTCCGAAGTTCATTGTGTGAAAGATGTACTTCTGACAGCATCGGATGCTGTCGGAAGTACAGAATAAAGACTGTGACAAATAGGAGGTAACTATGTCTGAATTAACCTGTGGCGTATGCAATTGTACCTATAACAAAGACCACTGCTGCTGTAAGGGCGATATCATGGTGGGCGGCAAGCATTCCTGTGACTGTGAGGATACGTGTTGTGAGAGCTTTCATAAGAGAAGCGGTGACAGCTTTACAAGTGCTGTCTCTCATCCAAGCCAGCACATCAGCATCGACTGTGAGGCAGTAAAGTGTATCTACAACACGGATTACCGGTGCAGTGCAGAGCATGTTGACATCAAGGGAAATCATGCAGGCACAAGCGGTGAGACACTCTGCGCGACATTCCGCGAGAAATAAATAACAGAATCTCAAATGCAAAAAGAGCCGCTTGCAAAACAAGCGGCTCTGGTGTATAATCTAATCAGAAAGGTTTATCGGACGTGAAGTTCCGATCTGCCCTCAGTAAAGTACTATATGAAAGAAATAGCATTCACTTTGGCTGGTGGGATGCTATTTCTTTTTATGATTGTCTATGTAAGACAGAGCCGTAAAAATAACAAGCAATAATGTCAATACTTCCATTATGCTCATAGGCACCACCCTCTTTCGTAAGACTAGAGGGCATCTAAATCGCATCCTGACTTTCTTTTCAATTATACAGCCCAATTATAACATGGATAAAATGATTCTTCAATCAAAACAATGGAAGATTAAATAGTAGTACGATATTCCGCGGAGAAATAATACTTGACAGAGAGCAGATACTGTGGTAAAGTATTCATGTTTGAGGCAGCTCAGACAATACAGGAAAGCAGAGTATCCACTCTCACCCTATGGCAATCGGGCTTATAGGCGTTTACGATTTTGATTTTATTCTATTATGTTTTTTGCATGCATATATTGGATAAAGATGAAGTGGATAATCCTGCGGTTATCCACTTTTTACTATTTTTATTATATTTTCTTATGATTATTTTATGGAGGTGTAAGGTTATTAGCGATTTAATGATTAACGAACAAATTAGAGACAGAGAGGTGCGCGTGATCGGGGAGGATGGAGAGCAGCTTGGCATCATGTCCTCTAGGGAAGCGATGAGATTGGCGGAGGAGGCAGGCGTCGATCTGGTAAAGATAGCACCCACGGCAAAGCCGCCTGTGTGTAAGATTGTTGATTATGGAAAGTTCAAGTATGAACAGACAAGAAAAGAGAAGGAAGCAAAGAAAAAGCAAAAAGTAATTGACGTGAAAGAGATTCGTTTATCTCCAAATATCGACACTAATGACTTGAACACAAAGGTAAATGCTGCCCGTAAATTCCTCTCCAAGGGAGATAAGGTAAAGGTGACGCTGCGGTTTCGGGGGCGCGAGATGGCGCACATGCAGAACAGCAAACATATTCTCGTTGATTTCGGCGAGAGTCTGAGTGACATCGCAGTGGTGGAGAAAGAACCAAAGGTGGAAGGCAGAAGTATGACAATGTTTTTAGCTGAAAAACGATAAGCAGTTATCAGGGATAGCAGGCTTTGGTCAGTTAAAAGATAGAAAGAATATTGAAGTATAGGAGGAAACAGATATGCCAAAAATGAAAACTAGCAGATCGGCTGCAAAGCGCTTTAAAGTAACAGGAACGGGTAAGTTAAAGAGAGCGAAAGCTTATAAGAGCCATATCTTGACAAAGAAGACCGCAAAGAGAAAGAGAAATCTTAGAAAGGCTGCGATCACAGATGCAACCAATGTTAAGAACATGAAGAAGATCTTACCGTATCTGTAGGAAACGGCACAGTGATTGAATATTTGTTAGGAGGATATAGAAAATGGCAAGAATTAAAGGCGGTTTAAACGCAAAGAAGAAACATAACAGAGTATTGAAGCTCGCAAAAGGATACAGAGGAGCAAGATCAAAACAGTACAGAGTTGCAAAACAGTCTGTTATGAGAGCACTGGCTTCATCTTATGCTGGCAGAAAAGAGAGAAAGCGCCAGTTCAGAAGACTCTGGATTGCACGTATCAACGCAGCAGCGAGAATGAATGGTTTATCTTACAGCAAAATGATGCATGGATTAAAGGTTGCAGGCATTGAGATCAACAGAAAGATGCTCGCAGAGATGGCTGTCAATGATGCAGAGGGCTTTAAGACACTTGCAGAGCTTGCAAAGAAGAGTGCATAAGAACACGGAATAGTGTATGATTACAAAGGGGTTATCATCATGAAGATTTCATGAGATAGCTCTTTTTTGTAAAGATGGTATTAAAACTTTGTTAAGAAAACGCGAAACAAGTTTACCATATGAAAATTGTCTGGTATAGTAAATTGAAATCAAAAAGCTATAGCAAAAATAACGATTATAAAACGAGGTAACAGGTATGAGTGTATTGGAAAATTTAGAACCTAAGAAGGTATTTTACTATTTTGAGAGACTTTGTAATATTCCACATGGTTCAGGAAACCTTGATGGAATCAGCAGTTATCTTGCCGGATTTGCACAGGAGAGGGGCTTGTTTCATATCAGAGATGCTCACAACAATATCATTATTGTAAAAGAGGCATCTGCGGGATATGAAAAGACAGCCCCCATTATTTTACAGGGACATATGGATATGGTCGCAGTCAAAAAAAGTGACTGTGATATTGATCTGGCAAAAGACCCGCTGCGCCTGAAGGTGGAGGGAGACTTCGTGTATGCGGAGGGAACAAGTCTCGGCGGCGATGACGGCATTGCTGTGGCGTATATGCTCGCGCTGCTTGATTCAGATGATATAGATCATCCCCGCATTGAGGCAGTCATCACGACAGATGAGGAGACGGGTATGGAGGGCGCTACAGCCATCGACCTATCTATGCTCCGCGCTAAAAGAATGCTGAATATAGATTCTGAGGAGGAGGGAATCCTGCTGACGAGCTGTGCCGGCGGTATGCGGACAGACTGTCATATTCCTGTGCAGTTTGTACAGCCTGTACAAATAGAAGCAATTCAGAATGGCAGCTATTTGGAGGTGACAGCAGGCGGTCTCTTGGGCGGACATTCCGGCACAGAGATCAATAAAGAGCGCGCCAATGCGATCAAGCTGTTAGGGCTGACCTTACAGCAGGCAAAAAACAGCGTTTCATTTCATCTGGTGCAGATTGGCGGCGGGGAGAAGGACAATGCCATTCCGCGGCAGGCAGGCGCCGTCGTGTATATTGAGGACGGAAAAAAAGATGCATTTATCGAGAAAATAAAAGAAATTGAACGCGCAGAACAAAAAGAGAACCAGTCGAAAGAACAGGGATTGTTTATCCGTGCTGAAGAAATTGCGGACTCAGGGCAGTGTGTGTTTGATTCGGACAGCACAGAGCGCATCCTGTCCTTCCTGACACTCTTTCCAAATGGCGTGATGGCGATGAGCGCTGATCTTGACGGACTTGTCGAAACCTCGTTGAATCTGGGGATTCTAAAGACATGCGGACAGGAGGTGACTGCAAGCACCGCGATACGAAGCGCGGTCGAGTCGGCAAAGCATAAAGTGAACCTTCAGGTGCAGACGCTGACAAAGCTGTTTGGAGGCTCGGCAGAGACACATGGAGAATATCCGGGCTGGCAGTATGATCCAGACTCCAGATTAAGGGCAGAAATGGTTCGAATTTATAAGGAAATGTTTGGAAAGGATGTGCAGGTGGAGGCACTCCACGCAGGACTTGAGTGCGGCATTATGACCGCGAAGATTCCCGGTCTGGACTGTGTGTCGTTTGGTCCTAATATCTATGATATCCACACGACAGAAGAGCGGCTGAGTATTTCCTCGGCAGCGAGAATGTGGAAATATCTGCTCGAGATACTAAAACAGCAATAAAAAGACAAGCAAAACAGTGGAAAACAAAACAGGAGAAAAAATATGGCAGAAAACTTTAGGGAATTTCAACCCGGGAACAACGCTGGAAACGAGCGGGGAACACAGAATAAAAATACTTCATTTGGCAGACTGGCAGCTGGCATTGTAATTTTGATCATACTTGCAGTGCTCGCGCTAGAGTCTGTCTACTCGATTGGAGAACAGGAGCAGGGGGTTGTCACCACCTTTGGTAATGCGGGCAGTGTGGTGACTTCGGGACTGCATTTTAAGATTCCTTTTGTACAGCGGGTGACCAAGGTCAACACGACGATTCTGGGCTTTCCAATCGGGTACCGTTCGGGCAGCGATGAAAATGCCAGTCAGGAACAGATTGATGATGAATCGCTGATGATCACGTCCGATTTTAATTTCGTCAATGTGGACTTTTATGTGGAGTACAAGGTATCCGATCCGGTAAAGTACCTGTACAACTCACAGCAGCCCAAGGAGATTCTCAAGAATATCGCACAGTCCTGTATCAGAAATATCATCAGCAACTATATGGTGGATGATGTGATCACAACGGGCAAGAGCAAAATACAGGCTGAAATCAAAGAGATGATTATCGAGAAGCTAGAGGAGCAGGATATCGGCTTGATGCTGGTCAATATCTCTATGCAGGATGCAGAGCCGCCCACAGAGGATGTCATAGAGGCTTTTAAGGCAGTAGAGACGGCAAAGCAGGGCAAAGAGACGGCAATCAACAACGCGAACAAATACAGGAATGAGAAGATTCCAGAGGCGAGCGCGAAGGCAGACCAGATCACGCAGGACGCAGAGGCGGCAAGACAGGAGCGGGTGAATGAAGGAATCGCGCAGGCAGCGAGATTTAATGAGATGTATGCGGAGTATCAGAAAAACCCGGTTCTCACCAGACAGCGGATGTTCTATGAGGCGATGGAGGAGGTACTGCCGGGCGTTAAATTGATTATTGATGACGGCAGCGGGGATTTGAACAAGACACTCTATCTTGATGAATTGCAGCTAGAGGACATCACAAGTGACAGACAGGCGCAGGATACGCAGGAGACACCGTAATACACAGATCAACATGGAGGAAGAACATGAAGAAAAATTTTAGCAGGGTACTAGGGGCGGTGCTGTTTGTGGCGGCGCTTGTGGTGCTGTTTAACTCGGCATTTATCATCAGGGAGAACCAGTATGGACTGGTGCGGGAATTTGGCAGAATCGAGCGTGTCATCTCGGACTCAGGACTGTATTTTAAGATTCCGTTTATACAGGAGAAAGATACCGTCACAAAAGAACTCCTGCTCTATGACATTGCGAAGTCAGACGTGATCACGCAGGATAAGAAGTCGATGATCGTCGATAGTTTTGTCCTGTGGCGCGTCACAGACCCCAAGGTGTTTGCACAGACACTCAATACCTCTGGGCAGAATGCGGAGGGAAGAATCAATGTGGCAGTGTACAACTCGATCAAAAATGTGATCAGCAGCATGACGCAGTCGGATATTATCGCAGCCAGAGGGCAGAAGCTGACAAATCTGATCAAGGAGAATGTCACAGGAATCAACCAGTATGGCATCGAGATTACCACTGTCGAGATCAAGCTCCTTGATCTGCCGGAGGACAATAAGAATGCGGTGTTTGAGCGAATGATCTCAGAGCGTGAAAATATCGCGGCGACGTATACCGCAGAAGGAAATTCGGATGCGCAGAAAATCCGAAATACAACGGACAAAGAGACTGCCGTGATGCTCTCAGAGGCAAATAAAAATGCGGAGATTTTAAAAGCAGAAGGCGAAGCAGAATACATGAGAGAGATTGCTGCTGCATATGATGGAGATATGAAGGCAGAATTTTACAGCTTTACCAGAAGCTTAGACGCGCTGAAGAATGCAGTCAAGGGCGGTAATAAGACGGTGATACTCGACAAGGATTCGCCGATTACACAAATATTTTACAACCGGTAAAAATGATACCATATAAAGGACTGCCTGCGATAAACGAAATTTACCGCAGGCATGATGTCTGTGTGTGTTATGCCTCCGATGTGGCATTACCAAGCCGCATGTAGAAACATACCAGATAAAGACCACATACACCTACAAGCGCATAGATGATTCTGGAGAGCCATGTCATGCTGCCGAAAATTGCAGCGACCAGATTAAAGTCGAAGAAGCCGATGAGTCCCCAGTTTACAGCGCCGATGATTGCGATGGTCAATGCGATGCCATCAATTAATTTATTACCCATAATTTCGCCTCCTCGTGAATAGAATTACCATATATTCTGGAAATTATACAATATAAATGCTTTTTTGATTGTGACATTTTATTAATGCCAGCAGTCGAAAAATGTAGAATACTATAATTTATTCATAAAATTTGTTTATTTAAATTGAAATATGCAGATGAATGTGATATCCTATTGTTGTGTGTAATTTTGCATAGTTCGAAGCCTGTGTTTAGATCATTGCAGATACAGGTATCTAAGGAGGCATGCATTATGAAGGTCACTGGAAATCCCGAAGCCCAGAATGGGACTTGGGAGCAAATAAAATTAGAAGATTTAGAGCAGGAGAGGTCAGAAGTGAGAAAAACAGTAGAAAAGAAAACAACACCAAAGAAGACAACAGAGAAAAAGACTGTCAGTGCAGCAAAGGCTGAGACAAAGGCAACAGAGGTTGAGGCTAAGGAAGCAGAGGTAACGGCGGAAGAACCAAAGAACGAGGAGGCAGCCGCCGCAGAGGTTCAGGAGGCAGAGACCAAGGCGGAAGAGCCTGCTGCAAAGAAAGCCGAGACAAAGACGACAAGAACCAGAACAACAGCAGCAAAGAAGGAAGAGAAGGAGAAAGAGACCAAGACCAAGACAGCGGCGAAGAAGGAAGAGAAGGAGAAAGAGACCAAGACCAAGACAACCGCTAAGACCGCAGCGACAGAGAAGGTTGTTCTCCAGATGAGCGGCAGAGATTTGGTGATGAGCAGTCTGATTGACCGGGTAAAGGCAGCCTATGCTGCTGAGGGCCATAAGGCAGATGCGATCAAGAACATTGAGGTCTATATCAAGATTGAAGAGAATATGGCTTATTATGTAATTGATGGCTATGCTTCTGGAATCAGTCTGTATGAGTAAGACAAAAATCCTCAGATTCTTATAGAATCTGAGGATTTTTTAAGATTTGTTATCATTATCCTGAGGATAAAAGATATTGAGACTACTTAGTTCTTCTTGTGTGATATTCGTAAATTGGTCCAGAATAACAGTGATATTTTTTTCTTTTGCGTTACATTGAATGTAGATGATGTCAGTGAGCTGAGCTATTATATCCTTCAGCCGCATGGTATCGATTTTAGTGCGCTTTGTAGTTCTAGTTGACTTCATTTTATCAGCCCCATTTTGGTGTTTTGTGAATGAGTGAAGAACAAAAAAACATAAAGCAGGTATTATAGAATCAAACGGTGACTCCAAGATAATTATCGAATGCTTCTGAGTAGATTTTTCCATAGCAGTCTGCGGAAATTCTGCCGGAACGATAAAGATGATAAGATTCTTTGCACGCCTCCTTTAATTCGGGGGAATTTCCATACAGCTCACCAATCTTTCGTATTTTTTCAATCTGCTCGCATTCCAATGCACTGTACTTTTGAAAAGATTTCATTATTTCATCATTCCTTTTTCTTAAAGATGTGCGATTCATATATTATTAGGGTAGCATAGATATGCTAAATTTTCAATATATAATTTTCAAAATTCTTGACTTTAAACGCTAATGTCGGTAGGATTATTTTATAGGATCTAAATTTTTACATAAGGGAGAGAGAAATGGAAAACTTAGAATTAACGAAGCGGCCTGTATTTATCGTAGGGCATAAGAACCCCGACACGGATTCGATCTGTTCGGCAATCGCGTATGCGTATCTGAAAAATCAGTGTGATGATACCCGCGAATATGTTCCTGCCAGGGCGGGGCAGGTAAATCAGGAGACGCAGTATGTGCTGAATGCGTTTCACACAGACCCGCCGGTGTATCTGCACGATGTCATGACCGATGTGAGGGACATTGACATGAATGACGTGGAAGGCGTGACGGAGGATGTATCGCTCAAGAAAGCATGGCATCTGATGCGCGACAGGGGAGATGTGACCGTTCCCGTCATCAATCAGGAGAAACTGACAGGCATCATTTCACTCGGTGATATTGCCAATGCATATATGGATGTGTATGACAATGGGATTCTGTCAAGGGCAAAGACGTCCTATAAAAACATACTGGAAACGATTGATGCAGAGATGGTGGTAGGGGATGCAGCGGGCTATTTTGAGAGCGGTGAGGTAGTCATAGCGACTGCCAATCCCGATGTGCTTGAGGATTACATACACCCCGGCGACATGGTGTTGCTCGGAAACCGCTATGAGACGCAGCTGTGTGCGATTGAGATGGGGGCGGCATGTGTGGTGATCACAATGGGCGCAAAGGTTTCAAAGACCATTCAGATCTTTGCCAAGGAGCATGACTGTATTCTGATCAGCACGCCTTATGATACAGCTACGGTTGCGCGTCTGATCAACCAAAGTATGCCGATCGGCTATTTTATGCGCAGAGAGAAGCTCACAGCCTTCAAGATCACAGACAAGACAGAAGATATCAGAGCGATCATGAAGAAAAAGCGGTATCATGATTTCCCGGTGCTCGACGAGGAGGACAGGTATGTCGGCATGATCTCGCGGCGCACGCTGCTAAATCTGCGCAAGAAGCAGTTGATTCTGGTAGATCACAATGAGCATTCTCAGGCGGTTGACGGGATTGACGCCGCCGAGATTTTGGAGATTATAGATCATCACAGGATAGGCACGCTCGAGACCGTCTCCCCTGTATTTTTTAGAAATCAGCCGCTTGGCTGTACGGCTACGATCATTTATCAGATGTATCAGGAAAAAGGAATTGAGATTCCGAAAAATATAGCGGGCCTGATGATGTCGGCGATCATCTCCGACACTTTGATGTTCCACTCTCCGACAGTGACAGAGGTGGACAAAGCGGCGGCGGCAAAGCTGTCTGAGATCTGCGGGGTGGAGATTGAGGAGTTTGCGATTGATATGTTTGGCGCCGGCAGCAATCTGAGCGATAAGCCGGCAGATGAGATTTTCCATCAGGATTACAAGAATTTCTCGGTGAACGGATTTGAGTTCAGCGTGGGACAGATCAATTCGATGAACAGTATTGAGCTTGAGGAGATCAAGGAGAAGATCGAGCCTTATATCAAAGAACAGCTTCCAGAGCTGCCGGTTGAGATGTGCTTTTTCATGCTCACGAATATCGCATATGAGAAAACAGAGCTTTTGTGCTTTGGCGAGCGGGCAAGAGAACTGGTAAGAACAGCGTTTAAACTGCCTAAGACCCAGAAAAAGTTTGAATTAAAAAATCTCGTATCGAGAAAGAAACAACTGATTCCTGCCTTTGTATCTGTATTGCAGCAGTGGGAAAAATAACAGCCCTTTTTGGGCTGTTTTCTTTTTTCTATCATAAGGATACGGACTCTTATCGCATCGTTTTGTTCTGCGCACAGGATGAGGAGGAGGACGCAGCACATGACAGGGGCTGGCGGTATCAGAGAAAACAGTCGGTGGTAAAGATTATGAACCGCCATGTACAGGAGCGTGGAATGAGCGGTTTCTTTCTCTGCAATTATGAAGAGCAGATCACAGGGATCTTATGTATTGATGAGGGAATTGGAGAGACGGAGATCGAACACAATCTTCTCGAAATGCTCGATGCAGTCAACTGTGAGACGAAAGCCGCGCTTTACTGTGCAGTGAGCGGTTCCTGCGAGGATTACCGGATGCTTCCGCAGTGCTATGAACAGACGAAATACTGTATCGGACAAAAACTGCTGCTGGACACAGATAAAAGGATTATCTGGTACAGACAAAGGAAGAGAAGCATGATGTCAGCTTTGATTATTTTGGGATTGGTTTTGACGACAAAAACATCTTAAAATATATACTCAATCAGGACAAAGACCAGCTTGAAAAAGAACTTTCAGGCGTTTTTGATTTGTTCCGCGATGCGGCGGAAAAGGGAAATGGATATGTGGATATCCACTATGTGAACAGAATCTGTATGGAAATCCTGTTCACGGTGTCGAGGGAGATCTACCGCTACAATGTCCACCCTGAGAAGCTGATGAATGAGCATAATTATCATTATATGGATGTGTTTGACAATCCTACGCTGGAGGGGAAGCTGGATTTTCTTATGGGAATTTTTGAACTGTTTATGCAGGAGTGCGGCACGCAGAAGGAAACCATCTCTAAGACCGGGGAGCTGGCGCGCATGGTAAAGCGCATAGTGGATGAGGAATATATGTCCAATCTGATCTCGCTGGAATACGTTGCGGAGAAGGTGCATAAGAATCCTTCCTATATATCGAAGGTGTTCAAAAATGAGTTTGACTGTAATTTTAGTTCTTATGTGACGGACAGGCGGCTTGAGAAGAGCAAGGAGCTTCTGGCAGACCCCTTGGTGAAGGTATATGAGATCGCGGAGGAGTTAGGCTGGGCAGATGTGTCTAATTTTATCAAGGTGTTTAAAAAGAAGTTTGGCATCAGCCCGGACGAATACCGCAAGGTGGCATCTGGCATGACAGACAGCAGGAGGTAGATGAATATAAGGAGAGTGCATTGGATGAAACAGACGCACTGGAATATCAAAAAAAGGATTATGGCTGGCTTTGTGGTGGTGCTTGCAGTCGTTTCGGTGGTGGTGACACTGCTGTTTCGGCAGACAGAGAACACGCTGCGCGTAGAGTACAGAAAACTGGTACAGAGCAGCGTGGAGGGCGCAGGCGATCACTGGATTGGCACAGAACCGTATGGAGAATATTTCAAGGAAGTCGGCTTAGACGCTGTGGTTGGCTCTGTCGGCAATGGCGCGACGCTGCGTCTGATCTCTGATATACCGGGCGTAAAATACACAGAGGGAAGATTCCTGCCATACTTTTTCCCGGATGTGTTCCACGAGGGCGGCGATCCGATCAAGGAAGCCAAGGTAAACTGGGTGACAGCAAGGCGCGCGATTTTGAGAAAACCGGTGGACAGAATCGGTTATGGCGGCTATCTGAAACTTGCGCTGCAATTCCCAGATTTTATCCAGTATATTGAAGATATCTGCAATGAGTTTCGTCTTTTGTATGAAAATGTGGGCGGGCAGCAGCCGTACAGCCATTTCACAGTAGGCGTCTTAAATAGCTGGGGCAGGCTGCGCTCTTGGGGTACGCATATGGTGGCACATGCGATTCCATACAAGCAGACGTATTCTTATGCAGGCGTACTCGAAAGCCTGAGCGGAATGCCGTTTGATGTGAAGTTTATCAGTTTCGATGAGGTGCTCGAAGATCCGTCGGTATTAGACGAGTGCAAGGTGATTGTCAATGTCAGGGATGCCTACACAGCGCCAAGCGGCGGAAGCTACTGGAAGAACCCAGCCCTGTCCTGCGCCATTAAAGCATTTGTTGCAAAGGGCGGCGGCTTGATCGGTGTCGGGGAACCAAGCGCCTGCCAGCATCAGGGACATTATTTTGCGCTTGCCAGTGTGCTGGGCGTAGATAAGGAAGTCGGATTCAGCCTCTCGACTGACAAATATAACTGGAAGGAGCAGCCGCACTTTATCACGGAGGACAGACCAGAACACATTGACTTTGGCGAGGGCATGAAAAATATCTATGCGCTGCCGGAGACCACGATTATCAAGACGGAGGGACAGGATGTACAACTGGCAGCACACACTTTTGGCGAGGGCAGAAGCGTGTATATCAGCGGTATTCCTTATTCGTTTGAAAACGCCCGCCTGTTTTACCGCGCAATCTTCTGGGCAGCAGGGGAAGAGGAGCGCATGAAGATCTGGTACAGCGAGAATGACAACATTGAGGTCAATTATTATCCGGCGACGGGAAAATACTGTGTGGTCAACAACACGTATGAACCGCAGGATACCGTGATCTATGACGGGCGCGGCAAGGACACAAGTATGCACTTGGAGCCCAACGGAATTTATTGGTTTGATTTTGACGGACAGGAATAGAAGTTATGATGATAGACAGGAACAGATTCATATTATATCACGGACGCTCGCATGAGGAAGTACAGGCGTGCAGAGCGTATGTAAAAACATGGTGGCAGGAAGAGCTGGCGGCGCGTCTTGAGATTGCAGATCAGGTGTGTGAGAACAAATTTATCTTTAATCTTCCGTGGGATATGGAGCAGACAGCAGAGATCGTGGCGTTTGGCGAAGCGCTGGACTGGACCTATATGCCGGGAAAGGATGTGGAGTTTGTCTATCAGATGAACCGCCACCGCTATTGGATTTGTCTGGGGCAGGCATACGCCATAACTGGCATGGAAAGATATGTGAAGATGTTTGTGTCTCAGATGGCAAATTGGATATGTGACAATACCATCAACACAGAGACGATGCAAAAGACATGGCGCACAATCGAGGCAGGGATTCGGGCAGAGAACTGGATTAAGGCGATGGGGTATATGGTCAAAAGTCCTCATATAACAGATCAAGTGCTGGAAGCTTTTGCGGAGTCGATGCTGCTCCACGCACAGTATCTGGCAGAGAGCAGGAAAAGTTTCAGCACGAAGAGTAACTGGGGAATTATGGAGAGCAGCGGACTGTTTGCCATCGGGAAAATGCTGGAGGAATGTGCGGCAGACCAAGGGGTAAAACAGCGCGGCAGGGAGTATGCCCGTCTGGCGCTGGAACGGCTGGAAAACCAGCTTGTTACACAGGTGATGACTGACGGTGTGCACTGGGAGCAGTCACCCATGTACCACAATGAGGTGCTAAGGTGCTGTCTTGAAGTGCTGCGCCTTGCAGGGATTTACCAAGTGGAAGTTCCGGCGAAAATTCTGACCATGACAAAGGCAATGGCATATGCAGACCGGTTCTGGCAGAAGCCAGATGGGACACAGCTTGCAGGTGGAGACAGTGACAGCACGGATATACGGGATATTCTCACAACCAGTGCGCTCCAATTCAAAGACCCTGTCTTAAAATCAGGGGCGTATCCGCGGCTTGATTATGAGAGCATCTGGGATTATGGGCAGGCAGCCGCATTGACATATGAGGCGCTCGATGCAAAGGAGCCAGAGGAGCTTCTGGTCTGGCAGCGGGAGAGCGGGAACTGGTATCTGCGCTCAGACTGGGGAAGCAGCGCGGATTATCTCCATGTCAGATGCGGCGGTCTTGGCGGCGGTCATGGACATTTTGACAAGCTGCATCTGGATTTGGTTATCAATGGGGAAGACTTTCTGATCGATCCGGGCCGTTATACCTATGTGGACGGGGAGGAGCGCCGCCGTCTGAAAAGTGCTGCGGCGCACAATACCGTCTTGGTAGATGGTCAGGAATATACGCACTGTCTCGACGCGTGGGGTGTGTCGGGACTGCATAGTGCAGTCAATGGCAGTTGTAAAAGAAAGGGCAGCTATACATATATTCAGTGTGGACATACAGGATATGTGCAGCAGGGGGTGTTGGTCAACCGGCGAATCCTTGCTATCGGCACAAAGATTTATATTGTGTGCGATGAATTTTGCGGTTCGGGTTCGCATCGCTACAGCCAGCATTTTCATATGGCGCCGGAGTGCCATGTATCTGTGAGCGAAGGACAGGACAATACGGTATCTGTCAGCGGGAATACATTTGAGGCAAAAATGTGCTGCCTGTCTGAACATGTCACAATGAAGCTGGAAGCGTTTCCGGTCTCGCGGCATTATAATCAGATGGAACAGGCGGAGTCGGTAATATTCTGTACGAAACCAGAAGCAGCCGTGTCACAGAGCGATTCTGCTTCCGCTAAGACCGAGTCCATGATCACTGTAATTTTCTGTTCAGATCAGGAAAATGAACAGCAGCATATGGAGGCGTATACAGCAGAGCGGATTCCTGTTTTCTCCTCGGCACAGGGACGCTGCCTAGAGCAGTGTGAGGCAGAAGGAATCCTTCTCACTTGCCAGAAAGAGCAGTACTTCATCGTGATTGCGCATGTTGAGGCAGGCGCAGACTGTGACTATATAGGTGCGATGAACCACTATGGTCTGGGCAGAGTGATGGCGGCAAAACTGCTGCCGGAAGAAGTGAACCAGCGGCATATGCCGGGCGAGGAGCAGGGAATGACGATACTTTGCTGGTGAAACATATAGAAAGGGGTGTTCAGTATGCAGACAAAGGAAAGTTTAGTATCATATGACAGGATGAGCGGGGAACAGGCAGAAGAGGCATTAAAGTTGGCAGTTTCTCTAGTAGAAGGAAATGTGGATGAATTTACAGACTGTTTTCCAGATTCAAACAGCCAGAATAACTTTTATCCAAAATCAGAGAATGTGGAGTGGACAACAGGGTTCTGGGCAGGGGAGATCTGGCTTGCCTATGAGGAAACCGGGTCTGAAAAATTAAAACGGGCAGGAGAGATTCAGGTAGAGAGCTTTTTGAACAGGATTCTCAAAAGAGTGGATGTAGATCATCATGATATGGGATTTTTATACTCGCCCTCCTGTGTGGCAGCATGGCAGCTCACCGGGAACGAGACTGCAAAGAAGGCGGCACTTCTCGCCGCGGATAACCTGATGAGCCGCTTCTGTGAAAAGGGACAGTTCTTTCAGGCATGGGGGCAGCTTGGCGCGCCGGACAACTATCGTCTGATCATCGACTGCCTGCTCAATATGCCGCTGCTGTTCTGGGCATCAGAAGTGACAGGGGATGCAAAGTATGCAGACCATGCCAAAGCGCATATCAAGACCGCGATGCGCTATATCGTGCGCCCGGATTATTCGACGTATCACACGTATTTCTTTGATCCAGAGACAGGAGAGCCACTAAGAGGCGTGACGCATCAGGGACATCGGCATGGCTCCGCGTGGACGAGAGGTCAGGCGTGGGGAATCTATGGCTCTGCGATGGCGTACCGCTATATCAAGGACGCGGCATATCAGGAGATTTTTGAGAAAGTGACAGAATATTTTCTGCTGCATCTGCCGTCTGACCTGATTCCTTACTGGGATTTTGATTTTGACGACGGCAGTACGGAGCCGAGAGATTCCTCCTCCGCAGCGATCGCAGCCTGCGGTATGCTGGAGATGGCAAGACATATGGATGGCGAAAAAGCACAGTATTATCAAGATATGGCAAAGCGACTTTTGCTCGCACTGCGGGACAAGTGTGCTGTCACCGCCAAAGAGCAGTCCAACGGGCTGTTAATGCACGGCACGTACGCCAGAAAGTCCGATGAAAATCCCTGCGCAGACCGCGGTGTCGATGAGTGCAATACATGGGGAGATTACTATTATCTCGAGGGACTTGTCAGGATACATAGAGACTGGAAGTCATACTGGTAAAAATATTATATTGAATATTGAACCCCCCTTTCTGTATTATATAGCAATACAGGAAGGGGGATTTTTAAATCATACTTGCTTTTTTCAAAAAATAGTTTCGCTTACTCAATAGTTTTTGTTGCTGATCTGTTGTCAAAAGGAGACTGTAAAAAATCTTGTGTCTATAGAGGAAATTTCTTTTCTGACATGAATC
>ERZ779622.142-NODE-142-length-49167-cov-5.610319_pt1 | contig 49167 bp, 42 predicted proteins | sample MGYA00514188_ERZ779622 | MGnify/ENA primary metagenome ERZ779622 (study PRJEB29562, sample SAMEA4376702) | mouse gut metagenome | isolation source: Cecum | study: EMG produced TPA metagenomics assembly of the A DSS colitis mouse model was used to assess the... | reverse complement strand
TTCTTTCTTATGGGGTATAGCAAAAAACTATATAATGTATTGGGGGGTTACAAGAAGTATAATAGCATACCGCCCCTTTGTCTACAAGACTTAGATTTCACAAATATCACAATTTTTGATATCCAATTTTGTCAGTTTTGCACAAATAAATCCTCAAATTCTTTTCTGCCTATCTTTTCCTTCTCCAGCAGAAGCGCAGCGCAGCTGTGCAGTACCTGTTCGTGTTCCAGAATGATCTCCTTCGCCTTCTTATAGCATCTGTCGATGATCACCTTGACTTCCCTGTCGATCTCCCCTGCAATATTCTCGCTGTGGCTCTTCGTGTGAGCGAGATCCCTGCCGATAAACACCTCGTCATAATCGTCGTCGTAACACACAACACCGATATTCTCCGACATACCGTACCTGGTGACCATCATGCGCGCTTCTTTTGTCGCCTTTCGGATATCAGAGGAAGCTCCGGTCGTGATGTCGTCAAAGATGATCTCCTCCGCGATACGTCCGCCCAGGGATACCATGATATCCTGTTCCATCCTGCCCTTTGTCAGGAACATATCATCCTTGTCCGGCAAAGGCATCGTGTAGCCCGCCGCTCCGACGCCGGTGGGAATGATCGAAACCGTATAGACAGGGCCCACTTCCGGGAGAACATGGAACAAAATCGCATGTCCCGCCTCGTGATAAGCCGTGATTTTTTTCTCCTTGTCGGAAATGATCTTACTCTTTTTCTCCGAACCGATACCCACTTTGATAAACGCCTTGTTGATATCGCTCTGGCACACATACTTTCTGTCCTCTTTTGCCGCCACGATGGCCGCCTCGTTCAGAAGGTTTTCCAGATCGGCACCGGTAAAGCCCGCTGTCGTCTGCGCGATGTGTTCCAGATTCACGTCATCCCCCAGAGGCTTGTTCTTCGCATGGGTCAGCAGAATTTCCTTTCTTCCTCCCACATCCGGTCTTCCCACTACGATCTTGCGGTCAAACCGCCCGGGACGCATGATCGCCGGATCCAGAATATCCACCCGGTTTGTCGCCGCAATGACGATAACACCTTCATTTACGCCGAAACCATCCATCTCCACCAGCAGCTGATTCAACGTCTGCTCTCTCTCATCGTGACCGCCGCCCATGCCGGTGCCGCGCTGTCTCGCCACCGCATCGATCTCGTCGATAAACACGATACAGGGCTCATGTTTCTTCGCCTCGCTGAACAGGTCTCTCACACGGGATGCTCCCACGCCCACATACATCTCCACAAAATCCGAACCGGAGATCGAGAAAAACGGCACCCCAGCCTCCCCGGCGATCGCTTTCGCCAGCAGCGTCTTACCGGTTCCCGGAGGGCCCTCCAGCAGAACTCCCTTCGGGATCCTCGCTCCGACCTCAATAAACTTACCCGGATTCTTGAGAAACTGGACGATCTCCTCCAGATCCTCTTTCTCCTCTTTCAAACCCGCGACCCCATCGAATGTGATGCCCTCGCCGCCCAGCGAAATCCTCGCCCGGCTCTTTCCGAAATTCGCCATTCTGCCGGCTCCTCCGCCGCCCCTGTTCATGATGGAGATCACCACCATAACAGCCAGAAAACTTAAACCCACCGGCAGGATCACGCTCGTCAGGATACCCTCGCCCTGCGCTTTATTTATCACAGGATATATATGGTATTCTTTTAACATCTTTTCCGCTTCCGCCACATCTGTGACCTGAATGTTCATCGTCTCCCCGCTTGTCAGAGTAATTCTCACGACACCGGTCGGCGGCACCTGGTAAGGTGTGATATCAGCACCTGTCACAGCTCCCGCGGACAGGGCTCCCTGCATCTGATAGAGCGTATAGTTGTTCCGTCCTGCCGTAATGAAGTTGATAAATAAAAGTCCGGCGACACATAATCCAAAAAATACTATATATGCGGCCATCCCTTTGTTTTGTCTATTGTTCTGATCCAAAATTTATTACTCCTTCTATATTCAATCAAATTCCACTACGCCTATGTAGGGCAGATTCCTATATCTCTGGTCATAATCCAATCCGTATCCGACAACAAACTCATCGGGAATCTGGAAGCAGGTATAATCTACATGCACATCCACGACCCTTCTCTCCGGTTTGTCGAGCAATGTACAGAGCCTCACACTCTTCGGCCCTCTGTCCTTCAGCATTTCCAGAAGATAGCTCAAAGTTCTGCCGGAATCCACAATGTCTTCCACCACGAGCACTTCCTTATCCTTCAAAGGCTCATCCAGATCTTTCACGATCCTCACCACACCGCTGGATTTCGTCGCGCTGCCATAGCTGGACACAGACATAAAATCAAGAGATACCGGTACCGTGATCCGTTTCGCCAGCTCGCACAGGAAAAAAGCGCCTCCCTTTAAAACGCAGATAAGATGCACCTGTTTTCCCGCGTAATCTCTGTTGATCTGCTCCCCGATCTCCTGAATCCGTCTGTCCACCTCCTCTTCCGTCAACAATACTCTTACATGTTCCGCCATGTCTTCTCCTCCGTCACTCTCTTCCGCAGATCTGAATCTGCAAAATGGTTTTTGTCTGTCCTGTCACTTTATAAAAGTCGCTCATTCGCCCTCCCGGCACCCACATGACATGCGTGTCATCTGCTATGAGCCAGATACTGCTCCTCTCGGAAGCCGGAATCTTGTTTTCTATCATATAGCGCCGCAGACTCTTGCGGTTCATCCGCTCATCTATCGTCAGATAATCTCCGCTTCCACAGTGTCTGACAGAAAACGATGTTTCTATTTTATCATAATCAAACCATTTCGTATACGTTTTTTGTGGAATACAATCCATGATTTCCGAAATATCGCGAATTCCGAGACGCTCTTTTACCGCTTTCTCATCGGACAGGTCGATCCGTTCCGCCGTGATCTCCGGCTTCCTCTCCCCGGTCAGAAATCCCCTCCTATCCTGGGAGAGGAAGATCTTCTCCGCCTCCCTCTCCCGCTCCTTCGGATAAAGCAGAAGCTTTCCGTATACTTTTCTCGCCCGCACGCCCCCCGGCAGACAGAGCTCCCCGTTTCCCTGTTTTTTTGTCAGTTCCAGCATATCTTCGACATGCACCGCGCCGATATCTTTCCGGGTGGGCAGAATTCTTTCCAGTCCATGCAGAAGAATCTGTTTCTGCAAAAACACATCTTCCCGCAGTAAAGAGGCAATGTCAAAGACAAGGATATCCTCTCTCTCCGCCACGACCCTCCGACAGGCGGCACTCGCCTGACTTCTGATATAGCATTCCGCTTCCCGCACGATCCGGGCCGTATTTCCGATATGGGCCGCCGCCTGAGGGCAGATCTCCCTCTCCACATAGGGCAGAATCTGATGTCGGATCTTATTTCTGCTGTAATCGGGGAGAGCGTTGGTCCTGTCCTCACGCCATGCCGCCCCTCTATCTCTCAGATAATCCTCTATCTCAGCCCTGGAGAGACAGAGCAGGGGACGGATGATATCTCCCCGCTGCGGAAGGATTCCGCGCAGTCCCGTCAGACCGCTGCCGCGAAAAAGCTGGAACAGGACTGTCTCCGCCTGGTCATTCTCGTGGTGCGCCGTGGCGATCTTAAACGACGAGTGAAAGGCATCCTGCCCTAAGGATTCCTCCTCCCACCTTTTCAGGCACTCCCGAAAATCCCGATAGCGCAGCATCCTGCCCGCCTCCTCCTCGCTGAGTCCCTGCTCTTTCGCAAAGGCAGGCACATCCTCCCGGAACAGATAGCAGGGGACGCCTTCCCCTTCGCTGAGCGCCGCCGCAAAGGCTGCATCCTCCCCCGCCTCCTCGCGGATGCCGTGATGCACATGGGCCGTCCGCAGGGTAAAACCGAGTTCCTCCCGGATCGCAAGCAGCAGGTAAAACAGACATACCGAATCCGCTCCCCCGGACAGCCCCAGAAGAACTTTATCTCCCTCCCGGATCAGTCCCTGCTTTTCTATAAAAATTTTTACCTTTTCTTCTGCATTCATGTTTTTAATGTATAGTAAACTCTCCCAAAAAGCAAGTGTTTCCTATCTGGCGCTCTCCCAGAATCCGGTCACAAGCACCGTCATATCATCCCGCACTTCCCCCCTGCTCTGGCGCAGTACATAAGCCAGAATATCATTGGCGAGCTCGCTCGGATTTCTGGTCTGGAAGCGGCTGATGATCTCCGGCAGCGCAGCCTCCCCCACCCCCTGATTCATGGCATCCACCACACCGTCCGACAACAGAATAATGTAATCTCCGTCTTCCAGATACCGAATTACGGACTCCCGTTCCGGCTCCTCCACAAGCCCCAGCGGAAGATTTCTCGACGAGATCTGCTCCACCAGATTATCCCTCTTCAAGTAGGAGGGCGCCGCCCCCACCTTATAAAAATGGCATGTCCCCTGATACAGATCAATATTGCAGCAGTCTATCGTCGAAGTGTTCCTCCCCGCTCCCCCGGTCAGAAGAACGCCGTTGATAAGCCGCATCGCCGCGTCCACGGAGAAGCCCGCCTCCAAAAAGCGCTGCATCAGATCCACCGCCATGGAACTGCTCTTCAGGGCGCTCTCCCCCGCGCCCATTCCGTCCGAGAGCAGAACAGCCACGTTTCCCTCCCCGTAATCGAATATCTCAAAACAGTCCCCCGATACGGTCTCCGTCTGCTTGATCGCCTTTGCCGTCCCGGTCAGCACATGGTAGGATGGCTCCTCCTGAAACAGATAGGTATTCCACTCCTGCGACAGAAAAAATCCACAGTTTCTGTGAGGGACAAGGCGGACATCCAGCAGCACCGCCAAAAGCCCCGCCACATCATCCGAAGAAATACTGACCGGCTTTGCCGTTCTCATTTGAACACTGTACTCCCGGTGCCCGTCCTGGGCCCGTATGTAAAAAAGATCTCCCACAAGAATGCCCTCGCTCTTCATCTCCCGCGTAAGCTGCCTGTACTTTTTCTCACTGACCTTCTCCACCTTTCTCTTATTGCTCGCGATGTTGAACAACATGCGAGACATCTCCTGCAGCTGCCCCGCAAACACAAAGCGCTGTTCCATGAGCTGCCGCTCCCAGAGGATGAGCTGTCTCTCCTCCGCTTCCACCGGCTGTTCCTCAAACCTCTCCTCCACATTAAAATTCTGAAAAGAATCTGCCAGTTCCCGAAAAGAATCCGCATATTCCAAAAATCTTTGCCTTTCGTAATCCTGTAATATCGTTGTCTCCATAGTGATCACGCCTCCTGATATAAGTTCCGCAGATATACGGTGTGATGATTATAGCCAAAAAGAAAGCGCGGTATTTGTCAAAAATACACCCGTAATCCCGAGTTTTTTCCGACAAAAACCGCACTGGAACTTCTTATAAATCAATATGAATCGTAAAAGGGGGCACAAAAAAGCTGCCCGCCTCCGGACAGCTCATTCTCCTTCCGTCTTAAAAACGATCTCATCCTCATACACAAGCCCTAATTTTTCCTTCGCCATGTCCTCAATATATTTCTGAGTCTGTGTATATTTCTCATACTCCTTAATCTCTTCCGCCCGCGCTTCCTCCTGGTCTATCTTCCTCTGCAGCTCTTCCTGCTTCGCCTGGTATATCGCCTGTCTCTCTTTCAGTTCCGCTTTCCGAAAGTTTACTGCAACAATCAGCATGAACAGTACCAACGTGACAAGTATCATGGCAAATCTATTCTGTTTTGGCTTCTGATACGCCGCTCTTCGCCTCGCCATAGCAGCCTCCTTTCAGTGTTTACATAATACTATTCTAATCATTTTACAAAATACCGTCAACTTCTTTTTTAAAATTCTGCAAAAATACCTGCACTTTCCGCCCCACAACACTCTCAGGGCATACCATTTCGATCGGACTGCGCGCCTGGGCTTATCCAGTATGCTCTCCGCCTTTTTTCCGGCCTTCCCCGCCGCTTTGAACGCTTCCGCCTTTGTCCTGTTTAAAAACCGTGCACTGTATTTTACAAATAGGGTCCCTATGGACACCGTATACACGAAAATACCGATACAGACTCCCAATATCGTATAAAAGCGCAGGCTGCCGTTGTGATACTCATAGAGCATCAGAAAAGCTTTTATCCCCGTCCAGAGCCAGTATAAAAAGTCCTCAAAAGCCATTGCCAGCCTGTTATGCCCCACGACCTTCCGGAAAATGCGAATCAGATCATAAATAAACGCGATCTCGGCGCCAAAATACGCGGCATACAGAAACAGCGCGAACTCCGTAGTCACCAGTTCACTCATATCGCCTTCCCCTATTGAAACAGCCTGGAGAAAAAGGACTCCGTCTTCTCTCTGGCTCCGGCGGAATCGGAGTAAGTCAGAGAGTCCACGCTCCCGTCCACATCCACTTCGCCCTTGTCCAGAGAAAGTCTGCTGACATGAAGTTCGGATCCCTTGATCATCAGCATACCCTGTTCCGTCTCCAGCAACACTTCATTGATATCAAAAGAAAGCACATCGTTCACGCCTGTGATCGTACAGGTCTTTCTGCCGGAGAGCACGATCTTGTGTGTCCGCAGTTGTGATCTTCCGTTATAACCGCTGTTTAAATCTTCCATCCCATTCCTCCCTCTCCAAATACTCCGATGGTATAAAATGCTGTTCCCTTCTGAAACAGTATATGAATGGGACGTCCATCTGATGCCAAAATCTTACAGATTTACAGAAGACCTACAGATAGCGGTACATCTCCTTTGCCTCTTCTTTTCGCACCACTTCGGAAACATCTAACACTTCCACCTTAACCTCTTTAGAGCCAAACTGAATCGTAATAATGTCCCCCACTTTCACCGCCGTTCCCGCCTTGGCCGCTTTTTCGTTGATCAACACCCTGCCGGCATCGCAGGCTTCGTTTGCCACGGTGCGCCTTTTGATCAGCCTCGATACCTTTAAATATTTATCTAATCTCATCTCTCTCCTCAATCTTTTAAAATATTGATAAAGCCCGGACAGCATTGCCCGGGCTTTCTTTTCAGTGTGTAGCAATTTATGCGTTCAGCATGTCCTTTAATGCTTTTCCAGCTTTAAACTTAGGTGCCTTGGATGCAGCGATCTGCATTACTTTACCACTCTGAGGGTTGCGGCCTTCTCTTGCAGCTCTCTCGGATACCTCAAAAGTACCGAAGCCTACCAGCTGAACCTTTCCACCTTTTTTCAGTTCATCAGCAACCACATCTGTGAAAGCCTTCAATGCCTTCTCAGCGTCCTTTTTGGAAATTTCAGCCTGATCAGCAATTGCTGCAACTAACTCCATTTTGTTCATGTTAAATCCTCCTATATAACTCCTCATGGTTTCTCAACTTTTCCCGGAAAAACCTCTGTTTTCCGAAAAAACAGTCTCTATATATTTATAGTGGGGTTTGCCCTGTTTGTCAAGGATTTTATGGATTTTTCACAGTTTTTTCGCAACATAGCGGGAACCTGCCCGTAAAAAGCAGGTCCCCGCCGGAAAATAATGTTATGCTATCAGCTCTATGCTTTTTTGCTTTCCTTAATCTTGGCAAAAACTGCCTGCAGAAGAATAAAGAAACACAACAGGATAGCCGTAATAATGTTCGCCCAGGAGCTCACCAGCTTACCGTTGGTCTTTACCAGGGTCGAAATCGTACCGTTGATGAGCACGCCCACGAGGGAGCCCAGGACATTGCCCACACCGCCGGTCAACAGCGTTCCGCCGATGACCGAGGAGGAGATCGCGTCCATCTCAAGTCCCGACGCCTGCGTTGTCGTACCGCACATCGTATTCAGGCAGTAGCAGATACCGCCGATCGACGTCAAAAAGCTGCTCAGAGTGTATGTCAGCAATTTTGTCTTTTTTACATTCAATCCCATCAGTGTAGCCGATACCTGATTGCCGCCCACCGCATAGATGCTTCTGCCAAACTTGGTATATTTTAACATCAGATAGACCAGAACTACGACAAGCAGCGCTACAATGACTGTGGGACGTATAAACGGAACCTGATAGATTCCCTTTTTGTTTTCATAACCGCCGAAAGGAATGCTGATTTTCGCGTTGGAGATCGCCGTGAAGAGTTTGTCGGAGACAATACTCACCTGATCCTTACAGATCACGGCGGTCATACCTCTGGCAAAGAACATACCCGCCATTGTCACGATAAACGGCTGGATCTCCAGATACGCCACGCAGAATCCCTGCACCAGACCGAACACTACTCCGATCACCAGAACCATGATCATCAGAACCGGGCTCTTCATTCCCCATGTCTCCATACCTACCGCCAGAAACATACAATCCATGGCGATCAGGGAACCGACGGAGATGTCGATGCCGCCCGTCAGCATTACACAGGTCATACCGGCCGCCACGGCGATCAGACCCGCGTTGTTGATCAGAACATTCAAAAATGTCTGAAAATGTGTAAATCCTTTATCTGCGTAGACGATACAGCCGCCCAGATACATGATAACAAACAGCGCCACCGTAATGGCAAGCAGTATATTATTTCCACTCAATTTTAATTTTTTCATGCCTGCACCGCCTCCTTTGCCGCTGCCTTTTTAGAGGACAGTTTTTTGAAATAATCCTTCACAGGCTGTGACTGGATTACCACGATCAGGATAACCACGATAGCCTTGAACACAGGAGCCTGAGCGGAAGAAACCCCCAGGGCGTACAGTGTCGTAGTGATCGCCTGAATCGTGTAAGCGCCGATGATGGAACCGGCCAGGTTAAACTTACCTCCGCCAAGGCTGTTGCCGCCGAGCGCTACCGCGAGGATAGCATCCAGCTCCATGTTCAGACCGATGTTATTGGTATCTGCAGAATAGATCCTGCAGGTCGCAACCAGTCCGGAGATGCCTGCGCACAGACCGCAGATCACATAGCAGAGCAGAATGATCTTCGCGGAATTGAAACCGGAAATTCTGGATGCCTTTTTATTGATACCGACGCTCTGAATATACGTACCCAGCGCCGTCGTCTTGAGCACGATCGAAGCGATCGCCACACAGACTGCCGCAATGATGATCGGCGTCGGAATAATACCGCAGTACGCCCCGAAGAACTGGAAGGAGGGCACACGCACATACACGATATTGCTGTTGCACAGAAGCAGTCCGATCGCCCTGCCCGCGGACCAAAGGATCAGCGTAGCTACCATCGGCTGAATATTCATATATGCCACCAGAAATCCGTTGAACAGACCGCAGACACATGCGATCGCCACACCAGCCAGCATTCCCACCCAGAGGGGAACATTGTATTGATCCACATTGGTCACACCGTATCCCGCAAGCAGCATACAGCACAGGCCGCCGGATAAGCTCATCACAGATCCCACCGAAATATCCGTCCCCGCCGAAGCCGATACCACCAGAGTCATACCGATCGCAAGGATCGCTACCTCACTGCCGCGGTTCAATACGTCGATCAGACGTCCGTATAAAATACCGTTGTTGATACTGATAGAAAAGAAGCTGAGCGGAGCATTTCCTGTGGCGATATCGTACACCACGTTGATCATCATGACGAGTATCATACTGAAGATCGGCAGGAACAGCTTCATCTTTGTAATTTTTTTGATTTTATCCATTATTTAGCACCTCCCGCAATTGCCTTCATGACACCTTCCTGAGACAACTCTTCACCGCTGATCTCTCCGACCTTGGCGCCGTCTCTGAGGACTGCCATACGGTTACAGGTTCTGAGCATCTCCTCGATCTCGGAGGATACAAAGATCACGCTCGTTCCCTCCTCCGCCAGTTTGATCACCAGCTTCTGGATCTCTGTCTTCGTTCCGATGTCAATACCTCGGGTGGGCTCATCCAAAATCAGGAAATCCGGATTTGTCGCCAGCCATCTGGCCAGAATAACCTTCTGCTGATTTCCGCCGGAGAGCTGTTTGATCAGAGTTTCTCTGCTCGCCGTTTTAATCTGAAGCATCTCGATAAACTTATCCGCGATCTCGATCTGTTTTGCCATCGGTATCTTCTTAAAGATACCTGACTTTGCCTGCATGGCGAGAATGATATTCTCCCGCACGGACAGATCGCCGATAATGCCCTCGGCCTTTCTGTCATCCGGCAGAAGTCCCATGCCGAGATTCATCGCATCGATCGGGTTCTTGATATTTACTTCCTCGCCCTTCACCTTCAGTGTGCCGGTCTGGGCTCTGTCCGCGCCGTAGATAACACGAGCCAGTTCCGTACGGCCGCTGCCGAGAAGTCCGGTCAGACCGATCACTTCCCCTTTATGTATGTCCAGATTGAAAGGCTTGATCGTTCCGGTATGGCTCAATCCCTTCGCTTCGATCACCAACGGTTCTTTGGATTTATCGCCGCTTCCCTCCGGTTTGATACTTGCCAGATCGTCAAAGTCTTTTCCCATCATAGCCGCGACCAGTTTTACACGGGGCAGCTCCTCAATACTGTACTCTCCAACGAGCGTACCGTTTCTGAGAACGGTGATACCGTCGCATACCTCGTATACCTGCTCCAGGAAATGAGTTACAAAGACGATCCCTACTCCCTGCTCGCGAAGCCTTCTCATCATGCCGAAAAGTTTCGCCACTTCGTTGTCGTCCAGCGAAGACGTGGGCTCATCCAGAATCAGCACCTTGCAGTCCATATCCACCGCCCGGGCGATCGCTATCATCTGCTGCAAAGCCAGCGAATACTCCTCCAGATTCTGTGTCACATCGACATCCAGATCCAGATCCTTCATCAGCTTTGTTGCCATCTCATTCATTTTCTTTCTGTTTACCGTGCCGATCTTCGTCATCGGCTCCCTGCCGATGAACAGATTCTCCGCCACGGAAAGGTTCGGACAGAGGTTTACCTCCTGATAAACCGTAGAAATACCTTTTTTCTGGGCATCCATCGTGTCCTTGTTCACGATCGGACCACTGATGCCGTCCAGATAGATCTCTCCCGCCTCAAACTTGTTTACCCCAGTAAGACACTTGATCAGTGTGGACTTTCCTGCCCCATTTTCCCCCATGAGCGCACGAATTTCGCCTTTTTTCAAGTTGAAATCCACATTTTCCAACGCTTTTACACCGGGGAATGTCATACAGATTCCTTTCATACTCAAAACAACATTATTTTCCATGTAGACGTCTCCTTCCAGAGTTTTCTTCCCAGGTAATGATTCTTGCTTCCGCTATTATTTCCGTCACAATGCGTAAAGGGGAGAAACCCCAAGTTTCCCCGGGATCCTCTCCCCTTTTACGACTCTTTATTTTTTACATCAGAGTTTTTTCTCTATCTTAGTAAGCACGGCCATCCAGAACTTCCTGGCTCATGGTTACTGCGTACTGGCTCTCAATACCAGGTGCTACGAAAGCCTGATCCTCAACCAGTGTCCACTTGTCAACTTCTTCGCCGGCTTCCAGTTTCTTAATAACTTCCTCAGCAAAACCTGCCTGCAGAGGGTTGCACTCTACGTTACATGTGATCTTGCCGTCCAGTGTGTACTGAAGTCCGTCGTGTGTAGCGTCGAAGGAGATGATCTGCACGTCGCCGTCAACACCGTATGTAATGCCTGCCGCATCCATAGCGTCCATTGCGCCGTATGCTTCGTTATCGTTCTGGCATACAACTACGTTGAAGTTGCCTGCGCCGTAGGTCTTAATGAAGGACTCCATAACTTCCTGTCCGCCTGCCTGTGTGAAGTCACCGGACTGAGAGTCGAGAACTTTCCAGTTGGAGTTCTGAGCTACGATGTTGTTGAAGCCTTCTGTACGGCCAAGTGTTGCGGATGCGCCAACGGAACCTTCGATAACGAGGATGTTTGCGTCTGCACCGTCCAAGTACTCTGCAAGCCAGTTACCAGCTGCCTCGCCTTCAGCGACCATGTCGCAGCCAAGAGCTGTTGTGTACAGAGTGTCAGCAGCGTCAACCGCACGGTCAACGATCAGTACAGGGATGCCTGCATCCTGTGCTTCCTGGAGAACGGTGTCCCAACCTGCGGACTGAATCGGAGCGATGCAGATGTAGTCAAGTTCCTGCTCGATAAAGCCACGAACTGTCTCGATCTGAACTGCGTGGTCATTGTCGCAGTCTACGAAAGATAACTCATAACCGTTTTCTGCACTGAAAGTATCCTGATAGTTCTTTGTGTTAGCTGCACGCCAGTCAGACTCGTGACCAACCTGTGCAAAACCTACTGTGACAACTTCACCGTCTGCTGCCGGAGCTGCTTCCTCTTCTGCCGGAGCTTCTTCTGCCGGAGCTGCTTCCTCCTCTGCAGGAGCTTCTTCTGCCGGAGCTGCCGCCTCTTCTGCAGGAGCTTCGGAGTTACCGCATGCAACAAGACTGGAAACTGTCATTGCCGCAACTAATAATAACGCAAGTTTTTTCTTCATTTTTTTCCTCCCTAATGAATTTTATTTTTTGCGTCGGAACAGTTTTTCTGTTTCCGTAATTTTACTTTAACCGATTTACAATTTACAGGCAAGCACTTTTTGTGCATTATACATGATTTCGTACATCTAAACAATACAAATTTTTGTCTATTATGACATTTTATAATACAAATTTTGTTGAAGAAGTTGAATTTTTTATGATTCCGTAAGATTTTTTATGATTTTTTCTTATTTAAAAGATTATCCGGGAGAGATTTCCCCTGTAAAATATATGCCAAATTGCCCAAAATAAGAAACACGTCCGGAGAAATATTGAATTTTTTAAACTTTACCCGGAAAAAAGAGAAATTTTTACCTTTTCTTGATGGCTTTCTTTAAATATGTTATTTTATTTATAATACCGGAGGAGAAATTCCATATGCCCGCAAAATATATAAGGCTCGCAAACCTGTTAAAAAATCTGATCGACGAAAATAACGGCGATATCTTTAAACTTCCCACCGAAGCGCAGCTTTGCCGGAAATACGGTGTAAGCCGGCAGACCGTTCGAAAAGCGCTCTCCGTTCTGGAACAGGAGCATTTAATAGAAAAACGGCAGGGCAGCGGTTCCTACGCCACCGGGCTTTCCGGCACGGCGGAAAAAAATACCGTGGCCATCCTGATCTGTTCGGACACGGAATACATCTATCCCGCTCTTCTCTCCGATCTGCGCGGCGCACTGCAGACGCAGGGATTTTCCTTCATCGTCTGCACGACCGAAAATCGGATCTCCAGAGAAAGGGAGATTTTGCAGCATCTCCTCGCCAACCCTGTCCGCGGTATATTGAGCGAAGGCTGTAAGACGGGATTTCCGACGCCGAATCTGGATCTGTACAACCGACTGGCGGAAAAAAACATTCCCGTCCTGTTTTTCCATGGAAACTATTCCAACCTGCCGGATTTTCCCTCCATAAAGGATGATAATTACGGCGGCGGCTATTGCCTGGGGAAATACCTTACTTCTCTCGGCCATAAAAAAACGGCCGGCATCTTCAAAGCGGACGACATCCAGGGAAGTGAGCGTTATTTCGGATTTCTGTCTGCTTTGCGGGATGAAAATATCCCTTTTTCGGAGGACTGCGTCTGCTTTTTTGACACCGCACAACTCACCGCGCTGCAGAAAAGGCAGGACACCGGTTTTTTGTCCGAATTTGTCAGCAAACAGTTAAACGGTTCCACCGCTGTCATCTGCTACAATGATGAGATCGCCTACTGGCTGATCAAAGAACTTTCCTATAAAAATCTGCGGGTCCCGGAGGACATCAGCGTCGTCTGTTTTGACAATACCTATCTCAGCGAGCTCTCCTCCGTGCAGATCACTTCCCTGTCCCACAAAAATCACGAGATGGGGATGATCATCGCCGAAAATATCCTGAAATTGATAAAGGGATTTCCTGTTTCCTCTCAGAAGATTCCCTGGCATCTCGATATAAAGCGAAGCTGCGGCCCTGCATCTGGATAGCTCATCTCCGGCAGGCTCCTACTTTCCGTTTCTGTATTCCCTCGGCGTGCAGCCCACCGTCTTCTTAAAGACAAAGCTGAAATAATGGGGGTCCTTATACCCGACTTCCGATGCGATATCGCCGGAGTGCATCTCGCTCTGGCGCAGCAGTTTCTTCGCTTTATCCATCCGCTTTTTCGTGACATATTCAATGAATGTCATCTGCATCTCCTGACTGAAAACACTGCTGAAATAATTGCCGCTGACCCCGATCGCCCCGGCCACGCTGTTCAGGGAGAGCGTATCTTCGCTGAAGTTCTCCTCGATATATTCCAGTCCTTTCTTTAACACCTTCTTGCCCTGGTTCTCGCTCTCTCTGTCCCTGAGAATTAACGCCCGCTCCAGAAGTTCCTGTATATAATCGTATATATCCCTGCTGTTCACGGAAACCTCCCGCACTTTCTCATTGTCGTCCTCCGCCAACAGCTCCTCTTTACTTATTCCCAGCATCTCCATATAGTTCACGGTCGTAAAGCGCACGTTTAACAGCAGATAATCCCGAAACAATCTGGATTCCAGCGCATCTTTCACCCCCGCCAGATAACCGTTCACAAAGTCTTCTATCTCCTCCTGCTTGCCCTCCCTCAAAAATCCCTGTATAATTTCCGGATTTACCTTCGCGCTGTCCACGGACTCAAAACTTTTGGTATCTTTCCCCGGCAGAAATTCCACCGCGTCTTTCTCCGTCAGAATATGCTGCTGGGGATTAAAAAAACGGTGGGCCAGAATATGATTTACCTTCGTATAGCACTCCGGCAAAAGAGAGAGCCGCTCCACCGGTCTGCCGATCGCCGCGTACCACTCCATCGAAAATTCTTCTTCTTTACATATTTTTTCTATATTGGCGATACAGCGCTGCTCCAGCTCCTCCATCCTCTCCGTTTCACCTTTTATCAGGATCCCGTACAGACTGATATTCCAGCGAAATGCCAGATACTCCGGAAACCGCATAAAGAACCGCAGCAGCGCTTCCCTGACCCGGTTGATTCCCTCAGGTTCGCTCACCGCGATCTCCGGGTTCCGGTGTTTTGCCTGCAGACTCAGAAGCACCAGATTATAGCAGGGCGCATCCAGTTCCAGGGAAAGTTTCGCCGCCTCCTCATAAATCTGCTGGACGGAGAGAACCCCCCCAAACACCTTTTCCAGAAAGCTTCTGCGGGAATAATCTTCGTACTCCTTCATCTCATTCTGGAATGTCTCCAGATAGTTTTTCTGCTCCTTCTCCGTCTCGATCTTCTCCCGGATCTCCAGCAGCACCTTCCGCAGGGCCCCTCTCGTGATCGGCTTTAGCAGGTACTGCTCCACACCCACGCGGATCGCCCGCTGGGCATACTCAAATTCATCGTAGCCGCTGATAATAATGATTCGGATATCCGGTATCTCCTGCGTCACGATCTGGCTCAACGCCAATCCGTCCATAAATGGCATCTTAATATCCGTGATCAGCACATCCGGACGTATCTTCCTTATCATCGGCAGCGCCATCTCCCCGTCGCTGGCTTCCCCCATGAACTGATATCCATACTTCTGCCAGGGGATATTCTTTTTCAGTCCCTCTCTCACAATACTCTCATCTTCCACCAAAAATACCTTCAGCATATGTCTTCCCTCTTCCGGATAAATTGTCAATATGTCCTGCTGTCCAAAAACTCAGCGACATTCTCCTTCGTAAATATATTTTCCTCGACTATATAACTCTTTTCCACCGGCTCTCCGTTTTCCAGCTTCTTTATGATACTGTCGACGTAAATACCCTGCACCGGATTACACTCGATATCCACATTGATCAGCCCTTCGTCCACCATCTCCAGCGCGTCCCGGATCGCGTCAAAGGAAAGGACCGTCACCTTCCCGCGTTCCCCAAAGCTGACGCCCGCCTCCTGCATCGCCTCGATAGCTCCCATCGTCATATCATCGTTCTGGGACACCAGCACATCGATGCTCGGGTAGCGGTGCAGCATCTCCCGCATGACTTCTTTCCCCTTTGTGGCCGTAAAATCGGCCGAAGCCGACTCCAGGATATACCAGTTCTCATGGCGCTCCGCGATCTCTTCAAACCCCTCCGTTCTGCCGATCTGCGCCGTGGAACCGATCGTCCCCTGCAGCACCACGATATTGATATTTTCCGACTGCCTGTTCCTTTTTCTCAGATATTGCTCTAACCATATCCCCGCCTTTTTCCCTTCCTCCCTGGCGTCGGTACCGATCCATGTCGTGTAGAGAGATTCATCCTTTACATCCACCATTCGGTCGATAACAATAACAGGAATTCCGGCATCCTTTGCCTCCTGCAGCACCGTATCCCAGCCGCTCTCTATCACCGGCGCAAACACGATATAGTCCACGCGCTGAGAGATAAAACTCCGGATCGTCTTGATCTGGTTTTCCTGGGTCTGTCTCGCATTATTGTAGATCAGAAAATAGCCCGCATCTTTCGTCAGCGCGTCCTGGATCGAGCGCGTGTGCGCCGTTCTCCAGCCCGACTCGCTCCCCAGCTGAGAAAATCCCACCACGATCAGGTCTTCCATCTCCGAGTCGGCGGGGCTCTGTTCTATCTCGATCCCCCGGTAAAGCCCGTGGCTGATAAAGACAAACGGCAGGACGCAGAGCAGCAAAATGCAGATTCCCACATGTCCGAAAATGATCTTTTTTAATATCTCCACTGCCCTTTTCATCTGTCTTCCTCTTTTTTATCCGTTCTTATATTTTCCTGCAACAGTTCTCCCGATGATTTTTCATGCAGTTTTACCGCAGGGATCACAATACTGACTTTTGTGCCTTTTCCCTTTTCCGATTCTATCGTCATCCCATATTCCATCCCGAAATTCATGCGAATGCGCTCATTGACGTTGGCCAGTCCGAATCCTTTCTCCGTCTCCTTGCACGGTCTGCCGATCTCTGTCTGCAGCCGTTTCAGCTCGGCCTCATCCATCCCCACGCCGTTGTCCCGCACGCACAGCAGGATCCTGTCCTCCTCCGATCTCTCCATCTCCCCTGTGATCCAAATCTTTCCTTTTGCCCGTTTATATTTTATGCCGTGATATAAGGAATTTTCCACCAGGGGCTGCAGGGTCAGCTTCAATATCTTATACTGGTACAGCTCCGGATCGATAGCGATCTCATAGTCCAGGATATCTCTATAGCGCACCTGCTGGATTTCCAGGTATCCCCGAATATGCTGTTCCTCCTCCCGGATCGAGATATACTCTTTTCCCTTGCTCAGCACCAGCCGGAAAAATTCGGACAGCGCTACGACCACGTCCACCGCTTTATCCGGATCGTCCCCCTCTATCAGCCAGACGATCGTGTCTAACGTATTGTAGAGGAAATGGGGGTTGATCTGCTCCTGCAAAAGCCGGAGCTCCGCATGCCGCATTTTCCGCTCGTCCTCCTTGATCTGGTGCACCATCACTTCCAGATTCTCCGACATGTCGTTCACACTGTCCGACAATACCTCCAGCTCATCCTCCGTCTGCATCTTCGCCCGATGGGAAAAATTGCCCTCCGCTATCTGACTGGTGATCCGGCACAACTCCTGGATCGGCTTTGTAATGCTGTTCAAAATCGCGCTGGTGATCAGGATCACCGCGACGACGATACAGCCGCCCATCAGAATACTGATAAGGATCACATGTTCCACTTCCGTGTTCAGCTGTACCTTCAGCTGTTCGATCGTTCTGGTCTGATAATAGATATAATACTGTATATCATCCTGTATCAGTTCCGTCAGAATATAGATATCGTTGTACAGCATGTCCGTATTTTTTTCGTATTCCCCCTCCGACTCCTGGTTCTCCCTGACGTCATCCACCCTGTCCTCCAGCGTGTCCAGATTGCGCAGAAGGCTTTGCAGCCACACCCGGCTCTCCCGGTCCGTCGTGATCGTCAACAGTCTGTTGCCCTCCATTCTGAGCTCATCGATCAGGGTATAGGGATTTTTCAGCGTCCCGTCCTCGTCCACTGTGTCAAACGTCACATTGCTGACCACCAGTTTATAGAGGCTCTCATCGATCTCCTCCTTGAAGTTCATATTATAGTTGTTCGCGACGGTCATGCTGCTCACGATCTGGTCGTAGGCACGACTGTAGTTGAGAAGCGCCATGATCAGATAGATCGCGACATAGAGGATCGGCACCATCGCCACGACCACAAGCACGATCAGTTTATTTTTCAGGGGGTACTTTATTTTTTCCGCAGTCATAATATTTTCCGGTTCCTCCATATGTGTCGGTGAAAACCCTTTACTCCTACTCTACCCATTTCGGGTATTCTTGTCAATTATACGACACTAATTTTGACAAATACGCTTTAGTGTGCTAAACTGTGAAAGATTTGTATAAAGATGCGGATAATTTGAAATTTTATGAAACAAGGAGGAGTTTACTATGTTGACGCAAAGCTGTATCATTCTGGCTATTGTGATCTATCTGTGCGGTATGCTGTACATAGGCATCGCTTTTTCCAAAAAGAATTCCAATACGGATGATTTTTACCTGGGCGGAAGGACTCTCGGTCCCTTTGTCACCGCCATGAGCGCGGAGGCTTCCGACATGAGCAGCTATCTGCTTATGGGGCTTCCCGGGCTTGCCTATCTGTCCGGTCTCGCCGACGTGGGGTGGACCGTGATCGGGCTGGCTGCCGGCACCTATCTGAACTGGCTGATCGTCTCCAAGAAGATCCGCCGTTATTCCCATGCGGTAGGCGCCATCACGATCCCGGACTTTTTCGCGAAACGCTACGGCGATCAGAAAAACATCCTGACCGCCATCGCCGCTGTGATCATTATTATCTTCTTCATCCCCTACACCGCGTCCGGCTTTTCCGCCTGCGGCAAACTGTTCAGCACGCTCTTCGGCATGAATTACATGGTAGCGATGATTGTCGCCGCCGTGATCATCGTGACCTACTGTGCTTTCGGCGGTTTTCTGGCGGTCAGCACCACGGACCTGATCCAGAGTATCATCATGACGATCGCGCTGTTCATCGTGATCGGATTCGGTGTGGTTCAGGCGGGCGGAACTGCCGCCGTGATCGAAAATGCAAAAGCTCTGCCCGGTTATCTGAGTTTCACGCAGACTTACCTGGCGGACACGAACAGCGCCTCCCCGTACACACCGCTGATGATGGTCTCCATGCTTGCCTGGGGACTCGGCTATTTCGGTATGCCCCATATCCTGCTGCGCTTCATGGCCATCGAGGATGAGGAGAAGCTGTCGTTATCCAGAAGAGTCGCCTCCGTGTGGGTGGTCATCTCCATGGCGGTGGCCGTGCTGATCGGCATCATCGGCTACGGTATGACAAAGGCGGGCGTCCTCCCCGCCCTCGAAGACTCCGAGACGATCATCATCCGGATCGCCGGTTATCTGAGCAATTTCGGTGTCTTCCCTGCGCTGATCGCCGGCATTATCATGGCCGGCATTCTCGCCGCTACGATGTCCACCGCGGACTCCCAGCTTCTGACCGCGGCCTCCGGCATCTCTCAGAATATCATGCAGGACTTCTTCGGCGTCAAGCTGAAAGACAAAACGGCGATGTCTATCGCGAGGATCACTGTCATCGCCATCGCCGTGATCGGTATCTTTCTGGCAAGAGATCCGAACAGCTCCGTGTTCCGGATCGTGTCCTTCGCCTGGGCGGGCTTCGGCGCGACCTTCGGGCCTGTTGTCCTCCTCGCGCTGTTCTGGAGGCGCTCCAACAAATGGGGCGCTCTGGCTGGCATGATCTCCGGCGGCGTCATGATCTTTGTCTGGAAATTCGGCATCGCGAAGCTGGGCGGCGCCTTCAATATCTACGAGCTGCTGCCCGCTTTTATTATCGCCTGTGTCTTCAATGTCGTTGTCAGTCTGCTGACACCGGCTCCCGGGGAGGAGATCACAAAGGTGTTTGATCAGGTGAGCGGGAAATAAAAAGTCTAAAGTGACAAAAGCAGAGCCGGAAACCTGTTCTTCCGATTTCCGGCTCTGTTATATATTTACTGATCTATCTATTTCTATTTCTTCTCTCCGTCTCTCTCAGGAAAAGGACACCTGCCAAAGCCATTCCCGCAACGATAAGCCAGACACCTGGCACGTTTCCATCCCCCGTTGCGACACTTCCCCAAAGGGGTACTTCCTCCTCCGGAATATAGATCCACTCCTCGATCACAGGCTCCCAGACTTTTACATAGGTTTTCGGCACACCCTCCTCCAGGATCGTGATCCGCTCCGGGCTGTCCGGGTCGTTGGGATCCGGCAGCTCTGTCGGGTATTCCGGTTCGGGGACCGGCTCTGGTTCCACTTCCGGCTCCGGATCCTTTCCAGGATCGGGATCTTTACCAGGGCCTGGATCCTTCCCGGGATCCGGGGCCGGATCGGGATCTTTCCCTTTCGTATTGCGGAACGCCGCCACCGCCTCTCCGCCGGCCGTGATCGTTCCTGTCGTGCCGGTGGCGGTCACGGTGTAACCCGCCGAATCCAGTTCTTCCACTTTATAGCTGATGCCCGGCTCCAGCTTGATCGCGGTCACGCTCTCCCCACCCTTCAGCTTGAACTGTGCAACACCGTTATGAAAACTCACCCGGTGCTCCGCCCAGTTATTGTCGGCTCCCGTGTAAGCTTTCCCGTCTTTAAACAGGGAAATTCGGAAGTCAAACTCCTGCCCCGGATCCGCCCCGCTTCCGGCGATCGTCTTCTCCACCGTCAGTTTTCCATGTGCAGGCTTCGTTCCGTCCGGTTTAAAGGTGTTTGTGACGGTCAGGTTTATATCGCCGTTCACAGGGTACCAGCCAAAATCACTGGTGCTGCTTCTGTAGATCGCCCTGCCATAATTATAATAGCCGTTCTCCGCATTGAGTACCACAATAGCCGGGTGGGGGGTGTAAAATACCTGGCCGTAGTCACCGGTATACGGATTTCCGATATAGTCGACACTGTAGCCCAGACCGCCGGAGATTACCACTTCTCCGTATCCGTTCTCGTCGGTCTTCAGGATAAAATCCCCGCTGGTGCCGGTACCGTCCTCCACATAGGTATAGGTACGCCTCGGCCCGTCCGCCGTAACACTGTCCGTGTAAGTAAACCCACCCTTTATCTCATATCCGTCATACTGGACAGCCCTGGACGCCAAAGCCGCCCCATGTCCGTTGTCCGCCGCCTCTTCCTCTGGGGCATTCGACTCAGGATCCCCTATCTCCGCCGAATCAGGATCACTGCCCGAAATATCCCCTGCAGCAGACTCATATATCTCTTCGGCTTCTTCCGCCTTTTCAGTATGGTCAGACTGATCGGCCACTTTGCCGCTTTCCGCCGGATCATCTCCCGGCTCCGGCGCAGTTCTCTCCGCTCCGACGGCATCCTCCCCGTCATTTCCCGATACGTCGCTGTCCTCGGGGGCTGCATCCCTATCCGGCGTGTGATCTTCTCCAACGATATCATCTGCTGCCGTCTTCCCATATTCTATGACTGCATCGCCGTCCGGTATCCCGGCACCCGCATCAGGCTCCGCCGATTTCACCTGATTTCCGGAAATATCCGCCATTTCCTCCGCTGCCATTCTGGTCGTGGAACTGGTGAGGACAATGCCGCCGTCCTCCGGCGATATTTTCTTTCCCAGTTTATATTTATCATATCCGGCAGCCGGCGTATCATTTATAAATATCCGAAAAAGATACTCTTTTCCCGGTTCCCCTTTCTCTTTAACAATCTTTATCTCATCACATGAAAGCTTGCCAGTACTCTTAACATTTCCCAGCAGAGCCACGTTATTTCCATCAGCGTATCCCACACGGCTGTTACCGCTGTATATCCAAGCACTTTCTGTGTCCAATATATCTACACGACAGAGGATGTCTTCCTCCCATATATTCTCCGGAATCTCTGACAGCATCTTCGAAACGTCTATGGTTTTCTCCAGCGTATTTTGGTCTATCACAAATGTTCTGGTAACCAGGTGATCCTTACCATTATAAATGTATCCATAGTCATAGACAGATACCATTAACTTCAGTTCTTTTCTCAGCTCATTCCCTTCCCGAAGGGCATTACCGGCATCATCCCTGTCCAGTTTAACTTTTAACTCGTCCGGAAAGCCTTTATACCCTCCGGAATAAACAACCGTACGGCCTGCAATTCTTTCCTCCCTATCCAGAGTGAACACTGTCTCCGTCTTAAACCCCTCTATCTGGGGATCCACTTCTACTATGCCGGTGATCTCACAATCCGGGCTGATTTTCAGCACCCCGTCCTCCAGGCCGTTGCTGCCGACCACCACCTTTGCCTCCTCAAAATCAGAAGGACCTGTCTGCATTTTTACCACAAATGTATAATAGGGGGACTCCCCCGGAAGCGGATCCGGAACTTCTTTTTTGATCGTAAGAGTGTAATCGCCTACCCCCCCCGGCACTATAAGATCCGGTCGGATTCGCCGCCAGCGCTACCACAGCCGCCTGTCCTGCAAGTAACAGAACCACGATCGCCCGAAGCATTTTCTTTCCCTTTCTCAAAAATTTCATCTTTTCAATTCCTCCTTTTGGTTATTTTCTCCTCCGGGCAGCTTCAAACCCGGTATTTTTCAACATGATTATAGTTAAAATAACATAAAAGCAGGGCTCTTTCAAGCCCTGCTCTATCCGTTTTGCCCTATAGTCCAACAATAAAAACCTATTGTGCAACATTACATCCCAAATTCCAGATCGTTCCTACTCCTCAAAGGGCACCAGCATCCCGTGCAGCACATACCTCGCATTCTCAAAATAATACACGCAGGTGGAGAGGACGACAAACTTTTCCTTCGAGTCTATCTCCACATCGGCAGTGAAGTCCGAATCTGCCACGGCTTCCTGCAGATACTCCTCGAACTCAGGGCAGTCCTCCCGAAAGATCCGGTATGTATTCGATACCGCTTTCGTCGTATACCCGCTGAACAGAACGATCTGATAATTCTGCTCCGGCGTCAGAAGCCACATTATCGGATGCTCCTCATAGTAAGCCTGATCCGCCCAGTCGCTCAGCGTGGCGAACATGGCTCCGTTTTTCATATGGTGGCCGTGGATGATCGTGTTGGCGTCCGCAAAGTCCCTTGTATTCTTCATTTCCACGAAAATGGAGCCTGCCCGGTCCTCTGACATGCGATAGTTGTGGTTCAGATAATACTCATTATTCTCCCCCTGCAGCACCGGGTAGTTGATTCTTGTCCCCTCACAGTAGATCCAGCCCACCACGTCCTCGTTTATCTTTCGCAGCGCCTCAAAATCCACCGTGATCGGCACGCCCTTCTCCTTCTCTTCTTCCTCCTCTTCCTTCTCCTCCGGAGGACTGTCCTGCGTTATCACCCTGGTATACTCCGCCGCAGATTCCTCGTACAGTTTATCTATGGCGCGGTACTCCAGCATTTCGCGCAGAGCAGCCCCGGTCGAGAAGACAAAGACGGCACCGCAGACCACCATCAGTATTCTTCGTATCTTCTTTTTCATGATCTACAGTCTTCTCAGCAATGCCTCACGCTGTTCCTCAAATCCCGGCTTTCCAAGCAGGGCAAACATATTCTTCTTGTAGCTCTCCACACCCGGCTGATTGAACGGATTCACGCCCAGCATATAGCCGGATACGCCGCAGGCAAATTCAAAGAAATAGAAGAGCTGTCCCAGATAAAACTCATTCGCTTCCGGAATCTTTACCATCAGGTTGGGCACCTGCCCGTCCGTGTGGGCAAGGATCGTTCCGTTCATCGCGGATTTATTGACAAAATCCACTGTCTGTCCGGCCAGATAGTTGAGACCGTCCAGATCCACAGGCTCCTCACCGATCGTCAGTGTCTCTCTGCTCGTCTCCACATCGATCACTGTCTCGAACATGATCCTTGCGCCGTCCTGGATGAACTGTCCCATGGAGTGCAGGTCGGTGGTCAGATCCACGCTTGCCGGGAAGATACCTCTCTGGTCTTTACCCTCAGACTCGCCGTAGAGCTGTTTCCACCACTCGGATACATAGTGTACGGAGGGTTCATAGTTCGCCAGTATCTCGACAGATTTGCCCTTTCTCAGCAGAATATTGCGGATCCCGGCATACTGTAATGCATCGTTTTCCTCAAACGGATTGTTCAGTGCCGCCTCTCTGCCGCTCGCTGCGCCTTCCATCAATTTATCGATGTCCGCGCCGGAAACCGCAATCGGAAGCAGACCCACCGCCGTCAGAACGGAGAAACGTCCGCCCACGTCATCGGGCACCACAAAGGTCTCATATCCTTCCTCCGTCGCAAGTTTCTTCAATGCTCCCCGCGCCTTGTCGGTGGTCGCGTAAATTCTCTTCGCAGCTCCCTCTTTCCCATATTTTTTCTCGCACATCTCCTTGAAGATACGGAAAGCGATGGCCGGTTCCGTTGTTGTCCCTGATTTGGATATAATATTGATGGAGAAATCTCTCTCTCCGATCACATCCATCAGATCCTTCAGATAGGTGGAACTGATGGAGTTGCCGCAGAAATAAATTTCCGGCGTCTTCCGCACGGACTTGTCCACGGTATTGTAGAAGCTGTGGCGCAAAAATTCGATCGCCGCCCTCGCCCCCAGATAGGAGCCGCCGATACCGATCACCAGAAGTACTTCGGAATCGCCCTGGATCTTCTCCGCCGCTTTTTTAATTCTGGAAAACTCATCCTTATCATAGTCCACGGGGAGATCGATCCAGCCCAGAAAATCATTTCCAGCCCCGGTTTTACTCACCAGAACTTCTTTTGCATCCAGTACGGGCTTTTTTATATTTTCCACTTCATGCTCCGCAATAAAGGGTGCCGCTTTCGAATAATCAAATGTTACTTTACTCATTTTCTCTGCTCCTTTTCTCAAGATTTATCAGTTTTAGTTTAGCAAAGAACAGTTTTTCTTTCAATAGCATTTCATCAAGAATGATAAACAAATTCCAGTAAAAGCCCCTCCAGTTCTTCTGCTTCCTCCGGCTCCAGTTTTTTCTTCTCCTCCTTTGTTCTGTGGGCGGTGAAATCCGTGATCTCTGCCTGCTTTTTTTCCGTATTTCTCTCCAGCTCGTCAAGCCTCTCCTGCTCCTTTTTGGACTGTGGGATCCGCGCGCTGATATTGTTTTCCAGATAGTCGATCAGATTTGTCTTTAAAACCTCCTTCTTCCCCTTGATATCCACCGCCGCGGAGATCGAAAAATATGCGTAGAGCATAATAAAAGAAAGTATGTAATAGGAAGAGATCTCCCCCACGGTCTTCTCCTCTATAATCGCTCTGCACGCCCCCGCTCCCGCCAGAAAAACCGCCAGCAGAAGAAATTGTCCGCTGAGATGCTGTAAACTCCTCGCGGAAAACGGTCCGAATTTGATGCCATAGAGGAACTTGTCCACAAAGACCGGAACATTCGCCACTTTCTCGTGCAGCTCATAGCAATTTGTAAATTTTAATTTGCATACCTTCAGCATTTTATTTTCCGTGGATGACATATTATATGTCTCTTTTATCATATTTTGGTAAAGAAAACCTGTTGTAATCTGGCATAACAGGCTTAAAAAAAACAATAATAATACTGCGCCTGCAAGTATTTCATGTTCTGTAAAAAGGCTTTTCATATTGCAAACTCCTTTCCTCTGATTGGATTTGTTTCAGTATAATCCGGAAAAACCTTTCCACTCAACAGAAAAATCTCGTCAGACTTTTAGAAAATGTGACTTCTTTTTCTTTCTTTCTCTGGAAAGCGACATCTTTTTCTGCTATAATTCTTTTTTAGCAAAGAAATTTGTCAACCAAAAATTGTTTTCAGAAAGGAGAGAGGAATATGCACTACGCACCATCAGGAGTTTGTTCCAGAGGTATTGATTTTGAATTGGAAGACGGCATCGTAAAGAATGTCCGTTTCACAGGCGGCTGCAGCGGAAACACACAGGGTGTTGCGGCTCTCGTCGAGGGTATGTCCGCAGAGGAGGCTGTCAGACGGCTCAAAGGGATAAAATGCGGTTATAGGCCCACTTCCTGTCCCGATCAGTTAGCAAAAGCATTGGAAGCATCACTTGTCAGTCAGTAAATGCGGAGGTAGGTTTCATGTCAAAGAAAATTATTTTAACAGGCGGCGGAACTGCGGGTCACGTCACACCGAATATTGCCCTGATTCCACATCTGAGGAAAGCGGGCTATGAAATAGTTTACATTGGCTCCTATGAAGGTATTGAAAAAAAATTGATTTCCGATTTTCCGGAAATCCCCTACTACGGTATTGCAACCGGAAAATTCAGAAGATATCTCGATCTCAAAAATCTGACCGATCCGTTCCGCGTCATAAAAGGCTATGCGGAAGCCAAAAAGATCCTGAAGCGGGAGAAACCGGATGTGCTCTTTTCCAAGGGCGGTTTCGTCAGCGTTCCGGTGGTCAGGGCTGCTGCCGCCCTGCATATCCCCTGTATCATTCACGAATCGGATATGACGCCGGGCCTTGCCAACAAACTTTGCATTCCCATCGCGAAGAAAGTCTGCTGCAACTTCCCGGAGACCTTAAAAATGCTGCCGGAAGATAAAGCGGTGCTGACCGGTTCCCCGATCCGCGAGGAACTTTCCAGCGGAAACCGGATCGCCGCCCTGGAGCTCTGCAAATTCACGACGTCCAAACCCGTTATCATGGTGATCGGCGGTTCCCTCGGCGCGGCCAGCGTCAACCAGATCGTTCGGAAGTCTTTAGATCAGCTGCTGATAGACTTTCAGGTCGTTCATATCTGTGGTAAGGGTAAAGTGGATGAACAGCTGTTAAACATCAGCGGTTATAAACAGTTTGAATACCTGAAAGCGGAGTTGAAAGATATGTTTGCCATGGCGGATGTCATTATTTCCCGCGCAGGCGCCAACGCGATATGTGAGCTTCTGGCCCTGAAAAAGCCCAATCTGCTGGTTCCTCTTCCCGCAGGCTCCAGCCGCGGAGACCAGATCTTAAACGCGGCCTCCTTTGAATCTCAGGGGTTCAGTATGGTTGTGAAGGAGGAGGATCTGACACCGGAGCTGTTGGTTGAGAAAGTGCAGGAACTGTACTTCACGCGCCAGATCTATATTGACGCGATGAACGCTTCCATGCAGATGAGTTCCATCAGTTCTATTATGAAATTGATCGGAGAAGCGGTCTTATAATAACAAAGAGCAGCTACTTTATGTTCTCATTCATAAAGTGACTGCTCTTTTCATTTTCCGAATTACGCTATTTCGCTACCGTTCCTCTATATTTTTAATCGTAAAGGAACCATTCTCCAAACAGACCTCAGCCTTCAAACCACGGTCTATCCCGAAAACTTCTTCCTCTCCATCCGCATTCAAAAAGGCCGCTTCCATCCGGAAATACAGGGAAAGCCCCTTTTCCGATACAAATTCTCTTTCCGGAGCAAGGTTTATCGCTCCAAAAGTCAGTTTACCCGTGTCTCCATCCGAAAGCTTCACAGGTTCTCCAAAAGGCTCCTCCATCAGATAGAGCTGAACTGCATCCGCTCCCTCGTCGTATTCCGCTTTTAATTGATGCAGGATCTGACTCTCATAATCGTTCACTGAGAGCATGTTTGCCGTCCAGTCTCCCTCCCCCGGCGAGATGACCCATATTTCGCCTGCCTTCTGCTCCACCGGTTCCGGTTTTTTCTCAGGTTCCGCAGGTTTTATATCATTCCCGGAAACCGTAGTTTTTTCTGTATCGTTCGTATCGTTCGTATCCTTCGCATTGTCTGCCGGCGTTTCGCTCTGATCGGACACGGTTGTTTCTGTTTCCTCCTTGATATCCGCCGGCTCTTCTTCCGAGACAGTTTCTGTTTCGGTTCCGCCGTTTCGCTCTTTCTCTGTCCCCGGCTCTGCTATGTCTTCTTTCGAGATTTCTTTTTTCTGCGGCGCTCCATTGTACAGGAAAACGATGATCTCCTCTTCTCCGTCCTCATTCACATCCGCAGCTGAAATATCCGGCAGTTTTCCGGCATTGTTCATATAATTCCAGTCAAAGTACTGAACACTGTCTTCCACCAGAAGCGCAACTCCCGTTATTTTTTTATCTTCGTGGTAGCCGTAGAGAGAAACTCTCTTTTCCGGTATCTCCGCCAGCAGAATTGTCCGAAGTTTTTCCGGCGCATCCGCATACCGCTCCTCCATGTCCGGCGTATACCGCTCTGTGATCTCCCTCAACTTATCCACCGTCATCTCCGCTTTCCACGCATCCATACCCCCGACCGGTTTCTCCGGCTGCTCTTCCGTCTTCTCCGGCTGTACGACATCTCCGGAGATAACATCGTTGCCGCTCTCCGTCGGTATCACCTCCGGCTGCGGCTGCTCCGTCTCCGCCTCAGGCTCCCCGCCGTTTTTACTGTTTTTACTGTTTTTGCTGCTCTTATTCTCTTCATATACGGCGATGATCTCCGGCCTGTAGCTTCTGACGACTACCGTCTTCGCTATACTTTTCACGACCGGTATTTTTACGGCAGTCTCCGCAAAGGCATAGGAAGTGTTCACCCCTATGGCCACACACAAAAACAAAACTGCCGCCACGCTACCCACCGCTCTCAAAATACGGTTTCTCCGCACGGACGCCTTCTTTCGCCTGTCCTGTGCAACCGTCTGCCGCACCAACAGCAAAAGCTCGTCTGGTATCTCTATATCCTCATATTTCAGTTTTTCGTCCTGAAAGTAATTATACTTCATTCCGGCTTTCCCTCTCCGCCTTCTTCAACGATTTTCCATATCTTGTGAGGAGCTCCTCGTCCTCTTTCTCCAGCTCTTTCCCCAGTTTCTTACAGGCCGCGTACAGTCTCGACTTCACTGTATTCAGGTTGGTTTCTGTAATTTCAGCAATCTCTTTCAATGTCTTTTCTTCAAAAAAGTGCAGCTGGATCACTATCTGCATGTCTGTCGGCAGTTCGGAAATCTTGGAGACCACCTCCAGCTTCGGCTCGTAAGCCGGCTCCTCGTAACATCCTTCCAACAGATCGTTGTCCGACTCGTCCCATGCTATGTATTTTTTCTCTTTTCGCAGATACATCAGGCTTTCGTTAATTACAATCCGGTAAAACCAGCTTGCCATCGCCTCTTCGCTCTGCAGTTTTTCATAATTTTCCAGTCCTTTGCATATGGCATTCTGCACCACATCCAATGCCGCTTCCCTGTTTTTGACATAATAATATGCGGCACGGTAAAACTGATTCTGGTTCTCCACGATATGCTTTACCAGAGAGTCATACAGTGCTTTTTTAGACATAGCTGTATTCCTTCCTACTTTCAAGATGATCTTCTCTTAAGTTTTGTTTAAATTATTTTATTCTTTTTTCACTATTTTGTATCATAGTTGTATCTTTCGTTCCGGAAACGGAATAATTTTCTAAAAATTTAATCCATTCCTCCTCCGAACCGTAAAAAACGTTGAGATCAATATGCTCCTCCTCCCCGCTGTAACCTTGGAGCGTTGCCTCGCTGTCATACTGCCAGAAAGTCCATTTCCCGGGCATTCCCATATTCGGCGAAAAGTACACATTGCGGATCCAGAGCGGATACCCGTCAAAGGCTCCTCTGATATAAGTGCTGTAGGAACTCTCCGTGGCGTAGATCAGAGGTTTTACGCCGTAGTGCTCCTCCAGTTTATCCAGAAGGCTCTGCAGCTGTCGCCTCGTCTCCGCCACATCCGGCTTATTGTAGAAACGGTTTCCGTAAAATTCAATATCAACCACGGGCGAGAGCATTCCCTCTTCCCTCGGTACAATGGAAATAAAATGCTCCGCCTGCGCTTTCCCCTCGCTTTCAAAGCTGAAAAAGTGGTAAGCGCCCCTCTTCAGGTCTGTCTTTCCGGAATTCTCCCAGTTTTCCTGAAATTTTATATCGATATGACTGCTGCCTTCCGTCGCTTTGATAAAAGCAAAATCGATCCCCTCCCCTTCGAGAATCTCCCAGTCGATCTCTCCCTGATAATAAGAGACATCCACACCGCGGATCGGATAGTCTGTCTCTGACGGATGATTTATTGTGATCTTTTTCTGATATATCAGTACGCCAAACAACACGACGTCCAGCAGCAGGAAAACTGCCGCCCCTATCCACAGTTTTTTCTTCATCGTTTCTCACATTCTCCACACAGGCTTTTGCACTTTCTCTACCATAGTATATGATAATCCGCTGAAACTCAATCCTTACACCTGTTTTTTTAATAAAAAACAGCATGGAAGAAAGTTCTCCCACGCTGTTTCCTTCTCTCTGTAAATTCTATTCCTCTGGGGCGAACCTGGATCTGTCCTGCCCTTCCGGTCTCGGCGTGATCTCTCCCGCCTTCGTCAGCGCGATCTTTGTAAGCGTCGGGCCGAGGAGCTCATAGATCAGCACCGCAAACAGTACGATATTTCGGATGATCGCTCCCTCCTCCCCCAGTTCCTGGGCAACCGTGACCGACATGCCGAGCGCCACACCCGCCTGAGGCAGAAGAGTAACGCCCAGATATTTGCAGACCTGAGGATCACATTTCATCGCCTTTGAACTGATGGAAGCACCTATATATTTCCCGGCGGAGCGGGTGATGATATAGACCACGCCTATCGCCACCACCGTCAGGTTGGAAAATACGCTGAGATCCAGCTCCGCTCCGCTGAGTACAAAGAATACCACAAAGAGCGGCGCCGTCCACTTATCCACACGGTCCATGATATCCGCAGAAAAATCGCAGATATTGCAGAATACTGTACCCAGCATCATACAAACCAGAAGACTGGAAAATCCCAGCTCGATCTCCGTCCCCGGAATCTCCATTCTCACCATCGAGAGAGCCACCGTAAACAGCACAAAGGTAATGGAAATGCCCATACGCCTTGTGTTGGAGTGGAACCATTTCTCCAGCATGGCAAAAATAACACCCATCACAAAACCCAGCAGAAGCGATCCGATCACCTCCAGCATGGGATTTACAAGCACTGTGATCACGCTGATGGCGGCTCCGGAGTAAATCGCTTTCGCCACCCCGAAGGACACCGCAAATACCACCAGGCCCACCGCGTCATCCAACGCCACGATCGGCAACAGGATGCTGGTGAGAGGGCCCTTCGCCTTATACTGGTTGACAACCATCAGTGTCGCCGCCGGAGCTGTCGCTGTCGCGATCGCGCCCAGACAGATGCAGGTGGATATCCCAATACTGCTGCCGAGATCAAATATGTAATACATCGCAATAAGACTTACGTCCACCAGCACTGTCGCCGCAAGCGCCTGTACCACCGCCACGACTGTCGCCTGTCTCCCGGTCTTTTTCAATTCCGCCAGCCGGAACTCGTTTCCGATGGAAAAGGCGATAAAGCCGAGCGCCACATCTGAGAGGATTCCGAAGTTTTCCACATCCTCAAAGGTGCGAAATCCTATTCCGAATCTTCCTATCAGGCTTGGACCGATCAAAAGTCCTGCTATCAAATAAGCTGTCACCGCGGGAATTCCGAAGTTTCTCAGCGCACGGGTCAGCATCAGCCCGAGGAACATCGCAAAGCCCAACATCAACAGCAGTGTCGCTGTTTCTGAAATCTGTACCATTTTTTGCCTCCACTAGTCATCTTATTTTCCGGTATTTTGTTCCGCGTTTTTGACCTTACTTATAATACTCTTCTCTTTTTTGTGTGTCAATATTTTTGTAGATACAAAGAGATAAAATACAACAGCAACTTTCGGAAGAAAGACCTGTCTGAGGCACATACAAATTTTACAGATGAGGAACCCCCTCCGCGTTAAGCCAGTCCTCCAGAGCCCCGGCGATAAATTCATGATCCTGTTCATGGGGCAGATTGGAGACTGTGAGAACTGCTGTCATTTCGCCCGTCCTCAGGCAGATTGGAAACCCGCCGCCGCAAAATACATAGTCCGCCTCACTCAATCCCTTCGACTCCACCGTTTCTCCTGTGAGAAACGAGTTTGCCCACGCTCCCAGAGAACAGCGTTTCAGCAGAGATACCGTGTTAAACTTTCTTCTCATCCAATTTTCGTTTTCCAAATTCGTGCCTTCTGTAGCATACTGGAAAATAATATTCCCGTCCGGCCTGCGGATCGCAACTGCCAGATCAATATTCCTGCCATAAATGCGCTGTACCAAAAATTTCCCCAACTCCCACGCATCCTGATTGGAAAAATGCTCAAACCGCAAAAGAGCCTCCTGTTTTTTTGTTATTTCATTAATCCGTTCATAATCCTGTCTATCCATATTATCCCTTCTCCTCCTGCTGTGTTCTATCTTTCTCTCTGTCTGCTGATCTACTCCTGTTCACCTCTATCCCATAAGATCGTTCTTCCCTCCCGCAGGGATTCCTGCACGCAGATGATCCTCTGGTTCGACGAGCCCCGGAAACGAAGTCCCAAATCCTTCAGTTCCTGCACAAACTCTCCGTCCACCAGCACATCAAAATAAGACAACAGTTCCTTCGTCTCCTCGTGCTCCACGCACATCCTCCCTAACACATCCGTCTCAAACGTATAACCCGTATAACACCAGATATCCTTTTCGGGAAGTTCTTTTCTCACCCGACGTACAAACGGCAGAAGCCCTTGCTGATTGCTGTGCTCCAAAGGCTCCCCTCCCAACAGCGTCAGCCCCTTCACATAGGCAGGCCTCAGAGCATTCAGCAGTTCATTCTCCGTCTCCGCCGTAAACGGCTTCCCGTAATGAAAATCCCACGTCTCCTCATTAAAACAGTTCTGACACCTGTGTGTGCACCCGCTGACAAACAACGTCACCCTGATCCCCGGCCCATTGGCAATATCACAGGTCTTAATTTCCGCATAATGCATAACCATCCCCCGATCCTTCTACAAATAACTGCATACACAACTTCATTCTATAACAAAAGCGCAAGAAAGCAAACCCGTTTCCCGCGCCTTTATTTTTCAATTTATAGCTCTGCATCTTTAACTCATTTCGCCAACAGCCAACTCAAAATGATCTGATATTCCAAAAGGAGCCCCTTGAAAAACGTCGGCACTTGGCGAGGTCTTTTCGAGCCTGGTGTCCGCTACGTTTTTCACGGAGCGAGAGCGCGGCGACGTTGGAATATCAGATCATTTTAAGTGTCTCTTCGTCAATATTTTTAAAGATGCAGCACCCTCTCTTTAATCTCCTGCGTCCTGCCCTGATTCCAGTACTGGGTTCCGATATAACCGCAGGTTCTTCTCGCCACGTTCATCTTATCCTGATCCCTGTTCCCACAGTTGGGGCATTCCCAGATCAGTTTGCCGTGTTTATCCGTAATGATCTGAATTTCTCCGGTATAGCCGCACTTCTGGCAGTAATCGCATTTTGTGTTCAGCTCCGCATACATGATATTATCATAAATATACTGCATTACGGTCAGCACCGCCTCCAGATTGTTCTGCATGTTGGGCACTTCCACATAGCTGATCGCACCGCCCGGGGAGAGCGCCTGAAACTGCGCCTCAAATTTCAGCTTTTCAAAAGCGTTGATTTCCTCCGTCACATGCACATGGTAGCTGTTCGTAATATAGTTCTTGTCCGTCACGCCGGTGATAACACCGAACCGTTTCTGCAATGCCTTCGCGAATTTATAGGTGGTGGACTCCAGCGGCGTTCCGTACAGGCTGAAATCAATATTGGATTCCTCTTTCCACTTTTTACATGCCGCATTGAGCTTTTCCATCACTTCTAACGCAAAGGGCGTCGCAGTGGGATCCGTGTGGGAACGCCCCGTCATATAGCGCGTACATTCGCACAGTCCCGCATAACCCAGGGAAATAGTGGAATAGCCGTCGTACAGCAGTTTGTCTATCGTCTCTCCCTTTTTCAGCCTCGCCAGAGCCCCGTTCTGCCAGAGGATCGGCGCCACATCGGAGGGTGTTCCTTTCAGGCGTTCATGCCGGCACATCAGCGCCCTGTGACAGAGTGCCAGCCGCTCATCCATGATATTCCAGAACTTTTCCTTGTCGCCGCCCGAAGTACACGCGATATCCACCAGATTCAGAGTGACCACGCCCTGGTTGAATCTTCCATAGTATTTATGTCTGTTCGGATCATAATTTCCCGCGTTCGCCAGGTTTCCGATGTTCTTATCCGTAAACCGGTCCGGCGTCAAAAAGCTTCTGCAGCCCATGCAGACATATACATCGCCCTTCAGCTCCAGCATTACCTTCTCGGAAATATAGTCAGGCACCATCCTCTTCGCCGTACATTTCGCGGCGAGTCTGGTCAGATACCAGTATTTACTGTCCTCACGGATGTTGTCCTCCTCCAGAACATAGATCAGTTTCGGGAAAGCCGGAGTGATAAACACACCCTTCTCATTCTTAACGCCCTTGATCCGCTGGTTTAACATCTCCTCGATGATCGACGCGAGGTCATCTCTCGTCTGCCCTTCCGGCACCTCGTCCAGATACATGAACACCGTGATGAACGGTGCCTGCCCGTTGGTGGTCATCAGAGTGATCACCTGATACTGGATCATCTGCACACCGCGGTTGATCTCTTCCTTCACGCGCATCTCCGCGATCTGGTTGATTTTCTCCTCATCCATCGGAAGATCCGCCCGGTCGAACTCCAGCCTTACCTGCTTTCTGAGTTTGTCGCGGCTCACCTGGACAAACGGCGCAAGGTGGGACAGGGAAATGCTCTGCCCGCCGTACTGGGAACTGGCGATCTGAGCGATCGCCTGCGTCGCGATATTGCATGCCGTCGAAAAGCTCTTCGGTTTGTCGATCATCGTCTCGCTGATCACCGTGCTGTTCTGCAACATATCCTCCAAATTGACAAGACAGCAGTTGTGCATATGCTGCGCAAAATAATCCGCGTCGTGGAAATGGATAATACCCTTCTCATGGGCTTCCACGATATCCGCCGGCAGTAAAAACCGCTTTGTGATATCTTTGCTGACTTCTCCCGCCATATAATCCCGCTGTACGCTGTTCACGGTAGGATTCTTATTGGAGTTCTCCTGTTTTACCTCTTCGTTGCTGCACTCCAAGAGGCTTAATATCTGCTCGTCGGTGGAATTTGCCTTCCTGACAAGCGCTCTTCTGTAGCGATAGGTGATATAGCTTCTGGCCACAGTGAACGCGCGTTGGTTCATGATCTCGTTCTCCACCATATCCTGAATCTCCTCCACGGAGAGAGAACGATTCATCTTCTCGCACTGGCGGATCATATTGTCGGCGATCACATCGATCTGCCGGTCTGTCATTTTTTCGGTATCCACCACACTGTTGTTTGCTTTTCTGACTGCCGCAATAATCTTGGAAATATCATAGGCTACTTCCTGGCCGCTTCTTTTAATAATTTTCATATTCTGTTCATATCCTTTTTTACGCCCGTTTTCTTTAAAAATCCTGCGTCGGGCTTCTCCGCAGGACTCCCCCAGTAACAGACGCCTCTTTTCAAATTTGAGGCGTCTACTATATATTGTATCATTGTTTTTTCTATTGTCAAGATTTTGTAGCCCTGAATAACTCCTCAAAATCGGTATCTAAATTTAGGAGATTTGCACAAAATGTTCTCTGCACGCCATATCGCCTCTCCGAAATGTGATTCGAAGGAAATGCGCAGACAGGAACTTGCGAAAAAAACAAAGCGGATGTATAATTTCAGTGGAGGTTATTTGTCGATGGTTGATAAGGAAGTTAAGAATCGCAGAATTATCATCAAGGACGCAGAAGATGACCGGACTATCGCAGACACAGAGATCATCAGTTACGACAGCGGCACTCATTCCATCCTTATTTCTGCAGACAGCATACAGGATAAAAAGTTTTACCGGATAAGTGCCATCATTTTTGCGGAAAACTGCCTGTATAAATTTCATGGAACAATAAGAGGAACCGTGAGGCGGCAGGGATTAGAAGTTTTTCTGAGTAAACGGGAAACGGAAAAGGAACGCCGGGCGGCCAGATATCCCGTCAATTTAGAGGGAAAAATAGAAGGAATCTACTCAGACGAAAAAATAAAGATGTTTCACAGAGCAGTACCTGTCCATGCTGTCAATATGAGCTCAAACGGTATTCTGCTGAAAACCGAGACAAGATTTTTTAATATAGGCGAAGTTTATTCTCTGCTCCTCAAGACAGATATAGGCACATTGAAAATGCAGTGCGAGGTCGTAAGAATACAGGAAACCGGCTTTTTTTCAAGGGACTACGGATGCCGGATCGCCAACTTACAGTGGACGGAAAAGAAAAGAGGTTAGACATCAAAAAGGAGCTGCCGCACCGAAAACTTCATCGGCGCGGCAGCTCCCATTATTTTCCTTTAGTTCTTCATATGATCCACTGCCGCTCTTTCGATCGCCAGCCCTGCGCTGTAGCGCTCCATAAACTTCTCAAAACCTGCCACATCCGCAGCATCCGGTTCCATCACATACGCCTCGGACTCTCCAAACACCTTCTTCTCCAGATAGACGCCCAGATCCTCGCCCTCTTCCTTCTGTATCATATAGGACGCCAGAAGTGCCATACCCCACGCGCCGCCTTCGCCCGCTGTAGCCATAACGGATACCGGCGTGTTTGTCGCCGCCGCCAGATAGCTCTGTGCCACGCCCTTCGTCTTAAACAGTCCGCCGTGTCCCTGCAGCTTATCCAGGGTTACGCCCTCTTTCTTTGTCAGGATATCAAATCCGGTCTTCAGCGCGCCCATTGTCGTATACAGATTTGCACGCATAAAGTTTGCCAGATTGAATTTGCTGTCGGGCTTCCGGACCAGCAAAGGTCTTCCCTCGTCAAACCCGGTAATATGTTCTCCCGAGTAATAGTTGTAGGCAAGCACATCGCCACAGTCCTTATCCCCCTCCAGGGACTTATTGAACAGCACGCCGAACAGTTTACCCATATCCACTTCCATGCCGTAACTCTCGGCAAACTCCTTAAAAATACCCACCCATGCGTTCAGATCGGAAGAGCAGTTGTTGCAGTGCACCATCGCCACCGCGTCGCCGCTGGGCGTCGTCACGATATCGAGCTCCTCGTAAGGCCTGGACAGATCGTTCTCCAGCACCGCCATCCCGAAAATGGAGGTTCCGGCGGATACGTTGCCGGTGCGCCTCGCCACGCTGTCGGTGGCCGCCATGCCTGTCCCCGCGTCGCCCTCCGGCGGACACATCGGGATCCCCGCCTGCAGAGCGCCGGTGGGATCCAGCAGTTTCGCCCCTTCTTCCGTCAATGTTCCCGCATTTTCACCCGCCACGAGCACCTCCGGCAGGATATCTCCGAGCTTCCAGTCAAATCCCCTCGACTCCGTCAGCGCGTCAAACTGTGCGATCATATTTTTGTTGAACTTCTTTGTCGCGATATCGATCGGGAACATACCGGACGCCTCGCCCACGCCCAACACTTTACAGCCGGTCAGTTTCCAGTGAATATATCCCGCCAGCGTCGTGAAAAACGTCACTTTGGAGACATGTTCTTCCCCGTTCAGGATCGCCTGATACAGGTGGGCAATACTCCATCTCTGGGGAATGTGGAAGCCGAACAGCTCACTCAGCTCCTCGCTCGCCTGCCCCGTGATCGTATTTCTCCATGTCCGGAACGGCACCAGCAGGTTGTCCTCGCTGTCAAACGCCATATAACCGTGCATCATACCGGAAAAACCAATTGCCCCAAAACAGTTCACCGACACACCGTACTGTTTCTTCACATCCTCCACAAGGCTCTTATAACAGTCCTGCACTCCCTCCCAGACCGCATCCAGAGAATAGGTCCAGATACCGTCCACAAGCTGATTTTCCCAGTCATGTCCGCCCGAGGCGATGGGCTGGTTTTTCTCGTCCACCAGCACCGCCTTGATCCGCGTGGAACCAAACTCGATACCCAGCACCGCCTTTCCGCTCTCGATCAGTTCTTTTGCATTGCCCATAATGAATTCCCTCCGTTTTTACTTTATAACAGCCCTGATACGCCAATGGACTGCCGCCTATTTTTACTTCTGTTCTTATCATAAATCCTGGAGGGAAATCTTACAAGATATTTTTGTCCTCAATTTATGTATTCCTGTCGGTTTACAGATACTTCCGCGTCGCTTTTCTCGACCACTCTTTCATCTTTTCCGCATCCGCCTTCGTCAGCCATCCCTCCGCCGCCTGTCTGTCCGTATATTCCGCAAATCTCTTCAGGTATCCATCCACGCTGCCATAGAGCTCTACCACTTTTTCCCTGCTGAAATAGGTCATCGACCCACAGATCCCTTCCGGATCTTCAGGATTGCTCGCCACATATCCGGCAATGGGAACATCCACATAGGGACTCCTGAGTCCGCCCAGCGCATTCTCGTGCTCATCCCGCTCCAGATCGTCCCCTTTCCTCGTCAGAGGCGCACGCTCTTCCGGCGTTTTTTTCTCTGTTGACCATTCATGCAGTTTTTCCAACAGCCCGCAGATATAGTATTCCACATGCATATCGTTGATATTTTCAAGCAGACGGGGATTCAGGTTCGGCGCTTTACCCCCTGCCCTCTCAATTTCTGACAGAGATGTCAGTATTGGGCAGACGATATCCGTGTGCGGCGCTCCCGGTATCTCATAATAGCGGCACTTATTCTCCGCGGTATCCGCATTTTCTATCTTCATCCGCATCAGATCTCCCTCCACAAACAGATTAAACAGATAGAGATCCGCCTCGCTGGAAACGCAGATATAGGGCGTCGCGCAGGCGTGCATGTTCCGTTTCAGAAGCCGCAGATTTCCGATCGTTTCGCTCTGTCTGATGCTCCGCTGGACAAGAGCCCCGACAATGTTCATATAACCGTCATAAATGCTCCGCCCGTTTTTCTGTCTGGCATATCTGTCAAAGTAACTCACATAAGTATTCAGGTATGCTCCGCTCTGGCTCTGTCCCGTCAGATAAACGTTTTTTACCTGATAGCCTCCCAGACAATTATTTTCTTCCCGGCGAAGCAGGAGCCCAAGCTGGCTGAGCATATCCCAGAACAGTCCCTCTTCCGTTCCCGGAATCGTCGCGGACTTGCTGATCACCGGCGCCGCAACGAGCTCGCCGTTGGACCAGTTTAAATCCCCATACCTGTCGTAATCGAAATTTTTAAGACTCAGCACATTGACCGGCTTGCTTGTAATTCCCACGTAGGCGTGTCCCTTCTCCATACACCAGAGATAGATCCTGTGCCACAGATCTTCAATATCATAGCCCTGTGTCGCATTCATGATATCCACATATACCCTGCCGGAAAAATCCTTCTCCGACGCCGGCCTTCTGACCAGAATCCTGTTTTTGTAGGGAAGTTCTCTTTTCGCTACGACCGGCATATCCTCCTCATTCGTGTCATAGACGTTTGCACTACCAGTCAGAAAGAATTCTTCTTCCAGATAGTGAAAACAGCTCAGGTCTAACGGTTCACGGGAGTATTCCATCGCGCAAAACGGATGCGAACTTTCTGTCACAGCGATCGGTCCTTCCACTGCCGGCAATTTGTTTATCACGTCATAAATCATAGATGCATTGTCCATCCTTTTCTCACCCCTTTTCTACTTTATTGCCGCCCTCATAACGGCCTCCTCCGACATCTCGTCCCGGTCAAACTCCCCGGTGATTTTTCCGTTGCTGACGACAAGCACTCTGTCGCTGATCGCAAGCAATTCCGGCAGGTCCGAAGATACCATCACAATAGAGATACCGCTCTCTACCAGTTCTCCCATCAGGGAATATATCTCTGCCTTGGCCCCCACGTCAACGCCTTTTGTCGGCTCATCCACAAACAGGATCTTCGGCGATTTCACCAGCCATTTTGACAGAACCACTTTCTGCTGATTTCCTCCGGAAAGCGTATTGACTATGGTGTGGATCGACGGCGCCTTGATTCGCAGGCGGTCAAACATTACCTGGCTCCTGCTGTTTTCTTCCTTCACATCGACAAAGGGCCCTTTCACCGGAAGTTCCTTCAGACTTGCCAGATACATATTGTCGCGGATGGACAGCATCCAGATAAAGCCGTTCAGCTTCCTCTCCTCCGTCACAAAGCCCAGCCCCGCCTTTATCGCGTCCGCCGGATTTTTGATCGTCGTCCTCTGGCCTTCTATGTATACTTCCTTCGTCACGCCCTTGAACAGCTGCCCGAACAGCGCGCCCAGTATCTCGCTTCTGCCTGCTCCAACCAGTCCGCCGATTCCCAGTATCTCCCCTCTGTTCAAATAGAACGTGACGTCGTCCACAATATTTTTTCCTTTCATAGTGGGATGCGGCACACTCAAATGTTCTACCCGCAATACTTCCTCTCCTATGGCGACTTTCGTCTTCGGATAGAGATTTTCTATCTTCCGGCCAACCATCTCCTCGATAAGCGTCTCTTCCTTCACCTGATCTGTCTCATGACAGCCGATCGTCTGTCCGTCGCGGAGCACCAGCACTCTGTCACAGATCCGGTAGATCTCCTCCATCTTATGAGAGATATAGATACAGGAGATACCCTTATCCCTGAGCTCTTTCAAAATGCCCATCAGCTGGTCCACCTCGCTGTTTGTCAGCGCGGAAGTCGGCTCATCCAGCACCAGTATCCTGGGATTTTTGATGTAAGTCCGCATCAGCGCCAGCATCTGCATCTGCCCGCTGTTCAGCTTTGCCACTTTATCAGTGGGTTTTGCGTCGATTCCCACCCGCTCCAGTATGCTTTTCGTCCCCGCGTACAGACTCTTAAAATCTACGCGCTGACCCCTTCCTGGCAGATTTCCCAGATACAGATTCTCGGCTATGCTGGAGTGCAACACCATATTGATCTCCTGGTAGATCATCTCGATCCCGTACTTCTGGGCAACGGCCACGTCCGTGAGCTGAATAGTCTTTCCCTCGTACAGAATCTCCCCCTCATATGTGCCGAACGGGTAAGTTCCGCTCAATATTTTCATCAGTGTGGATTTTCCGGCTCCATTCTCCCCACAGACACCCAGTATTTCCCCTTTCTTCAGCTGCAGCATAACCTTATTCAACGCCAGAACGCCGGGAAACTTTTTGGTGACATTTTTCATTTCCAATAAATATTCCGCCATATTCTCACCACCATTCTACGCAGCGCTGCTGAGTTTCTGTCTGTATTTGTCGATCGCAACGGAGATGAGCAGGATCACTCCAAAAATAAGATTCTGCCAGAAACTGTCCACGCGGATGAGCACCAGTCCGTTGCTTATCACCGCCAGAAGCAGACATCCCAGGATACTGCCGACCACGGAACCGCTTCCGCCGAACATGCTGGTTCCGCCGATGATCACTGCCGCCATCACCGTGAGCTCCGTTCCCGATCCCGCTGTCGTCTGTGCGCTGGCAAACCTGGATGCCATCAAAATTCCTGCCAGCGCGGCGAAAACCGACACCAGAATATGCACCTCGCGGCGTCTCTTTTTCACGGGTATCCCAGCCAGCCTGGCCGTCTCCGGGTTTCCTCCAACCGCAAAGAGGGAACGCCCGTACTTTGTGTAGGATAAGATCAACTGGAAGACAACGGCGATCACAAGTGCGATCACGATCGTGATGTAGACGCTCCCGAAAATTCTGCCCTGTCCCAGCACCTTAAATCCTTCCGTCGCGCCGCTCACCGACATTCCCTTTGTCGTGATGGATACGATCCCGTTTACGGCATACTGAATACCGAGCGTCACTATCAGCGCCGGCAGTTCACAGTCCACAATAATCCACGCCTTAAAAATTCCCACGGCGGCTCCCGCCAGCAGTCCGATGACAATACAGAGAGCAGCCGGAACGCCGGCTTTCATCGCAAACATGCACGCCACGCCGCCCAGAGCAGTCACCGCGCCGATCGACAGATCCAGATCGGATGCCACCAGCAGAAAAGTCAGAGCTGCTCCCACGATCAGATAAAAGCTGGTCGTTCTGAAAATGTCCATTAAATTACTGAAGGAAATGAAATTAGGATTGACTAACGTGACTACTATACACATGATGACTAACGGAAGCAGCGTCCCTATTTCATTTTTTGTTGCAAGTACCTGAATCCATCGATTCTTTTTCATTATACTCTCCTCTTTTGAAAAATAAATGGGACCCACCCTCAGACAGGCCCCATTTGTCATTTTTACGCTTATAAAAGTCCACGCTCCTCCAAAATCTTCAGATGCTCTTCCACATCGCCCTCCTTGATGACGATCGTGCCGGAGTCATTTGCGAATGCAGGCTTATTTCCTTCCTTGATGTCCTTGATATAGTGTACGGATTCATAAGCCATCTTGTAGAAGTCCTGCGCGATCGTGCAATCCAGCGCGCCGCTTGTCACATAATTCAGAATCTCCTCGGAGTCATCGATACCGACTACGATCAGTTTATCGCTGAGATTTTCGCTCTCCACATAGTTTGCGATACCGGGGCATCCATATCCGTCCTGACTCACTACAACGTTGAGGTCGGGATAGCTCTTCAGCAAAGCAGCCAGTTTGTCCGACGCCACAGCCGCATCTGAATTACATTCTTCCTGGATCAGCGTCGCATCCGGATACTCCTTCTGGATCGTCTCACAGAACGCTTTATACTGAAGATTCTGGGTCTCTGTCTCCAGAGTCGTCTGGATATAACATGCTGTCACATGGTCGAAAGAACTGTACTTTTCTTCTTTCAGGTAGGACAGAACCGTCTCCGCCTGCGTCACACCCATGTTCACGGGATCCGTGCCGATCCAGCAGTCCTGCAGTTCTTCTGTCGTGTATGTATTGCAGGTAACCACCGGTATCTCCGCTTCTCTGGCCTTCGTCAGCACATCGGTAGCCTGATCCGTATCCAGAATAACGGTGATAATTCCATCCGCCTTGTTGGTCACCGCTGTGTCCAGAAGGGTGATAACCCCGGCAGTGTCGTTCGGAGTTGTCGGTGATACGTACTGTCCCGTCCAGCCGATCTCGGCCAGTGCATCTTCAAAACCTTTCTGAGCAGATCCCCACGCAACGCCGCCCGTAACGATGCTGACAAACATGATGTCCTGTGATTCCCCTGATGTTTCAGCTGCCTCCGCATTCTCTTCCTGCGCCGGTTCCGGAGCCTCCGTCTCCTCTTCCGTATTTTCCTGTGTCTCAGCCGGCTCCGTCGTCGCCTGCGGTTCCTCCGCACTGCTGCCGCACCCGGTGAGCACAAGCGCGCTTACCAGTAACAGTCCGATTAATTTTTTCAACTTCATTTTTAGACCTCCCTTTTCATCTGAATCTGAATTATTTTTTATGAGCACGTGCTCGATAACAAAAACATATCATTATTTCTTGTGTTTTGCAATATATTTTTACTCATTTTTATGATTTCTACAAATTTAAACCTTAATTTTTGGTTATTTTGTATATTAATTTTTTTGTATCCTCTATGATTATTTATTTTTATGAGCACGAGACCATTTTCTTTGACACAAAAATATAACTATGCTAAAATTATAGACAGATAACGCTTTTTCATATTTTCAAAACCTCAGGAGTATATATATGATCACACAAATTCAGATCGCCGAGATGGCCGGCGTTTCCCGGTCTACGGTTGGCCGGGTCCTCAACCACTGTGAGGACGTAAACGAAGAGACCCGCAAAAAAGTTACGGATATCATCGAGAGAATGGACTATCATCCCAATCGTGCCGGAAAGGCTCTCGCCATCAAGCAAAAGAATCTCAAGATCGGCTGCATCATCATACAGGCGGACAATCCGTTTTATGCTGAATTGAACAAGGGCATTCAGGAAAAGGCAGAAGAATTTAAGACATACGGCATCAGCGTTATCGTGGAGAGTGTTGTTTTTCGGACGGAAGATCAGATTCAGAAAATCGATGAACTGCTGGCCCAAAACATCACCGCCCTGGTCATCCAGCCCACCAACGAGACCGCCATAGCGGAAAAACTGCTGGAGGTGGAAAAGTCCGGTATCCCTATCGTGACGGTCAACACGGACCTCCCCGACTTTCACTCTACTTTCTGTTATGTCGGGAACGATTTCTATTTATGCGGAAAGACGGCGGCTAATCTGATGGAGATGATAACGGACGGCCCCTGTAATATCGGCGTCATCACAGGTTTTTTCAAAGCGAAATCCCACGCCGACAGGATCAGGGGGTTCCAGGATTATATCCGGAATGTGCCCAGGATGTCCATCGCCGCCATAGCGGAAAATATGGACGATGAAATGGAATCTTACTTCGTCACAAAGACAATGTTGAAGGAACATCCCGAGATCAACACGATGTTCCTTGTCGCCGGCGGCGTGCACGGAGCGGGTACCGCCATCAAGAGCGTGGAGGAGGAACAGCACCGCCATATCAGGACGATCTCCTTTGATGATGTTCCGACCACGCGCAGCCTGGTGCGGGACGGCACGATACAGGCCACCATCTGCCAGCAGCCCATCCGCCAGGGGCAGATGGCGCTCGCGGTTCTCTTTGAATATTTTGTCGATGGAAAACTACCTGACAGCAAACGTCTGTACACTGATATTCAGATAAAAATACAGGCAAATATTGATACTTAAAAAGACGGGCTCAATGCCCGTCTTTATATTCCTGTATCGAATCCCAGAGCCCGTCCAAAGCCTCTATCGTCTTGCAATACAGTTCATATTTCTTATCATAGACAGCCGCTCTCTCCATATCCGGAAGAACCGGTGCCGAAATCCGGCACATATCCTTCGCCGCGCCCGCAATATCCGAATAAGCCCCACAGGCCGTCGCTCCGATCAGGGCGCACCCAAACGCCCCCGTCTCGTTCACCTGTACGCTCTCCACCGGCAGCTTCATGATATCCGCAAACATCTGGGTCCACATGGAAGACCGCGCAGCGCCGCCGGCAAGCCGGATCGATTTCACAGGCGTTTTTCTGGTCTTTAAAAGTTTTTCCAGATGATATCTGTGACAGAAAGTGACTCCCTCATACACGCTTCTCAATAAATGCTTTCTGGTGTGAAAGTTACTGATTCCCACAAAGCTTCCGCTGGCGTTGGGGTGTACATTACTCGCCATCAGGAACGGCAGATACACCGGACAAAATTCTTCCGCCGGAATTTCCTCCACCCAGGAGTTCATCTGCTCATAGATGTTTGCTCCGCTCTTTTTACATTCCTCCCGCAGTTCCGGCAGCAATGATTTCATAAACCATTCGTTGTTCCCGGCTGAAGTCGGACTGCATTCCTCCACAAGATAATATCCCGGCAGGCAGAAGAAGGAATTCATCATGACGCTGCCGTCCGTAACCGGCTCCCGGCCGATGTATTCGTTGATGCTCCAGGTTCCCGCGATCATACAGACGTGCTCTTCATCCGTGACGCCCACCGCCACGGCGCAGGCATCGATATCAAAAGCGCCTCCCGCCACAGGCGTCCCCGCTTTTAATCCTGCCTTCTCTGCCGCTTCCGGCGTGATATATCCGCAGATGTCTGTGGAATACCGAAGAGGCGGCAGCTTATCCATACACTCGGACAGTCCAAATAGCGCAAGCAGCTCCGGATCATACTCCCCGGTGTGCAGGTTCACCAGATTACATCCCGAATAATCCGTGCGCTCCGCAAAGGCTTCGCCTGTCAGACGAAATCTCACATAGTCCTTGCAGGCGAAGATCCACTGCGTCCTCTCCAGAGTCTCCGGCTCGTTGTCTTTCAGCCAGGCGAGCAGGGATACCGGCTGACTGCTCAGAATGTGCTGGCAGGACCGCTCAAATACTTTCTCCTCCGTCCCGTTTTTTTTCCACTTTACAGGATAGCTCCAGGCACGATTGTCTGTAGAAATGATCCCATTCCGCACCGGTCGGTCATCTTTTCCCCAGAGGTACAACCCCTTTCCATGGCCGCATACTGCCACACAGACGATTTCCTCCCCGGTAATTCCAGCCTTTTCGACAGCCTTCCGGATCACCTCGCAGTTGGCCTCCCACATCTTGTCCATATCCCGCTCCGTAAAACCGGGCTTCGGCACCAGCATAGCCGTATCCATGCCGGCAACCGCCACCTCCCTTCCCGTCTCGTCAAAAACGGCGGCTTTTGTAGATGTTCCACCGTTGTCCAAACCAAGATAATACCTCATAATACCTCCTTCTTTTCCCTTCTCTAAACTCCCTCTTTCCGTATATTCTCTGTTACATCATAACATAGAAAAAATGCCTTGTCATTAATTCAATAATCAGCGCCAGGGTTTTCCCCCGGCGCCTGAAAGACATTGTCACTGTTTATTATATTTTTCCGCCATTTTATTAAACTCCTCTTCAATTCCGATATAGTAGTTTAATCCCATATCGATCCAGTTCGGTATCTCTTCCGCCGGAATTCCACCCATGTCATGTTCATCATGGAAAACAGTCGTGCGGTCTTTCAGTGTCTCTTTTCCGTACACATACATACCAAACATGGATGCTTTCTCAAAAACATGGCAGGTTACAAAATTGAAACCGTAGGGTATCACATCATCCAGATCGATATCAGCCTTACCATTCTTACTCATGACATCCGGCCACATCTTCCAACCGGTGACTTCCCTGCTTACTTTCTCCGCTTCCTCAATAGTTTTCAGTCCGATAATCAGCGTCATTACATCCACGTCCATATCCTTTGCCATTGCTTCGGCCGCCTTACAACGCTCGATCGCCTCAGCTATACCGTATTTCAGTTTGCACTCGGTGCGTGCGATGACAAGAAAATCTGTTCCTTTCGCTGCTTCCAGGCTCGCTGCAACTTTCTCCAGCCAGTTTTCTCTGGAAACTACTTCATGCTTGATATCACCATCTTTATAGCCATTCATCATGGCAAATCCCCAACGATTCCAGCCCCGGATACCTGTCGTATCATCGATGGTACACCCCTTTGCCCCTGCCGCGATCAGCCTTTTGATCAAGCGATAAGTCGTGAGTGGCGTTTCACCAAATCCGTCATCGGCATCCACGATCAGCGGAAGTGATGAGTAGTTGCAGATTCTTTCCGTGGACTGTACCAGATCATCCGCCGTAATGAGACCGATATCCGGAAGCCCCGCGACACTTTCCGCCAACTGTCCGCCGCTCAACATCAACGCTTTATAACCACATAACTCTGCTGCCCTGGCCGTACGGCAATCCCATACACAGGGTGCAAAAATCTGTTCTTTCTGTACTAACTCCTTAAAAGATGCCGTTTCTTTTTTTCTGTATTCTGCTTTCATATTTCTCTTTTCCTTTCTCCTGATAAAATGATATGTTATTTATATTTTCTTCTTTATACCGCGATCGGGTACATAATATTTCCAAGCATCAGCGCCAGCGCCAACGCCAAAAGCGTAATGACAACCGTCACCATAAACAGATGTTTGTAACCTTCCTTGTACGACACTCCTGAAATCTGCAGCACCGCCACGATACCTCCGCTGTGCGGCAGACTGTCCAGCCCTACCGACGCGATAACGCCTATCCTGTGCATAATTTCCGCATTGACGCCCATCGCCATGAAGGGCTCCGCAAGTACTGACAAAGTAGTGGATATGCCGCCTGTACCGGAAGCATTCAATCCGCATAAGAGAGTCGTCGCAATACCGAAAATAATAAGCGGATTACCGCCGGATTTGCTGAAATCCAGAATACCGTTCACCATCTTTTCAAAACCGGGCGCAGCCTTTACTACAGCGCCGATAGCAACGATCGCGGACGCGTTGATCGTCGTCACCGCCGCGCTGCCTATGGAATCTGTAAGAATCTGCGGGATACCGGTCAGATTTTTATAGCAGAGCACTCCGCAGAGAACAATCCCCGACAAAAGAGCGACCGAAATATCCAGCTTGAACACATTCAATACCACCGCTACACATACGATCGGAAGAACCGCAAATACAACGTGTGGAAGGTTTCCGTTTTCTTCCAGTTCATCCGCCTTCTTAAGGACTTTCAGCGTATCCTCGTCTGCTACAAAGCCAATCTCATTCTTCTTCGCTTTATTTGACTCATAGCTGAGATAGAGCAGTATCATTACAAGTGTAAAAATACCGCAGACCGTTCCCACTACCGGAGCTGCCATGGCGTTTGTCGGCAGGAAAGACGATGGGATGATATTCTGTACCTGCGGGTTCCCCGGAAGCATCGTCACCCAGGTGAAGATTCCGGCGCCGATCGTCGCCGGAATCAGATATCTCGGCAAATTGGCCTTTTTAAACACCGCCAGCGTTATCGGATATAAGGCAAAACAGGAAACGAAAGATGATACGCCGCCGTATGTCAAAAGACCGCCGGCAATGACAACCGCAGGAATCGCAAATTATGCTCCAAACTTACCGATGATAAAAGAAGCGATAGATCTCGCCGCACCCGTCACATCCATAACCTTTGAAAGAATCGCACCGAGCAAAAGCATCAGCCAGGCACTTTTCACAAACCCGGAAAATCCTGTCATATATGTATCCGTCACCGTGGAAATCACCGGAAGTATGCTGAACAGAGCAATAAAAATCACACTGACCGCCGCAGCGTATACCACCGGAACTTTTTTAAGCGTCAGGAACAGCAAAATTACAAGTCCCAACAAAATAACAATCATATCCATATATTTCTCCTCCTTAAAGTATTCTATAAGCTAATTCAGCAGATCTCCTCTCCCGAGCTCTTTTCCCGCAAAGAAATCAGCTACAATATCTACACCTTTTTTATACGTATTCCAAATAGACTCATAGGTCTGGCTGGACACATGGGGCATCAAAATAATGTTGTCAAGCTTGATCAGTTTTGATTTCACAGGCAAAGGCTCTATCCCATAGACATCCAGACCAGCCGCCGCAATTTTTTTTTCACCAATGCGTCATAGAGAGCATCTTCATCTATAATATTCCCTCTGGCAGTACAGACCAGAATCGCATTTTTTTCATCTTATCAAATGCGCCCGCATCAATCAGATGGTCTGTATCCCTATTGTAAGGCAGATGCACGCTGATCGCATCACAGGTTGTAAAAATCTCTTCCAGATCCGTAAACCTCACATGATAAGCCTGATTTTGTGCAATACTCCTATTTTTGTATTTTTTATCCATACAAATTATTTTTTATATGTCTTCTCAGTAATTATGAATTGGGATTTTATCGCAATCGATTTCCTTATGGTTCTGAAAACAAGAAGCATATTTTTAATTGCTCAATTACCTATGGTTCGTGTATAATAAAAACAGCAGACCGATGAAACCTGTCCGCGAGAGAATCAGGTCTTAGAAAAGCAAGTATAATCAAGAGGGATCAACAATGACCATCTACGATATCGCTCAGGAAGCCGGTGTCTCCGCCAGTACCGTCTCCCGCGTCATCAACAAGAAAAAAGGTGTCAATAAGCAAAACCGCATTTTAGTGGAAGCACTTCTCAAAAAATATAATTTTGAACCCAATGCTTCAGCCCGCGGACTTGTACAGCAGTCTACGAAGATCATTGGCATTCTGATGTCAGATATACGCACTTCCCACCATGCGGAAGGCGCTTATT
>ERZ779622.139-NODE-139-length-50101-cov-12.990828_pt1 | contig 50101 bp, 37 predicted proteins | sample MGYA00514188_ERZ779622 | MGnify/ENA primary metagenome ERZ779622 (study PRJEB29562, sample SAMEA4376702) | mouse gut metagenome | isolation source: Cecum | study: EMG produced TPA metagenomics assembly of the A DSS colitis mouse model was used to assess the... | reverse complement strand
TTTGGGGAATTGGCTTAGAACCTATGTATAACAATTTCGGGAGATTAGGTTACATCAGATAAATTATCCAAATCATATAACAACTCGCTTTTTGCTCCAGAATCTATCTTATTATCTATTTCCTTCCATGAAAATTCTAACTTATAAACCATATCATCCAATTGTAACCTACTAAAACAGTTATAAAGTAGCCAATCTTTACAATTTTCACAATAAAACCCTTTCTTGATATATTTTTTATGATTTTCAATCTTTTGAACTGTTTCACCTCCACATTTCGAACAAAGGCATACTTGATTGTAAATCATTCTTGCAAATGGAAATTCTGGTACTACAGTATATTTCATTCCAGCACTATCCAGCATTTCCATTTTTATGTATATATCAACTGCGGTACCTTCAAAAATTACAGTTTCCCTATTATGAAGTTTATCTAACGATATATCAATATCAAGCTCTTTTAAAATTTCTACATAATCTTTCTTATCTGATACTGATATTTCGCTCAAAATAATCTTATACAAAGTATTGTCTATCCTTTTATCTCCCACACAGGCAAGTACAAGTTTGTTTCCACAAACCAAACAATATTTTCCACTATACTCCTCAAACTCATTTTCATTTCCCATAGACTGCTCTCTCTCTATTAGTGTATTCATACACTTAGGACAAACATCATAACCAAAATACATCTCTTTATATTCACCTTCCCTTTTTTACTAAATACTATTATCGTTTACCGCCGCCACTGGCTGTAATCAAACTAAATAGAATCATCCTTTTTTCATAGATATACGTGCTATAATACACTTATATGGTATCTGTGTACCAATCCATCGGGAACTAAATTCCCCTGCAAGCATTCATACGAAAGAATGATCCTATGAACACTATTTTAGAACAGTCCCAAAATGATTGCCTCTCAAGTTATCTACTTATCCTCTATCCATTCCCTCAAGAAATCATAGTCATAAAAAAATCTACTATAAAATCCACACCTATCACAAGCATAGCTATGCAGTATTGTCCAGTCATCACTCCGCAGGACAACTAGTTCTTTATCACATAGAGGACAATATATTTTTTCTTTTGTCTGGCAATCTTCGTAAACTTCACTATGAATTTTGCCTGAAATATACTTTAAGTATCTTTCTTCATGCAAATATTTCTTTCTCATTTCATCACTCATTGCAGAAGCTGCAATAGTCAAAGCCCATAACTCTGGAACAGATTCTTGCGTCCATCCACTCCATCTTCTCTCCTTACCCAAATACTCTCCAAGAAAGCGCTGCATTACATGCAAAAGATTCGTTATTTTCACTTTTTTAATGTAAAACTTCTTAATCTCCATTATTAAATCAGCAAACATTTCCTTTATCAGTTGATTTATTTTTTTAGCCTCTTCTCCCATCACAGCTTTATCAATTTGTGCATCAGAAAATGTAGGACAACTTCGATCTATTCCATAATCCATCCCGCAATCCTCAATAAATTTTTTAATCACTGTACGTGATGTGTCTATATCACTTATATGCAAACACTTTTGCAATTCATTTAAAGCAAAGATGTGCTTTCTTAAAATCTTTTTATTCCTGCTTTTCCACCTCTTGTGTACTTCAGTTCTAATTCCAAGGTATAACAACTCATAGATTATATTTTGAATGTCCATCATATTAATGCTCCTTTTATTTTTTGCGTTTTTGAAACACCTGAACACATACTTTTATGAATGTCTATTTATATCTCCCCTTATCAATGAAACTTCCCCGCAACATTGCTGCGGGGGAGTTAAACTCTGAAAAATTAAACCTTTACTCATATCAATCCTGAATATCACGTTTTAAATATGAATATGTTCTCTCAGTTATTCTATATATTTGCTGTATTTCATCCTGCGACATTTCAGGATTATCATGACTCTGTGATCTTAGGACACATAAAAATTCTTCCTCAATGCTATTAGGCCCTTTTTTACGAGCTGTTCCATAAACTATATGTGTAACTTCATGAATTATTGTTTTAGCTGTCTGTTTAACTGTTTTGGTATTTCTAATATATATTTTAGTAATGTCTCCATCAACCTGTCCTCTAATCCTCTTTGGTGCAGATTGATATATTAAATCAATCTTAATTTCTTCTTCTACTATAAAATTTACTGTTTCTTTTCCAACTGCTGACTTATTTAATTCCCTAAAAACTTGTACAGGTTTAATAACATACCCTCTATGGTTTACCTCATTCACAAGATAATGACTAGGTCTATATTGTAGCTTTCGCCTCCATTCCATTTCTTGCTGAATACTCTGCTTCAGCGCCTCAACGCCCTTACCAGCTCTATAGAATGCCACACTCGCCAATCCGCCCATCACTGAGCCGACTGCTACATCCCTGACAAACCTTCCAAGGCTGAACCTGTCATTCCGTGGTGCAAGACTGCCGCCTCTGCCATCCTTTCCAACGTACTTCATACCGGCAAATGGTCTCGCCTTCTCGCATTCCTTCTGCGGACATCTGCTTCGTGTGGGCTGTACGCCTCTCAGGTTTTCGCGCTGTCGGCTGATTTAGTTCATGTTAGGATTTCAATTCCTTTCCCATGCTATAAACTTTTAAACTTTTGTGTAATGCATGCACTCAAAACATACCCCTATATATTTATCTTTATGAAACATTTTTTTTCTTTTACTTGCTTGATAGACCTTTACATTTCGTTTCTTATCTCCAATCCTATATGCGATACATCCATTAAATGAATTTCCACAACAATCACATTTTATATGTTCCCAAGAATTATCCAGCTGATTTTCTGGGACATAAATAGATTTCACTATTTCAATATATTGCATATTATCAGGCTTAACTCCATACACTACTGCATTTCGAAATTCTAATACAGGAACTATATTATGAACATAAAAATAATGATATACTGCATCTGGAATTATATATAACTCATCCTTGCTAATCGGAATATACACAACACCATTGCCGACCTTTTTAATCCCTCCAAAGCCTTCGAATGTAAAATCACCATGATTCCCCTGACTAGAACAAATTTTACATTCTGGTGCTATTCTTGATATATTTCTTGAATATAATACATACTGCCACAAAGCTTCTAAAAACTCTTGATCAATTACAGTCCTATCTTTACTGAAATCCATAATAAAATTTATATTGTCTTTTCCGATCATTATATTTTTCATTAAATTTCACCTCCTCGGATATGCTTGATAATCATTTACTACATTTTTCATTAATTAAAACTTCCTCCTATGTTCATAGCTTGTAACACCAAACAATAACATAGGAGGTCTGTTGCTTTATACGTACTATTTTATATTGTGTTTCCAACTAAGATAGATATTAAAATCTTATTGCTTTGATTACATCTATAGAGCGCTCACTAAAACACCATGCACAAATTGTCACATTATAACCATTCAATATTTTTTTAAATTTCCTATCTGATAATCTAGTTATATCATAAACCTTAACTTTTTTAAATCTTTGAGCAGTTCTAACATCCTCCTCATAAAATCCCCTTTCTGCAAGCCATTCATTATCTATATTTCTGTTCCAAAAGCGCTTTGCTCCCAATGCTGATTCTCCAACAGCCGTTCCATGTGTTCCTGACAATATATTAATCTTCTGACCTTCTTTTTTATAAAACTTTATTGTATTTATAAAACTATTACCAGAGATAGGATCTATAGACACAACAATTTTTCCATCGTTTCTATTATTCATGGCATACATTAATGGATCTCCATCCACTATATATTTATCTCCAAATAAATAATCACTTACTTTGTCATATCGATTTCCATTCTTATCAATATATTTACCTACTGCCCTTGAGCTTCCATTATTTCTTCTGACACTCCGTTCAAGTGCCTCAACGCCCTTACCAGCTCCATAGAAAGCCACACTCGCCAGTCCGCCCATCACTGCGCCGACTGCTACATCCCTGACAAACCTTCCAAGGCTGAACCTGTCATTCCGTGGTGCAAGACTGCCGCCTCTGCCATCCTTTCCAGCGTACTTCATACCGGCAAATGGTCTCGCCTTCTCGCACTCCTTTTGCGGACATCTGCTTCGTGTGGGCTGTACGCCTCTCAGGTTTTGCGGCTTCCGTACTGCTGGTTTCTTCGGTCCATACGCATTCCGCAGTTTATTATCCAATACATCAGCGATATTGTACGCGCCGCCCTTAACTGCGCCCTCAAGCGCTCCTCTGATAAAAGCATCCTTCGCATTCCGCAGCGGGCTTGTGCCATAGATTCTGCCGCCCAGTGCATTGAAGGCTCCGTCCACTGCCGCGCGCATCGGTGACATGCGCTCTCCTGCAAGCCTCTGCTCTGCAAGGCTTCCTGCCATACCTGCCGCAAAATTCACGCCAAGCGCTGCGGGGATTCCTACACCCGATCCTGTCAATGCGCCTCTTGCCGCTCCGACGATCGCGCCGTTTGCTGCCGCTCCCCATGCCTTTCTGGCATTGAAGCCTTTTCCTTCTGCAAGCTGTGATAAGGCTGAGCCTGCGAAGCCAAATGCGCCGCCTATTATGCCGCCTGCCGCCGCTCCAAGAATACCGCCCACTAAAACATTTGCAATCTCACCCGTTGGGTCGGTCTGGTTTACAGGGTCATTACCGCAGTATGCATAGCCATTCAGCCCTCTCTTTACAGGGTCTGTGCCGAGCATTCTTCCCTGCGCGGGGTCGTACAGTCTCGCGTGTGCAAAGTGTTTTTCAAGCACAGGATCGTATTTGTATGTCGTAAAGCGCAGCCCTGCACTGATTGCGCTGTCCTCACAGGTATTCTTCGGCATTCCCCATAGGTCATGGTCTGCGCGGTGCTTTATCATGCCGTCCGCATCTGCCGCAAACAGCGGGCTTCCATATAAATCAGGCTGGAAATAAGTGTCTGCTGCCGGAATGCTTACGCCTGCCTCTGGTGTAAACCGCTGGCTGGAACGGCTGTATCCATGTGCAAATGCCGCATTCACGGTTCCAAGACCTGACACCTGTGTCACAAGGTCATTGTGCATGCCGCCGATGTAATCCGGTATGTACGTCGAGACGATGGCATCTGACGCCTTTTTCACTCTTGCCAGAAGTCCGTTATAAGTATACTCCGATTTCCTGCCAGTTACAAGGTTTGTGCCTGAAATCATGCGGTTTGCGGCGTCATAGACGTAATTTTTTAATACCTGGTCTCCATGCCGTTCTTCTGTCAGGTTGCCGCGGCGGTCATAATGGTAGCTGTACACGTCCTCACCCTGCGTCACTGCTGTCAGCTGGCTGAACGCATTGTACTGGTATGCGGCGGCTGGGCTGCCGTTCAGATACTTTGCTGTACGGTTGCCAAGGGCATCATACAGATATGTCTCTGTATTTTCGCCGTCGCTGTATGCAGTCAGCTGTCCGAGAGCATCATACAGATAGTTTCTGCTGCGGACATATTCGGGTGTTTCTGACGTACTGTCATGCTGTGTGATGTGCCCAAGGGCATCATAAGTGATCTGTTCGCCGATACGGATTGTCTCACCAAACTGGCGGCTCAGTGATACCGGACGATTATTTTTGTCATAAGTATATGCCACGGTGTTTCCAGGCTGTACGGCTTTGATCAGGTTTCCCACCTTATCGTAGTCGTATGCAGTTGTCCCAAGCGCTGCATCGGTGATCTTTTTGAGCCTGTCATTTTTGTCAAAGGAAAATGCCGATCTGCTGCCATCTGGATAGAGAATGCCTGTGCGGTTTCCCATTGCATCGTATTCATAGCCGGTTTCTCTTCCATCTGGGTCTTTTACTTTTGTGAGTCTGCCGAGTATGTCGCGCGAGAATGCCGTCGTTCCCGTCCAGTCCTGCATCTCCACTAACTGACCGCGGCTGTTGTAGCGGTAGTTCACCGTCTTGTCTGTGCTGTACTGGATGCTTGTCGGAAGGTTATTCAGATCATAGGTCACTACGATGTGGTTCTGCTCCTCATCCACGATCTCTGTGAGATTGCCGTTTCCGTCATAGCTGTAGCTGCATTCCTCCAATAACGGATTGATTTCTTTGATCATGCAGCTGCGTTTGTCATACTGGTACAGCGTAATGCAGGTTTTCACTTCGCCCGCATCTTGATATTCCTTGATGCAGTTATTCAATGCGTCATACTCAAATGCCGTGGTATTGCCGAGGGCGTCCGTCACAGAAGTAAGGTTTCCGTTTCCGTCATACTCGTATGCGGTCGTGCTGCCGAGCGCATCGGTCACTGTGGCGATTCTGCCGTCTGCGGTGTAGGTAAATGCGGTCGTATTTCCCATGGCGTCTGTGATGCCTGTCACCTGTCCGAGTGCGTCATGTGTATAAGTTGTACAGTTTCCAAGGGCATCAGATACTGTTTCTACCTGTCCAAGCGCATTGTAGGTGTACTCGACTGTATCGCCTTCCGCCATCGTTAACTTAGTCAGGTTTCCGTTTGGTGCGTAGGCACATGTCGTAGTGTTGCCGAGCGCATCGGTCTGCGTGAGCACTCTGCCCATCGCGTCATAAGTATAGGTCAGGCTGCTGCCGCTGGCATCGGAGAGTTTTGTGAGCCTGCCTCTGCGGTCATAGGTATAGTCTGTCCTTGCGCCCTCCTGGTCTGTGACGGCTGACAGTCTGCCGGATGCCGTGTATTCCATTGTGATGCCTGCGCCGTTTTTGTCCGCCGCTGTTATCATTCTGTCCATGGCATCATAGGTATACGTCCAGCTATTGCCGTTGGCATCGGTGTACTTTGTCATATTTCCCGCCGCATCGTATTCATAGATACTGCTGTGGTCTGCCTCGTCTGTGATTTTAATAATTCTGTTCAGGCAGTCGTATGTATACTGCTTTGCGCCGCCTGCGGGATTGGTCTCTTTGACTAAATTTCCGCTGCCGTCATATTCATATACCGTCTTACCGCCGCCTGCGTCGGTCACAGCGGTGAGCATTCCTCTCGCGTCATAGTCGTATGTGACGCTGTTGTCCGCCGCGTCGGTCACTATTTCTATATGAAAATACAATGCATTCTTGAATCTGTAATAAAAAAATGATATGATGAATTTATAAACAGGAAAGGAATAACTTATGGCAACGATATATGATGGGGCATTCCGCACAATCTTAAATGACTGTCGAAAACTGATAATCCCTGTAATAAACGAAATTTTCGGCGAATCCTTTACAGGGGAAGAAGAAATACAGTTTTTCCCCAATGAACACTTTATAGATCAGAAAGATGAGGCGGACAAAGAACGTATTACAGACACGAATTTTACAGTTTTAGGAAAAACACAGAAAAAATACCATATTGAGTGTGAAAGCAGCCTGCCGGATGGAAAAATTACGATAAGGCTTTTTGAGTATGATGCCCAAATAGCGCTTGACGAGGGTGAAGTTACAGAAGAAACTTTGACAGTGACATTCCCCAATACGGCAGTTTTGTATCTGCGGTCTTATAAAAAGACACCGGACAAAATGAAATATGTCATAATCACACCGGGCGGAACGGTGCAGTATGATATACCAATCATGAAAGTACAGACATATTCACTTGATGATCTATTTGAAAAACGTCTGTTAATGCTGATTCCGTTTTACATTTTCTCTCATGAGAGTAATTTTCCAGAATATAACAGCAATGAACAAAAATTGAAAGAATTGAAAGCAGAATACCAGGTAATACTGGAACGGCTTAACACATTGGAACGCCAGAGCGTCATCGGTGCATTTGATAAACGGACGATTATAGAACTTTCTGGTGATGTAATTCGAAGATTGCAAAGAAATATGATAATGTTCAGAAGGGTGTAGGTGATATGATGAGTGGAGCATTGATTGAAACCGAAGCAAGAACCATTTTAAATCAGGGCATAAAACAGGGCATAAGTCAGGGCATAAGTCAGGGCATAAAACAGGGCATAAGTCAGGGCATAAAACAGGGTGCAAATGAAACGAAAAAGAAAACAGCACTTATCATGCTACAAGACGGAGAATTATCCATTGAAAAAATTGCAAAATATACAGATCTTGAAATTGCAGAAGTAGAACAGCTTGCAGAAACTCAGACTATGCAAGATAGCAAGAAGTCATAATAATATGCACATCTTTTGGAGCATTATATGCTTTAAAAGATGTGCATTTTCGAGATCTCAATTGTTGAGTCTGTCTAATTTACAGGGTCATTATCACAGTATGCATAGCCATTCAACCTTCTCTTTACAGGGTCTGTGCCGAGCATTCTTCGACATTCCCCATAGATCATAGTCTACTTGAGAATTAATAAATATCAAAGAAATCTATCTTTATATACTCACTTATAATTTTATCACCTCAACTTTTAGTCCCTCATCTTGAGCCCTTTTTGCAATATCTGTACCATTAGCATACCCCATTATTGCAAACTCCCATTCAACTTCTTTTTCCTGAATCCTAGTATATATTTCTCCCATGGAATACTTTCTAAGCTCAGGACATAGTTTTCTTAATTTCATTACTTGTTCTTTTCTAGGTATATCTTTTCTCCAAATGATTGTTAGCTTAACATACCCTTTTTCACTCATCAAACCAATAAGATCTGCAAATGGAGCTTCTGGTAAGGGTTGTTCTGTATCATTTATAATGATATCATTTTTCATACAAACTCCTTTCTTACCTTCGTCTGGCAACATAAAACAATAGATAAAAATACTTTTCTCATTACCTTATAGAAAAATATGCAGAAGTATATAAAAAGCAAAATATTTTAACTGAAAGGCTAACATATTTTATAATATGTCAGCCCTTGATTGCTATAAATTATTTTCCATACGCCTTCTTTATATGGCGTTCATGTCCTTTTTATATTCACTTTTTTAAATGTCTATATGCTGGATGTGTATTAAGTGTATGCCATATATCAGAATCTTTGAGTCGATTTGAAGGTTTTAATATTGCATTTTGCCACATATACGCATTATATTCATCCATTTTAGATAAAACTTTTTTATCAATCCAATGCTTGGTTTCGTGTGCCAAATAACTTGCTGCTGACTCTGCTGATTGATAACGCCACTCACCCGTTGGTAACTTCACCTTTTGATAAATCTCAATTTTTCTTGAGTAAGGAAAATAATTTCCTGCTCGTCCATCAGAATACTTTTCTTTAATAGAATATAAAACTTTTTTTCGTTTTATTAGCTTAGCTGTTGTTGCTCCTTCCACACTCCCACTTTCCCTAAGCACTTTCATAATATTAGCTTCTGTTAACATTGTTGAGTCATCCAATTGTCGTAAAAAAAGTCCAGCAGAAACAAACTTGTTCTGCCAAATATTCTGAATACTCCGTTCAAGTGCCTCAACACCTTTACCAGTTCCATAGAATGCCACACTCGCCAGTCCGCCCATCACTGCGCCGACTGCTACATCCCTGACAAACCTTCCAAGGCTGAATCTGTCATTTCGTGGTGCAAAACTGCCGCCTCTGCCATTCTTTCTAGGATAATTCATACCGGCAAACGGTCTTGCTTTTTCGCATTCCTGCTGCGGGCATCTGCTTCGTGTGGGCTGTACGCCTCTCATGTTTTGCGGCTTCCGTACTGCTGGTTTCTTCGGTCCATACGCATTCCGCAGCTTATTATCCAATACACCAGCGATATTGTACGCGCCGCCCTTAACTGCGCCCTCAAGCGCTCCTCTGATAAAGGCATCCTTCGCATTCCGCAGCGGGCTTGTGCCATAGATTCTGCCACCCAGTGCATTGAAGGCTCCGTCCACTGCCGCGCGCACTGGCGATATGCGTTCTCCTGCGAACTTCTGCTCTGCTAAACTTCCTGCCATGCCTGCCGCAAAGTTCACGCCGAGCGCTGCGGGGATTCCTACGCCTGAGCCTGTCAGTGCGCCTCTTGCCGCTCCGACAATCGCGCCGTTTGCTGCTGCTCCCCATGCCTTTCTGGCATTGAAGCCTTTTCCCTCTGCAAGCTGTGATAAGGCTGAGCCTGCGAAGCCAAATGCGCCGCCTATTATGCCGCCTGCGAACCCGCCTAAAAGGATATTTGCAATCTCACCTGTCGGGTCTGTCTGGTTTACAGGGTCATTACCGCAGTATGCATAGCCATTCAGCCCTCTCTTTACAGGGTCTGTGCCGAGCATTCTTCCCTGCGCGGGGTCGTACAGTCTCGCGTGTGCAAAGTGTTTTTCAAGCACAGGATCGTATTTGTATGTCGTAAAGCGCAGCCCTGCACTGATTGCGCTGTCCTCACAGGTATTCTTCGGCATTCCCCATAGGTCATGGTCTGCGCGGTGCTTTATCATGCCGTCCGCGTCTGCCGCAAACAGCGGGCTTCCATATAAATCATGCTGGAAATAAGTGTCTGCTGCCGGAATGCTTACGCCTGCCTCCGGTGTAAAGCGCTGGCTGGCACGGCTGTATCCATGTCCAAATGCCGCATTCACCGTTCCAAATCCTGACACCTGTGTCACCAGGTCATTGTGCATGCCGCCGATGTAATCCGGTATGTACGTTGAGACGATGGCATCTGACGTCTTTTTCACTCTTGCCAGAAGTCCGTTATAAGTATACTCCGATTTCCTGCCAGTTACAAGGTTTGTGCCTGAAATCATGCGGTTTGCGGCGTCATAGACGTAATTTTTTAATACCTGGTCTCCATGCCGTTCTTCTGTCAGGTTGCCGCGGCGGTCATAATGGTAGCTGTACACGTCCTCACCCTGCGTCACTGCTGTCAGCTGGCTGAACGCATTGTACTGGTATGCGGCGGCTGGGCTGCCGTTCAGATACTTTGCTGTACGGTTGCCAAGGGCATCATACAGATATGTCTCTGTATTTTCGCCGTCGCTGTATGCAGTCAGCTGTCCGAGAGCATCATACAGATAGTTTCTGCTGCGGACATATTCGGGTGTTTCTGACGTACTGTCATGCTGTGTGATGTGCCCAAGGGCATCATAAGTGATCTGTTCGCCGATACGGATTGTCTCACCAAACTGGCGGCTCAGTGATACCGGACGATTATTTTTGTCATAAGTATATGCCACGGTGTTTCCAGGCTGTACGGCTTTGATCAGGTTTCCCACCTTATCGTAGTCGTATGCAGTTGTCCCAAGCGCTGCATCGGTGATCTTTTTGAGCCTGTCATTTTTGTCAAAGGAAAATGCCGATCTGCTGCCATCTGGATAGAGAATGCCTGTGCGGTTTCCCATTGCATCGTATTCATAGCCGGTTTCTCTTCCATCTGGGTCTTTTACTTTTGTGAGTCTGCCGAGTATGTCGCGCGAGAATGCCGTCGTTCCCGTCCAGTCCTGCATCTCCACTAACTGACCGCGGCTGTTGTAGCGGTAGTTCACCGTCTTGTCTGTGCTGTACTGGATGCTTGTCGGAAGGTTATTCAGATCATAGGTCACTACGATGTGGTTCTGCTCCTCATCCACGATCTCTGTGAGATTGCCGTTTCCGTCATAGCTGTAGCTGCATTCCTCCAATAACGGATTGATTTCTTTGATCATGCGGCTGCGTTTATCATACTGGTACAGTGTGATGCATGTCTTTTCTTCGCCCGCATCTCTGTATTCCTTGATGCAGTTATTCAGTGCGTCATACTCAAACGCCGTTTGATTGCCGAGGGCGTCTGTCACGGACATTAGGTTGCCGTTTCCGTCATACTCATATGCGGTCGTGTTTCCGAGCGCGTCTGTCACCGTGGCGATTCTGCCGTCTGCGGTGTAGGTAAATGCCGTCGTATTTCCGATGGCATCTGTGATACCCGTCACCTGTCCGAGCGCATCGTGTGTGTAGGTTGTGAGATTGCCGAGTGTATCGCACATCGTTTCAACCTGTCCAAGTGCATTGTAGGTGTACTCGACCGTCTCGCCCTCCGCCATGGTTAGTTTGGTCAAACTGCCGTTTGGTGAGTAGGCGCATGTCGTGGTATTGCCAAGTGCATCGGTCTGCGTGAGCACCCTGCCCATCGCATCATAGGTGTAGGTCAGGCTGCTGCCGCTGGCATCGGAGAGTTTTGTGAGCCTGCCTCTGCGGTCATAGGTATAGTCTGTCCTTGCGCCCTCCTGGTCTGTGACAGATGACAGTCTGCCCGATGCCGTGTATTCCATCGTGATGCCTGCGCCGTCTTTGTCCGCGGCTGTTGTCATTCTGTCCATGGCATCATAAGTATAGGTCCAGCTATTGCCATTGGCATCAATATACTTTGTCATGTTGCCCGACGCATCGTACTCGCAGGCGCTAACATGTCCCTCCTCATCTGTGATTCGGGTAATTCTGTTCAGACGGTCGTATGTATACTGTTTTGTGCCGCCTGCGGGGTCTGTCTCCTTCACTAAATTCCCATTGCCGTCATACTCATATACCGTTGTGCCGTTATTGGCATCTGTCACAGTGGTGAGCATTCCTCTCGCGTCATAGTCGTATGTGACGCAGTTCTCTGCCGCATCGGTCACTTTTGTCAGGCGGTTATTGGCATCATATTCATAGGTAGTTTTGTGCCCGAGCGCATCCTCGACTGCAAGACAGTTGCCATTTTTGTCATAGGTATATTTTGTGATGGCTCCATTGGGCTCCGTCTCCGCTGTGATGCGTCCCGCACTGTCATAGGTGTAGGTGGTTCGATTGTTTTCTTTATCCTCATAGGCGGTGAGTCTGTCCTCTCCGTCATAGTCCGCGGTCTCTGTATGTCCGCAGGAATCCTCGATAGAGATGAGTCTGCCCAGTTCATCATAAGCAAAGCTTATGCTTTCTTCCTCTCTTGTGATGGAGAGCAGCCTGTCACCACTATCATAGCTGTATTCTGTGACAATGCCCTCCTCGTCGGTCATGCTCAGAATGTTGCCATTTCCGTCATAGGTGTAGGTCACTGTGTTGTCAAGCGCATCTGTCACTTTTGTGACATTGCCTGCATGATCATACAGATAGGACGTATTGTGTCCCCTTTCGTCGGTCACGGCTGTCACCTGTCCCATGATGTCATAGGCATAGCGAAGCTCTCCGCCCGCTGCATTTCTCACCACGGTAAGCCTGTCGGCATCGTCAAAAGTATAGCTGGTTGTATTGCCGTTTTTGTCGGTGTAGGAGGTCACACTGCCCCACTGGTTCCGCTGGCAGCTTTCCTGATACGCCAGTGCATCCTTCTCAGACTTTAGATTTCCTTCATCATCATATATAAAGGTATGTACTGCGCCCATCGCGTCTGTGGCAGATATCAGCTGTCCTGCCTCATTGTAGGCAAACTGTTGTTTATGCCCCATTCTGTCCGTGATGCTGGTGCAGCTTCCGTTTGCGTCATAGCTGTACAGCACCTCCCCGTCGGCGTCCGTCATGCTCAGCAGGCTTCCATCTTTAGAATAGGTGTATGCAACCACACTGCCTGCAGGAGACGTATAGGAAACAAGCCGCCCTGCCGCATCATGCCCGTACTGATATCTGTTGCCAAGACAGTCCGACGCTTCCTGTAAATGGTTATTGCTGTCATAGGTATACTGCCACTTGGCGCCATTTTTGTCTGTAAAGGCGATGAGATTGTCCTGCTCATCATATTCATAGACACTGGTATTGCCATTTTCATCCGTTATGGCGGTTATGTTGTTCCTGTCGTCATATGTATAGCGCGTTGTGGTCTTGTCCCTGTTCTCGACGCACGTTGGCTGATTCTGCTGGTTATAGCTCACCTTTTCTGTCGTCTCATCGGGATAGGTGATGCTGTTCATGCGTCCGCAGCTGTCATAGGTCATCCCCGTGACATTGCCAAATACATCTGTCTGTTCTGTGATTCTGCCATAGCTGTCAAATTTATTACGGATTCCGGTCTTGTCGTTGCTGATTTCTGTGACATTGCCGTCTGCGTCGTAGGTGTATTTGGTAAAATATTTGTCTCCTGTATGGAAATAAGTCTCCCGGTTTACTTCATCATAGACCACACGGTATTCAACTCTGCCAGCCACAACCTGTTTGACGATACGCTGTTTCTGATCATATGTGTTCGTCAGATACCCTGCGCCATTGAAGTCCGTGATCGTCAGCAGATTGCCGTCTGCGTCGTAGGTGAAGCTGATGCTGTCCTCCTCCGCATTTCGAATGGCTGCAAGGCACTTGTCCTTGTACAGCAGGCTGACCTCGTTTCCTGTCTCGTCCGCCACTTTGGCGAGATATCCATTCTGATACGTAAATTTCAGTTTCTCGCCATGCCTGCCGGCAATTTCCAGTATTTTACCATCCTGATCTGTCTGGATACGGTACTCTGTGAGACCATCCTCTATAACAGAAGCAAGATGACTGCTGTGGTCATAATGGTACTCTGTACCATCAAGGTCTGTCACATAATAATTAAAATTCTCATCGCGTTTCAGCCTGTATGTAGAATGAACACCTTCTGCCAGATCGTGCTGTTTTTCTCCTGTCCTGTAAAAAGGAATGATGCTGCCGTCGGGTGTCTCGAAGTATACATATGTATCGTCTGCATAAAGCATATAGTTCAGAGAATGTGTCCACTTATTTCCCATTTTTCCGTAATGGCTGCCTCGCTGTGACTCATACATCGGGACAAATTCAAGATTGTCTTTGCCATTTCGTCCGAGCCAAGTATGCTGCCACATAAAAGCGCCTGTAACAACATTAACAGGATCAAGCTCTGTATAAAGTTGTTTTCCATTGGGATATCTTCTCTTGTGTCTCCTTGGCGGAACATGAGTGTCTTTCTTGATCTCAGCCGTATGAACTGTCTGCACTGGATTGTAGCTGCCGGGACCGCCTGCATTTTTCGCCCGTACTTGATAGGTATAGTCCTTTCCGGGTTTCAGTCCTGTGACAGTCTTAGCTGGCTCTGTCGTGCTGTGAAGCGTTCCGTCGAACAAAAGATCATACCCAGTTGCCCCACTCACAGGGTCCCACTTGACAGCGGCTGTATCCTTGGTTGCAGACGCTGTGACATTTTCCGGCACCGCAGGCGGTTGTATCTGAGTTCTGACAGTGCCTGATGAATATGCGCTTGAACCGCCCGAATTGACTGCACATACCTTGTAAGAATAATTTGTGTCGGGCCTGAGTCCTCTGACGGTTTGTGAAGTTCCGCTTACACTATAGCCAGTGCCATTAAATACCATATTATAACTTGTCGCTCTGGCTGCGGGATACCAGCTGACTGTCGCTGTATCATGCGTTGAACTTGCATGCACATTTGACGGTGCCGCAGGCGGACTCATCAATGTCACCACCGATCTGCTTGATGTGTAGGAGCTTGATCCACCGGCGTTGTTTGCTCTCAGCCTGTAGTAGTATCTTGTTCCTTCTGCCAGCCCTGATATACTTTTCGAGGTTCCTGTTACTTTATAGGTCGTCCCATTAAATTCCAGATCATAATTATCCGCCCCGCTCACAGCCTGCCAGCTCACCGTCACTGCATTTTTCGAGGCTGTCGCATTGATGCCAGAGGGCATTGACGGTGCTGACGGCAATGTGGACACACGGTTTTCTGCGCCATATCTACTCGAGCCGTCAGCATTGTTGCAACGCACTGCATAGGTATGACTGGTATTCGGAGACAATCCCGTAATACTTTTTGAAGTCCCTGTCGTTCTGTAAGTTTTTCCGTCAAACATTACATCGTAACTCGTTGCCCCGCTCACAGATGGCCAACTCACAGTCACGCTGTTTTTTGTGGCGGCTGCCTTCGGTGAGGCAGGGGCTTTTGGTGTTGTTTTTGCGCTTTTGGAAGAGCTTGGTGTACTGGTTCCTCCCGCATTTTTGGCGCTCACTTTGAAGGTATGACTGGTGTTTGGCGAGAGTCCGCTCACTTTATGTGAATTTCCTGTTGCACTGTATTTTTTTCCATCTGCATCTACTTCATAGTCTGTCGCACCAGATGAGCTGTCCCAGCTAAGATTTGCAGAATCTTCATCTGTAACTGCCTTCACACCGGTCGGTGGTTTCGGAGCTGTCTGGGCTGTTTTCTCTGAACTGTACTCACCAGCGCCATCAGAATTTTTTGAACGTACTTTATATGGATATTTGGTATTTGCACTTAATCCAGTATATTTCTTGCTGGTACCTGATACGCTCGTCATGCGTCCGTTAAACATGACATCATAACCTGTCGCGCCGCTCACACTATTCCACTTTAATTCTGTAGAATTTTCGGTGTTTACTGCTGTTATGCTGCTGGGTGCTTCCGGCAGCTTAGGCTGTGTCTGGATTGATCTCTGTGCGCTGTATGTTCCTGTTCCGTCTGCATTTTTGGCACAAATCTGATAGGAATAGCTGGTTTTTGGCTGTAATCCAGTCACTGTCTTGGATGTCTGGCTGGATGGAACCGAGTAGACTGTACCATTGAATTTCAAATCATAGCCGGTTGCACCCGGGACGGCATCCCATTTGACAGTCGCGGTATCATGTGTCGCCTCTACACTGCTCACAGATGGTGTTCTGGGTGCTGTGGTCACTGTCTGTTCTGCACTGTAAGTACCTGTGATTCCAGTCTTTTTGGCACGAACCTGAAATCTATAGCCCGTGTTTGCATTTAATCCTGTAAAAGTTCTGGTAGTTCCTGTTTCACTGTATACACTTCCATTAAATTTCAGATCGTAGCCGGTTGCACCAGAAACCGGACTCCAGCTGATTGTCACGGAATTATCCGTTGACTTTTTGGTAATGCCTGTCGGAGCCTGAAAGGTCTGCGCCTGTGTTGTCACACTCCTCACAGAGCTATAATTACCAGTACCATCCGCGCCGACGCTGCAAATTTTATAGCTATACGTAGTCTTGGGCTGAAGTCCGCTGATGGTCAGTGATGAGCTGACGCCTGCCGCAGTGTAGTTTTTATTATTAAAGTTAATGATATAACTGCCTGCCCCTGTCACCCTAGTCCAGCTGACTGTTACAGTACTGCTTGTACTGGACGCACTAATATTCGACGGTGCCTTAGGAGCTGTGGCCACGGTCTGTTCTGAACTGTATGCACTGGTTCCACTCGAATTTTTGGCCCGAACCTGAAATTTGTAACTGGTTCCCGAAGTCAAGCCGGTAAATGTTTTGCTGGTTCCCGTCTGGTTGTACACACTGCCATTAAATTTCAAATCATAGCTGGCTGCACCACCCACAGCATTCCAACTGACTGTTGCTGAATTTTCTGTAGCACTCTTTTTTAAACCAGTGGGCACTTCTGGAAGTTTCGCAGTGGTTACAACAGTTTGTGTCGCACTATATGGTCCTGTCACATTACTATTTTTTGCACGTACCATATAAGAATGCGATGAATTAGGGATCAGTCCTGTAACCGTATAATTGGTCCGCGTCGTGTTATAAATCTTGCCGTCAAACCACACATCATAACTAAGTGCACCACTCACACTGTCAAAACTTATCTGTACAGATTCTGTGCCGGGCACCGCCTTTACTCTGGTTGGTGCCGTGAGGTTTCTTGCATAAAAATCACTTGGAACTGTAAATCTCAGCTCTCCATATCCAATTTCGTAATTTTTGGCATCACGAGCCGATACAATGATTCTGTATACACCACCTGCTATAACTTTCTCACTTGACATGAGCTCTGTCGCTGCGGTAAAGCTTGTACCAATTGCTTTTCCATTTGCTACCAGCTTGATGAATGCCGAATATCGGTTTGCCCCTGCCACACTGTGCCACCAGCATGACACAATACCATTTTGTTTGAGGGAATAGGAAATATTGATTTTGGTTGCCATTTCTTCTGTCTCCTTTTTATCTTTTTTGACCGGTCATTTATTAAAAAGGAGCATTTCAGGAAAATGTAAACATCAAAAAAGCCCTGATTTCTACAAACCAGAGCTTTCCTCTATTCCATCACTTCAACATCTCCGAGTGATTCACAATCGACGTATTATACAAAAACAAAATATCCGCCCCCGCGAAGTCAACATACGTCCCAATCCGCGCAGAGTCGATATAGCGCAAATCAATCAGAACAATCTCCCCATACGCCTCCAACAAGAGCGGCGCCAGACTACTCGTATAGGAATCCCGAAACAGAATCAGGCGCCGTTTTGCCGCTGCCTTGGGACTTCGGATCACCTGCAAGGAGGACGCGCCGCCCACAAACACATCATACTTGTCAAGACTCTTTTCATCTTCCAGCTTTTCCGTCTGATAGACCGCCTTCCAGACAGCACCTTCCTCGTCCGGCAGCACTACCTTGCCAGCATTTTTGCCGCTCTGCATATTTTCTTCTAAGCTCCACACCCGCGCCGCATCCGTCACCTCACTTGTGAGATATACGATCGTGTCCGGCTCCATAGGCAGCGCCGCCTGACCATAATAGACGCCAAAAAAATCCTTGATCTGATTCTGTGTGAATGCCGCCTGACTGCCTGAAGAAAAAGACAAAAATTCTCCCACGCCAAGCGCGTCAGCCGCACAGCGCGCCACGTCGAGAATCCGCTCCTGCCGCCAGTGTGTATCTGTATGATAATAGTCGTCAATTGTCAATCCCGAAGTGATCTCCATGTACGCAAATGCGCTGTCCGACGCACTGACTGTCTGAAGCTCCTGCGACAGCAGACTACGCATACGCTCATAGTCCACCGACGGAAAACCATTCTGTTCTGCCAGAAAGTAATTCTTGTCCGGCACAATAGCATACCGCGCCGTCTGCTCTGGAAAATACTGCTGCCGAAGCTGATTCATCTTGGCGGCAAGCCGCTTTACAGACGACTCATTCAGCGGATATTCGAGCTTTGACGCGTGTCCATCAACGACATAGATGTCATTATTTTCTTTCTGTTGCAACACATCATAGGCAAAATACGCCTTGATGCGCCGCAGCCCGTCTCGAAATGGAAAGTGATCGAGCAAATACTTCTCCGTATCGTCCATAAAGGACTTATCCAGCAGGCCCTTTGCTGTCAGGCGGGGCTTCTCTGCCAGACGGCGGCGCTCCGCGCGGGAGACGGTCTCCTTGGGGGAAATCACCATCAGTACCATCACACCCACCAGACAGAGCACAAACCCATAAATCGTAATGCGCTGCTTCCACTTGCATTCTTTCACCAAACCACCTCCAAATCAATTCAGGGGAAAAAAGATATATTATAAAACTTTAAAACCGGAAATACAAGAACGGATTAAACGAGCCGTCAATCAGATAGGCGGTACAGAGCACCATCAGTCCCAGCACCATCAATCCCATGAGTACATGCACGGCCCTGTCTCCAATCCTGCAAGTCAGAAGTCTCTCCCGCAGCTTCGTCCACAGCCAAAACGGCAGCGGCGTTGACCCAATCAAACCAATACAGAGAATCACGATACGGTTTCGCAGCACATAGGCAAATACTGCGCGCTCCACACTCCCTGCATCCTGTGCGATACGGCTCCCCTGCGCAAAGAGCGACTGGATGTCCGAAAAGGCGTCCGCCAGACTGTCATTGTGAAAAATCAAAAAGCTCACCAGTATTACAAAAACCACATACCCATGCTTCAAAATACCTGCCGCAGCCCCTGTCAAATTCTTTTTTGAAAATCGCTTCCCGTCTATAGACCCTGCTGTGGACTTTCTGCCGGCAAACACCCTGCCTGCGCCCTTCTCCACAACCAGAAGCGCCGCAAACAAAAGCCCCCATGTGATAAAATTCCATCCGGCGCCATGCCACAGTCCTGTGAAAAGCCAGACCACGAGAATATTCAAAATCCACCTTGGCATACAGACCCGGTTGCCGCCCATCGGGATATAGACATAATCCCGAAACCACGCGCCAAGCGTAATATGCCACCGCCGCCAGAACTCCGTCACACTCCCAGAGATAAAAGGATATCGGAAGTTCTCTGGAAATGAAAAGCCAAGAATGCCGCCTAACCCGATCGCCATGTCCGAATATCCTGAGAAATCAAAATAAATCTGTAGTGACACTGCGACGGCATACGCCCACGACAGCACCAGATCACGCGTGCCAAGGGCTGCGACCTCCGCCACAAACTCACCGATCACATTGGCGATCAGCACCTTTTTGCCCAGACCGACCGCAAACCGCACCACTCCCCGCTCAAAGTTTTCATGAAACGCCGAGAAGTCGATGCCCTTTGTGAGTGTCCGCTCGATCTCGCTGTAGCGCACAATCGGCCCTGCTACCAGCTGTGGAAACAGCGTCACATACGCTGCATAGGTGACAAGATTTTTCTGCCGTGCTACCCTGCCGCGGTACACGTCCACACAGTAGCTGACAATCTGAAACGTATAGAACGAAATACCGATTGGCAGCGCGATCGTCTTTGTCTTGATACCAAACACCACATCCATAAAAAACTGAAAATATTTGAAGTAAAATAATGCCGCAAACGGCAAAAGAACAGACAGAATATAAAATATCCCGGCTGCTCTTTTTCCCCTGAATCTGTCCACAAACCACAAAAGTACATAGGAGATGACGATCTGTGCAAGCATGAGGAGAACATACACCGGTTCTCCCCATGCATAGAACAAGAGCGACATCACCAGCAGTACAAAATTTCGCCCTTTCTGCGGCACGAAGAAATAGAGCAGTATGGTAAATGGCAAAAATACATATAAAAATGTAATACTGGAAAACAGCATATGTGCCTCACCTGCTTATATTGGATTTGCCTTCTCAAGCTTGTCAGAAACCTTCATATTGCGCGACTCCGCCGCCGCGATTGCCTTCTCAAGCACCGCGGATGCCGTGTCCTGATGGCCCATCACGAAAAAGATATCGTTCCCAAGCAAAACTGCATACTGCTGCTCTGCTGTGACACAGACCCACTTTGCCGGATTGATGTTATCCATAAGCTGCTTGCGGATCGCTTCTGCATCCGCTTCATCCGTAGTTCTGATGTACACAGCGCTGTAGGCTGTCGAGGACATCATAGACTCCGACAAATAAATGCCCTCAATCCCGTCCAAGTCCGACAGACCCGTATGATACGAAATCATGTCGGTATCTCCCAAGTCAAGCTCCGTCGTCTGCACTTCCATCGGGAGCAGGTCCTCTGCCACGCCCCCATACACTTCATCCATAAATGCAGACACCTCATCCACACTATTTAGATGCACCATTCCCGCCGTATCCGCATTTTCCTCTGTCGATACCTCATCCGAAGTTCTGTCGCCGCTGTTTCCGCAGCCTGTCAGCATTGACAGGGAAAGCGTCATCACGATTGCTGCAATTCCTATTTTATTCATCATTATCCTCTTTTTCATAAAATTGTCTCCTTTTTTGAAAATAACCTTCTCCTATACCCCGATACTCTCATTGTTTCCTTGATGCTTCTTTCGTATTCATACAGATCGCAAAAACTTGTGTGTAAACTACGGTTTGACTGCTGACTGCAACGTGTAAATGATCTCATCCTCCTCACCTTGAGCCTCCTCCTTGATGAGTGTCATCTCATAAGCCTGTGACTGTTCCAGACTGAGCAAGTCCTTTGCTGCCAGCGCAGAACAAAAGATTTTGATTTCACTGCCCGCCTGCACGGACACCTCCTCCGAAGAAACGACTTTTGCCAGATACATGATACCGCTGTTCATTCTAAGATCTATGTCAAGAATCTGGGCTGTGACAATGACACTGTCGATCTCCTGCACGGTCACATCCTCCTCAATGCCGTTGTCTGCATCAATGTCTTCTGGCAATACGATGCCGCTCTCGTCACCCGCATCACCTTTCATCACTGCTGGCTGGTCACACGCCTTAGGCACTGCCTCGTCTGCTCCACCCGCAGCAGCCCCTTCTGCCGCTGTCAGTGCCGCCTCCTCCGGCGCGCACTCCAAAACCACCATATCAGATGCCAGATTGGGCGCCGCGGCGTCAAACGTACTGCCGCCCAGTGGCAGACGGCTCTTTAGCACCGGGATGCACAGCGCCACACACGCGCACGCTGCCGCCAGACCTGCCCATCGCAGGACTGCGGTCTTTTTTTGTCTCACTGGTTTCTTTTCCTGAAGCCCTGATTCGATGCGTGCCCACAGATCAGGCGCTTCGCTGTCCATGAGTGCCCCGTATTCTTTCTCCAAATCCTTACTCATAACCGTATCTCCTCAACTTTTTGATCGCATTCTGATATCGCCAAGTTACTGTTCCAAGTGGAATTTTAAGAATATCCGCTATCTCCTGAAATGTCAGTTCTCCCATAATTTTGAGATGGACAACCTCCTGCTCCTTGGGCTTGAGCGTATCAAGCGCCTGCCGCAGACTCAGATCTGAGAGCACCTCCTGCTCGACACACGCGTCCGATGCCGCCTCTGTCATGTTGTCCGCAAAATCTTCCGTCAGGATTTCCCGCTTCGTCTTTCTTGTGAGATCCACTGCCATATTGCGGGCAATCGCCGCCATCCATGCGCGGTGTCCCTTCCCTCCGCGGTATGTATCTGCAAGGCGCCATAACTTCATAAAAAACTCACTGGTGACATCCTCCGCATCTTCACGGTTTGATACCGTTTGACGTACAATGGCATAAATATATCCAAGATACGCCTCATATATTTCATGCAGTGCATCCTTGTCGCCAGACTTCATGCGCTCCATGCACGCATCGAACTGTTTCTCCTCCACACGGACCCCCTCCCGGTACTGAGGAACTGTAGAAAAATAACTGACGCAATATCCTGCGCAATCTGCATCACTTATTTTCCTACAATTCCTTAATAGATACGTTTCTTCCTATGTATTTTTATTGGACATTTTTTTATTTGATCAAAATCGGCTCCCGGAACACTTCACAATATCGTTCCGCACGCTCCCAGATCACGACATCTGGCTCATACCGGTCCAGCATACTGTACTGGAAATCCCTTGCATCCTCCCAGTAAACTTCCTTATAGTATCCCTTGCAGATCTGAGAAAGAAAACCGCCAAAAGAATCTCCGACATACAGCAGCACCTGATCATGGTACTGTGCCTCATCCGCAGAATCCGGCTCAAACACATACACTGTATCCAGCTTGTACTTGTCCGAAAGCCCCGCCATCATGACCAAATCACCCGAGTAATCCGTCGCATCCGTCCGAAAGCGCACCGAGTCCATCTCCGCATGGGTGCCATAGACGGTTCTGAAAAACTCCTGCATATTCACAAAGGCGCCGATCTGATTACTGTGGGAATCCGTAATGTAATAGAGCTGTGCCTTGTCCTTGTTCGCCATCAGCGCCTCTTTCGGATAGACAAACACCAGATCTGTATTCTCATTCAAATAATTTGAAAGCTGTTCCCCGCGTGATACCTCGTTGACCCGCGCGATGGTGTCCGGCATATTTTCCGCATAGATAATCTCTTTATTTGGAATACACATGGTATAGAACTCAATATTTCTTGCCGCCAGATGCTCCCTCGTCGCCGCAAGATTTGCCGCGATCGCCGCCATCTCCTCCTCGGTAAAATGATTGATGCCCATATAATCCCAAATCGGATGTCCGTCCAGCTCCGTCTTATAAAAAAACATGTTATTTTTTCCCATGAGCGTCTGTGTCGATTCAATGTAAGTCCCGCCGGTGAGCAGCGAAGTCAGCTCCGTGTTAAATCCGATCAGCTTCGTCCTGCCAAATAAACCGTCCGTAAAATGATTGATGCTTTTTTGCAGTCTGGCAAATCCGGTCTCCTTGGACGCAGCGTCCTGTTCTGCTTTATCCTGCGCCCCATTCACAGCTGTATTATTTGTTATAGTACCATTCTGCTCTAAGACTGCCTGCTCCTCGTCTGTCAGCGTATGCTCCTCCCGGCTTGACAGCAGATCGCGCACCACCGTCACAAGCGGTATCACCAATATAAAAACGAGAAAAGCAATCGTAATCCATCTGTCCCTGTTCTTCATTTCATCTCCTGTCCTTTCCAACAGTCCTCATAAGGCTTTTTAGAAATTAAAGTATATAAACGGGTTGTACGCATTGTTGCATATAAACGATACACTGACGACCAGACACACCACAATCCCGGCCGCATAGACCACCTGCCAGATCTGGCTGTTTTTCAGTTTTTCGTCTATCCGCGGCATGATGGGCGCACAGCCGATGATTGCAAATACAAAGTATATCCAGTTCTGTGCGATATATGCCCACACCGCCTTGTCAATAATTCCCTTCGCACCGATACCAAACATTGCCTTGATGTACAATATGGCATTTCCCATGCCTGTTGAGCGGAAAATCACCCATCCGATCATCACCAGAACCATCGTGTATATATGACCCCACCAGTAATTTTTTTTGCCAAGTCCTGTTAGCTTCTCCACCGTCAGAATCACAAAATACATCAGCCCCCACGCGATGAAAGTCCAGTTCGCACCATGCCACATTCCAGTCAGCAGCCACACGACAAATAAATTGAGAATCACCCTTGGCTTCGAAACCCTGCTGCCGCCCATCGGGAAATACACATAATCCCGAAACCACGTCTGCATGGAGATGTGCCATCTGCGCCAAAACTCTGACACCGTTCTGGAAATATAGGGATAGTTAAAGTTCTCCTCAAAATGAAACCCAAACATCTGCCCAAGACCGATCGCCATATCCGAATACCCGGAAAAGTCAAAAAAGATCTGAAGTGTATATGCGGCAGCGCCAAGCCATGCCATGCCCATTGACGCCTGAAACTCATGGTTGATAATCAGCCCAAACGCATTGTCCGCAATCACTGCCATGTTGTTTGCAATGAGCACCTTCTTGCCAAGCCCAACACAGAACCGGGACACGCCCGCTGAAAAATCCGCAAACGTCTCCGTGCGGTGTTCAATCTGCTCAGCAATCGTCTCATAGCGCACGATAGGCCCCGCTATCAACTGTGGGAACAGTGCGATATAAAGCCCTACCTGCAAAGGATTCTTCTGGACTTTTCCGCGGCGGCGGTACACGTCGATCACATACGACATCGCCTGAAACGTATAGAAGGAAATGCCAATTGGCAGCGGCACGATCGGCACTGGAATATTTGTGTGCAGGAAACGGTTGATTTGCAGCACGGTAAATTCACTGTACTTAAACCACCCCAGTGTTCCGATATTGACTGCCACCAGCAGCACAAACAGCACCGTCACGACTGCCTTTTTCTCGCGGAACACATCCACATAAATGCCAAAAATCCAGTTGACCAAGATTGTCACGATCATCAAGAAGACATACGTTGGCTCCCCCCATGCATAGAAAAAAAGACTTGCCGCCAGCAGAAATATATTTTTGAGCGTCTTCGTCTTTCTCAGCAATGCATAGTAGACCACCAGTACGATTGGAAAAAATACGAACAAAAAAACCTCACTTGGGAAAAGCATCTCACATTTCCTCCTGCAATGCGATCTCACCGTCAAACACAGTCTCTGCTGGACCTGTCATGTAGACAAGGTTCTCAGACTGGTCCCACTCGCACAGAATCTCGCCGCCAAGCACCTTGACCGTCACTTTGTTGTCTGTCAGACCATTCAGCACACAGGCAACAACCGTTGCACAGCACCCGGTTCCACAGGCAAGCGTCTCGCCAGTTCCCCGCTCCCAGACACGCATCTGCACCGTATTTCTGTCGATGACCTGCACAAATTCCGTGTTGACCCGCTCTGGGAAGCGCGCGTGATGCTCGAAATGAGGTCCTGCTTTTAACTCAGCCTCCGTCAAATGATCCAAAAATACGACTGCATGGGGATTGCCCATCGACACACAGGTCATTCTGTAACGCTGCCCGTCCACCTCAATCTCCTCGTCAATGACCTGCTCATGGTCAGACACCACTGGGATTTCAGAAGCGGTCAGGACAGGCGCCCCCATATTCACCCGTACTGTCTCTACTTTACCGTCCGCGCCCAGTGTGAGGTCGAGATGTTTCACCTGCCCAAAGCTCTCTATCGTGATGCTCGTCTGGTCTGTCAAACCATAATCATACACATACTTTGCAACACAGCGGATGCCGTTCCCGCACATCTGTGCCCTCGTGCCATCCGCGTTGTACATCTCCATCTCAAAGCTGGCGCTCTTTCCCGGATTGATAAAGATCACACCGTCCCCGCCTATCCCAAAATGCCTGTCACTGAGCCGGCGCACCAGCTCGGGCTTTCTGTCCGCAGCAATCTGTTCTTTATGGCCATTGACATAAATATAATCATTCCCGCACCCATGCATTTTTGTAAATTTCATCTTCTTATACCTCTATTTTCTAACGTTCCTCTCATGTTTCTGACCAACTCCAGCCGAACACCTCTGTGTCGTTCTCTGTGTTGTCCTCGCTGATCTGTACTGATATGAGCTGCAAATCCTGAAATGCCCGGATTGCGTGTTTCTGCCCCCTCCGAATCGAAATGGAATCGCCGCGCGACAATTTTATCAGGCAGCCGTCCACCACAAGCTCCCCCTCGCCGTTTGCCACCGTGATCACCTCATCTTTGTAGCGGTGCACATGGTAATCCTGCGCGCATCCCGCATTGATGGTCACATGCTTTGTGAGGGATTTCGTCCCGTCGGCATACTGGCTGTAGTCGTACACCTTGTACTCTCCCCAGCGGCGCTCCTCATACATTGGACGGTTGTCAATATTCTCCACATAAGGCTTGATATACGAACTCTTGTGCTTGTCTGATACCAGTATCCCATCCTGCCCCGCAGCAATCACCAGATTCTGCGTGCCAAGCGCCACGACAGGAATCGACAGCTCATTGATCACATGGGTATTGATGCACGCTTCCCCCATGACCACATCGCCAATGCTCTCCTCCTGCATTTCCTCGGTGAGCGTGTTCCATGTGCCAATATCTTTCCATTCCCCGTTGTATGGAATGACGGCAAGCGCATCTGCCTTCTCAACCACCTCATAGTCAAAACTGTCTTTCTTGAGACTTTCATAGTGCGCCACCACATCATCAAAATCCCTGCTGTCTACATAATTGTCCGCTATTTTCATCAAATACTTTAATTTGAAGGCAAACACGCCCGCATTCCAGAGTGCCCCCTGTTCGATGAGCATTTTCGCGGATGCCTCACTGGGCTTTTCTTTAAAGCCGGCCACGCTTCCGCCCTCTCCCGGGATAATATACCCATACTTTTCTGAAGGGTAAGACGGTTTGATGCCCATCAGCACGAGATCCGCTCCTCCCTGCTGCACGCGCGCGTCCATCTGCTGAAAGGTTTCAAAATATGCGACCTCCACATAAGGGTCCACTGGAAGCACAATGACCGTCTCCTCCGGGTCCATCTGTTTTCTTGATTCCAGATATGATGCGGCGAGCACGATTGCCGGAAATGTATTTCTGCGCTCTGGCTCCACCACGACATCCACATCGTCTGGCAGCTGTCCCCGGATCGACTCCACCTGTGTCGCTGATGTCGCGACGACAATATTTGCCTGAATTCCAGCCTGTGTAATCTGCCGGTACACGCGCTGTACCATTGATTCGTGACCGCCGTTTGCATCACTGAGCAGCTTTAGAAACTGCTTGGAGCGGATTTCATTGGACAGGGGCCAGAGACGTTTTCCTGATCCGCCTGATAGTAAAACGATATTCATCTATTCTCTCCTTCCACGATACCGATTTGTTATTTTAATGCCAAAAGCATCTGCGCTGTCTCTACAAGATTCGTGCCATTGTCCATGCTGTGTTTTTGCAGATAGCGGTGTGCCTCCTCCTCCGTCATGTTATTTCTCGCCATCAGCAGCTGCTTTGCGCCCGCAATGATGGCAACATCCTTCTCGTCACGCACCTTTGGTTTCTCCCGCCGTTTCTTTCTGCGCCGGACAATCCCCTGTGACAGCATATCGACAGTGCTGACAAGCTCATGCACCTTGAGCGGCATGGCAAGTCCAATGATGCCGCCGCCCTGCACCTCAGCAAGAACCCGCTGGGACGCCATCACCACCATCTCAAAGCCCTCTGGCAGATTGGATTTTAGCCCGGCACAGATCATGTCTGTCAGCCGGTAGCCTGTTATGACAATCCCGTCATGAAATTCATCGGCATAGCTTAGTGCCTGTGCGCCGGAGGTACAGACTGCCGTCACGCCAAATCCGCTTTTGACCAGAATATTCTTGACGCTTTTGGCATCCTCTATCTTGGCAAAAGCTACTATAATATTTGTCAACTGTACACCTCCAATACTTTCATTGTCATAGAATGGTGTACTAAATCTTATACAGATACGATTCAATCTCCCAGCTTGTCACCTGTGCGTCGTATTCCTTCCACGCCGCAATTTTTGAGGCATAATACTGTTCAAACACACGCTCTCCAAGCAATTCCCTCAAAAGCGGATCCTTCTTCATCTCCTCACATGCTTCGAGAAGGTCTGTCGGCAGCTTTTTGATACCGCGCCTTCCTGCCTCCTCCTCCGAAATCACATTGATATTGTCCATCACCTTGTCCTCTGGCTTGATCTGATTCCTGATGCCGTCAAGCCCTGCCATCAGACACGCCGCAATCGCCAGATAAGGGTTTGCGGAAGGGTCTGGGCTTCTAAGCTCGATTCTCGTGTGCTCCCCGCGGATATTGGGCACGCGGATCAGCGTGTTTGCGCCCAGCGTGCTCCACGCGATATACACAGGCGCCTCAAACCCCGGCCGAAGCCGCTTGTAGGAATTGACCAGCGGGTTTGTCACCGCGCAGATGCCCTTGACATGCTTCATCAGCCCCCCCATAAAATAATAGGCTTCCCTGCTCAGCCCATTTTCATCAGCGGCATCATCAAAAATATTTCTGCCGTCCTTGCGCAGAGACATATTGATGTGCATCCCCGAACCACAGAACTCCATCCGCGGTTTTGGCATAAAGGTTGCGTGCAGGCCGTGATGTTTGGCGATCGTCTTGACAGCCAGCTTGAACGTCATAATGTTGTCTGCCGTCGTGAGCGCCTCATCATACCGAAAGTCCACTTCATGCTGGGACGGCGCCTTCTCATGGTGCGACGCCTCCACCTCAAAACCCATATCCTCCAAGGTCAGCACGATATCCCGTCTGGCATTCTCGCCGTTGTCAAGCGGTCCCATATCAAAAAATCCTGCCTGCTCATTGGTGTTTGTCGTAGGCAAGCCATTTTCATCTGCATTAAATAAAAAGAACTCGCACTCCGGCCCCACCTCAAAGGTATACCCCATCTGTGCGGCTTCCCGCAGCGCTTTTTTGAGGATATAACGGCAGTCACTCTCAAAGGGGGTGCGGTCTGCGCGGTACACATCGCAGATAAAGCGCGCCACCTTTCCCTGCTGGGGCCTCCACGGAAAGATGGTAAACGTGTCCAAGTCTGGATACAGAAACATGTCCGCATTGTCTGTGGGCAGCATTCCCTTGACAAGCGAACAGTCAAACATACAGTCGTTTCCCAGCGCCTTTTCGAGCTGGCTTGATGTGATTGCCACATTCTTAAAATTTCCCTCAATATCCGTAAACTGCATTCGGATAAACTCTACATCCTCTTCCTCCACCATCGTGATGATGTCCTGTTTTGTATATTTTGCCATACGCTGTATTCCTTTCCTTTCAAACTTTTTTGTCAGCCCCAAAGCATATTCCGGGCATGACCTTCATACCATTATAAAAAGAACAAAAATGGAGTCGTTACATGAGCTCTAACACCAAAATCGTTGTACTTCGCTCAAAGGAAATTGTCTATGCACTTGTGCTTCTGGTTGTGAGTGTACTTATCATAATGGTTGCAGTCTCTCTTTTTATGCCTTCCAAAGACACTGCTTCTCCTGTTCCTGCCCAGAATGCAGAGGAGACGCCGGAACAGACGCTGCCGCAGACACCTTCACAGACCACGCCAAACACAAACACTGCGCCCTCCACCACTGCCCCGGACGGAGCAAACCAGACCTCAAGCACTGCGACGGACACGAATACAACCGCCCAGAACACTTATGTTCCCGGGATTTATTCCAGCACGCTGCTGCTTGGCACCGCGCATGTGGAGCTACAGGTTGCCGTAGACAAGAACCACATCAATTCCATCACCCTGACAAACCTTGACGAGTCCGTGGCGACCTTATATCCGCTGATGAGCCCGACGCTCTCTGAATTGTCAGCAGTCATATTGTCTGAACAGAGTATTGAAAATGTCAGCTACGGTGAGGAGAACCGCTATACCTCCATGCTTCTGATGCAGGCGATCAGCGCTGCCTTAGACAAAGCGGCTGTGTCAGACAATGCTGACCGTCCTGAGACTGGAACACTCTATTAATGAAATGCGATTATTTCGCCTCCGCCAGCATTTTCTCAAGATCCTCTACCTCAAAATTGTAGATTTTATCACAGAACTGGCACCGTACCTCCACCTGCTTGCCGTCATCAATCATCTCCTGAATATCCTTTTTCCCGATGCTGATGATGGCGCGCTCGACACGCTCACGGCTGCAATCACAATAATACTGCGCCGGTATCGTGTCGTTGATTTCCAGTCCCAAACCACCCAGCAAAAGCTCAAGAAGCTGTTCCGGCGTACTGCCAGCATCGAGAATATTGGTCACGCTGTCCATCGTCTTGAGCTTTTCTTCTAGGGCATTGATCGTCTCGTCGTCCGCCGAGGGCATCAGTTGAATGATGAACCCGCCTGCCTGCCTGACGGTGTTGTCCTTCTCCATCAGCACGCCCAGCCCCACCGCAGACGGAACCTGCTCCGAGGTCGCAAAATAATAGGTCAAATCCTCTGCGATCTCGCCGGTCTGTAGCTGTGTCTGTCCGACATAGGGCTCTTTTAATCCCATATCCTTGATCACGCTCAGAATCCCATTGCCCACAGCGCCGCCCACATCCAGCTTTCCAAGCGCATTCGGCGGAAGCATCACCTGCGGCTCTAGTGCTGTTCCCTTGACATTTGCCTTCGCATCCGCTGTGACAGCAAGTCCACGCACCGGTCCGTCGCAATGAATCTGCATTGTCAGCACATCTTTGTCTCCCTTGAGCATACTGCCCATCATAGCGCCCGCCGTCAAGAGACGCCCCAGCGCAGCCGTGATCACCGGGCTTAGATTGTGAATCCTGCGCGCCTCCTCCACCAGCGCCCGCGAGGTCATCGCAAAGGCTCTGATCTGTGCATTTGCCGCCGTCGCACGCACGATATAGTCATTCATACACATTCTCCTTCTATCCTTTTTTCTTTATTTTTTCCTGCGCAACACAGTAAATCCGTTCGCTCTGCGCTGTCACTTCCCCCAGCGTGTCCGCGTCAAATGCCCTGACAAAGGACAGCCCGGAACGCACAATCAGCGATTTTATCTCTTCTAAAGTATATCCCCGCTGGAAATGCACTTCCTGAAACCGCTCAAATAGTTCCTGTTTTTTCACAAACACTGTCAGATCATACTCATTGATACCATCCCCGGGGTCAAAATAATTCTCCCAGATAAAGCTGCAATCTTCGCGGTTCTCCGCAATCACACTGTCGCCAATCACCGTCTCATACTTGTATCTGGTGTTAAAATCAAAGAAAAAAATCCCCGCTGGGTCCAGATAATTGCTGACCAGACGAAAACACGACACCAAATCTTCCTCTTCCAGCAGATAGTTCAGGCTGTCGCACACACTCACCACCGCCCGAACAGTCCCATACAGCTCAAAACAGCGCATATCCTGATTCAGATACAGAATATCCTGCCCTGACTGTGCTCTCTTGTCAAAGGCAATATTGAGCATCTCCTCCGAGCAGTCCAAGCCGATCATGTCAAATCCCCTCGCGGCGAGCAGCTCTGTCATTGTGCCTGTACCACAGCCGAGATCCAGCAGCAGCCCGTCACAGATACCATATTTTTCAAGCTCGTGTACGACATTCTCACACCACTGTCTGTAAGGGGTCTCATCCATCAGCAGATCATACACGCCGGCAAATCCTGTATATGCTTCCATTCACACCGCCTCATAAAAAACAAACGCAAACTATGCTCCTAATTTTAATGAAATCACAAATCCCACCGCAAGCAGCACAACTCCTGTCAGAATCTCCACAATGCCGATGGCACCCACCTGCATCATGATCAAAATAGCAAACGGGGATGCCACGATCAGACCGATAATTGCCCAGTACGTCACCTCTGGAAACTTCTTTAACATAAACTCAATGAGCTTTGCCACCGCGACAACGCCGACCACCACACCGATGCCAAACGGCACCAGCACGACAAACGTCTGAAGCATCGCCGCAATGTCAAAATCTTTGAGCGCATTGATAAAATCATTAATCGTGTCAATAATCGTATTGTAATAGCCAAGAATCATCATAATCATAGAACCGCTCACACCCGGAATAACCATCGTTGCCGCCGCGATGATGCCAACGCCAAAGAGCTTGATCACATTGACCACGCTAAAGGATATATCCGCGCTTGCATCGCCGCCCTCACCGACAAGGGCAAAGCCGACCACCATGACAAAAAACAGCACAAACGCAAGAATCTGCGGCACCTTAATACTTTTCCCCTTCACCTTGCCATAGATAACTGGCAGCCCGCCGAGAATCAATCCGATAAAAAACAGATTGGTCTGCAAAGGAAACCGCGGAAACAAAATCTCTGAAAATATTTTTGCAAAAACTGCAATCGACAGCAGCATGCCGATTCCAATGGGAACAAGCAGCGCCACGGCCTCCTTCATGCGCTTGATAAAATGCGTCAATACCAGAATCAGCTTGTCATAGATGCCCATTGACACCATCATGGTTCCGCCGCTGACACCCGGAATCACATTCGCAATGCCAATGACCATACCTCTTAGAACATTTACAATAAACTCTTTCACCATGAAATCTGTAACCCTTTCTAACTATTATTTTTCTACAGTTTCTAAATACTGTTCAAGAAATGCAATCAGTCTGTCCATCTCCTCATCTGTTCCAATTGAGATGCGCAGGTAGTTGGCTATGCGCGGCTTGTTCCAGTGCCGCACATAGATCTGATTGGCACGAAGCGCCTCAAAGATCTCCTGCGCCGGCACTGTCTTATGCGCCGCAAAGATAAAATTCGTCATGGAATCACCAAACGTAAAGCCAAGCCTTGCAAGCTCCTTCTTCGTGCGTTCTCTTGTCGCGATCACCTTCGCAAGATTCTGCCTGAAATACGCCTCATCTGCCACCGATGCCGCACCTGCCGCGATTGTCAGCGCATTCATCGTATAGGAATTAAAGGAAAACTTCACATCATTCAGGTAATGAATCAATTTTGGACTGCCCATCGCATAGCCGATGCGCATTCCTGCGAGTGAGCGCGATTTCGAGAATGTCTGCACCACAAGCAGGTTGTCATACTTATCAATCAAGGACACACAGCTTCTGCCGCCAAAGTCCACATACGCCTCATCCACAATGACCACTGCGTCCTGATTTGCCGCAATGATCTCCTCAAGCACGGACAACTCTGTCATAACCCCTGTCGGTGCGTTGGGATTCGCAAGGACAATCCCGCCGTTTGGCTTCATGTAGTCTTCTTTTTGAATACAAAAATGTTCATCCAGCGCCTGACACTGATAGGGTATCCTGAACAGGTCCGCCCATACATCATAAAAAGAATACGTAATATCCGAGAACAATATCGGCTGCCCCGAATTAAAAAATGTCAGAAAAGACATGGCGAGCACATCATCGGAACCGACACCGACAAACACTTGTCCGCTGTCTAGTCCATGATAGGCTGAAAGCGCATCCACCAGCGCAGACATGTCAAGGTCTGGATACTTGCGCAGGACCTCACAGTCAAAATTTTGTATTATATTTGCTACGCCCGGCGCCGGAGGATATGGATTTTCATTTGTATTCAGCTTGATCACGTTCTGATCTTTGGGCTGTTCCCCCGCCACATAAGGCACTACCTTCCGCACATTCTTTTCCCAGTTCATCACAATCTGTCACTCCTTTTTCGTAAACCATAACAACAGCAACTCCATCATAACAAATTTTGGAAGTTTATGCAATGTCTGTTGACTCCAAAAGAATTTCATTCTAGTATTAAAATATAGTATATTTTTCCATGAATCTGAAATCCTTATACTAAAGCGGAGGTTCAATATGTATTATCTCAAGATTTTTGTCAAAACTTTTTTGTCGCTTTTTGCCATAATGCGCGTCACGGGAATGTCAACCAAAAATCCGTGCTCGCTCATTCTGTTTCTCGTTCTGCTGTATGTATTTGCAAAGCTGCACAGCGACCGGGTTGAGAGCCATATTCTTTCCGGGGATATGACCCTCTCTGTGCTCATTGGCGTACTCTTTGGCAGCTTTACATTAGCGGCAGCGTATCAGACCATCTTAGGCGGTATGTCGAGCGGATTGTTCTGCGCAGGCATTCTGCTGCTTACAGGCGCAGGACTTTTTATCCTCTACTACTATCTTGCCATCTGGTTTTTGCAGGCGGCACCGGGCATCACGCTCACGGGCTCTGGTTACTCCTATGCATGGATTCCCTATGTGGCAGCGTTTGTCTGCCTGTTGTGCTGGCTGCCCTATTTCCTCTATGAGTATCCCGGTGTCATGACGCCTGACAGCATCAACCAGTATGCGCAGGTCATTGGCGCCTATGCGCTGAGCAATCACCACGCTGTCGTGCACACGGCACTGATCGGCATGTTTTACAAGATCGGACTCTCTGTCACAGGGGATGCACATACAGGACTTGCGCTGTACACAGCTGCACAGATGATCTTTATGGCACTTGCCGCCGGTTATGTCGTGCGGACGCTGCAAAAAGCAGATGTCCGTATGCCGGTTCTGCTTATCACCATAGGATTTTATGCTTTGATGCCCTACAATGGCGCCTATGCTGTCACCATGTGGAAAGACATTCCATTTGCAGGCTGCATGACCATCTTCTGTGCAGCGTTGATGCGTTTTATGCTGCGCGGCAGCTTTGCCGCCTCCTCCGACGCTGTTCCCAAACTGTGGGCCAGTGAATATTTTACACTGCTGATTCCTTATGTGCTGTCAGGAACACTATTGTGCCTGCTGCGCACAAACGGCTGGTACGCCTTTGCTGTGTCCCTTCCGCTGATTTTGATAGCCTACCGCAAGTGGCTTAAAGTCATGCTGCCCGTCCATCTTACCATACTGGCGCTTGTCCTGTTTGTCAAATATCCGGTAATGCATGTCTATGAAATCCCACAGGCGGACTTTGTAGAATCTCTGTCCATCCCGGTACAGCAGATTGCCCGCGTCATTGCAAACGGGGAATCCATCACCGAACACGAGGCTGCCTACATTCATCAGTTAATGGATTTGGAACAGATTCCGTCAGCGTATCAGCCTGATTGTTCCGACAACATCAAGAATCTGATCCGCCAAAAGGGAAACAGCACACTCGAAGCAGATAAGGGCGCATTTTTCAAAACATGGCTCTCCATCGGCATCGAACATCCAAAGGCTTATTTTGACGCGTATGTAGCGCAGACAAATGGGTACTGGTACCCTGATGTACACAATGAAGTTGGGCTTGCAGACGGCATTTACCCAAATGAGTTTGGGCTTGTCTGGCAGCCTGTCATCCGCGGGAATATCATTATAAAAATAAAAGAGCTCTTGTTCAAGCTCCCTGAAATCATTCCTTTATATGGGCTGCTCTGGAGCATAGGCTTTGTGCTGTGGGTGCTGGTCCTGACCGCTGCACTCAGTCTGCGCATGGGAAAACCCGCAAGCGCACTGGTCTGTCTGCCCGTTCTTCTGCTGATGTTCACCCTGTGTATCGCAACCCCGGTTGCGGCCGAGTTCCGGTATGCCTATGCAGCCTTCTATGCGCTGCCGCTGTTGATCGTATCGCCTTTTGTATAAACGGCTGCCCACGTGCGTGCCCTTTCTGGTACGCTCTTATCGCTTTCAACAAATATTCCTCTGGATGATACGTGCGCACGCTCCAAATCCTGCCCGTATCATCCATGCTGGTCAGAAACGACCATCTGACCAAGAGGCATCGTCAATAAATGACTTCCACATGCTCAATCTGATTTTGATTAACATCAAACGCGATAATATTTTCATTCGTTCTGTGATGCGCCATATAATATCTGCCCTCAATTTCTGTGATGTAATACGGCGTCCCGCCCGACACGCCAAACTGGTCATAGATCTCCTCATAACTTCCATCTGAGAGCTTCTCAAGGCGGTCTGTCCTGAGTATCGTTGCGTAATCCTGATTCTCCTGATTGTCTGTCGAGATGGTAATATAATAAAAATCCCCGATCTTTACAAGCTGTACCATGCCCGCCGCCTGATCTGCCACCGGATATTCTTCCAAAATATCAAACCCGTCTTGTCTGCTGTTGACTGCGGCTTTGATAATTTTCTGATTGTTATGCCCTGACACAAAGTATATCCCGTCCTCCATCACGGTAAATGAACGCACATAGACGCCATATAATTCCTTGATTTTCAGAATTTTGTCCACATACAACGGATAAATCCCCTGCCCGTTTGGGTTCTTTGCCTTTTTGACCAGATACATTTCCCCTGTGATAGAGCTCCATGCCATAAACGTCTGATTTTTCGCATCGTACTGAACATAGTGCGGACGCATTCCGATATTTTCAAGCGTCTGGGTATGCACATAGCCTTCGTCTGTTCTCTGGAATGCCAGCAGACGGTTATTCTCCGTATCATCGACAAGAAACATAACGCCGTCCGAGGCAATCGTATGCGCATAGTGGACTTCGTCTGTCAGTACACACCACTGGCTCACCGGGTCTGTCAGATTTTTATTGTAGAGAATCTGGTCGTGATAACAGTCCGCGATAAAATAAGTGTCGTCCACTTTTGTGATGTATGTCGCCACATTTAAGGTGTCATAGGTGTTTTTCGCTCCGTTTGCCACAGGCTCAGAGAGCATTCCGCTGCTTTCCTGTGGCTGTTCCACGATGACTTCCTGCGCTGTGTCCTGCTCCGTGCAGGCTGATAATAGCAGTGCCGCCGCACAGAAGCGCGCCGCGCCTGCTGTCCATTTGTTCTTCATGATTCTACACCAGCCTTTCCTGCCCGATCACCTCGATCTGAGCGCTCACGAGCGTCTCCTCCTCCGCGCCGCGCAGATGCTCCCCGCGCAGGTACTGCATACCGCCGCGCAGATTGGAAGCGACAAGATTCAGCACATAGATATTGTCAAACCGTTCATAGATGGAATATCCGCCAAGCCCGGAAAAACAAATAAGCTGCGTGTTCATCTTGTCTGCCATATCCATCAGGGGCTTGAGCAGATGCGCGGCGTTGGTCTGGGCAAAAGGATTATCCATGACCAGCACCTTGCCCTCGTTGCGGTCTGCAAAGATGTCTGTCTCGTCACGGCGCATATAATACAGCAGACTCGACAAAATGACAAAGGCAGTCAAAAATCCCTCGCCGCCGGAATTTTTTGCCGCCTGTGCCCATGTAATCGGGTACTCGCGCTGCGCCTCGACTTTGTATAATTTTATCTGTACATTGCCAATTCCGACAATGCTGTCATAGAGGTTTCGCGTCGTGATCCTTGTGCCAAAATACTCCTGCGGATTCTCATTTTTCTCTAAAATTTCAATCCCTTTCGCGGTCAGCTCATCGAGGAAATCACCCAGCTTTAAACGGTACATGCCTTCCTGTTCTGACCAGTCTGGAAGCTGTAATTTTAACATCTTGACCGCCTTCTCCCGAATGGTGATGGTCGAATTGCTGTCAACCTGTCCCAAATGGCTGTGCACATCCTCACAGTACTCCCCCAAAAGCTCTGTGATGCGCGCCCGCTCCTGCTCCACAAGCGAAATGTCCACTGCAAGCTTTTCCATCTGGCTGTCATAGGATTGCAGCGTCGTGTCGAGCTGCGCCAGTATCAAAACTGCATTGTCAGTCAGAGAAAGCATGGATTCGAGCGGCTTTCTGTAATAATCCTCCTGATACATCTCTTTCTGCATCATCTTGTAGAGACAGGCGGTCAGCCTGCCCTTTTTGTGCGCCTGATCTTCTTTCAAATTCCTGTAATCACGCAGCAGCCGCCCTTGGAAATCACGCAGTTCTTTTGTGTCAAGCTGTGTGATGTCTGTCTCCCACTGCGGCTCGTGACTGCACACAAAATCCTCATACGCTGCGAGGGTGCTCAGGTTTTCGCCAAGCGCCTTCAGGCGCTGCTCCACTTTCCTGAGATCCTTCTCAATATTCTGGAGGCGAAAGTGCAGCTGGTTGGCTGCCGACGCAAACTCTGTGGTTTTGATCTGCTCCTTAGAAAGCGGCTCCTCCATGCCGCACTTTTCCATCATATCCTTCTTTTTGGCGCTGATACGGCTCTGGCAGACTGCTGTCTCCTTATCCTCATCGTTCCACTGCCTGTCTTTGAGCTTCCATTTGCCACGCCTGTCCTCAAGGAGCATTTCCTGATGGATCTCCTCCTTCTCATCATAGGAAATCTCCGCCCAGTCCTGTTTCGTGAGGTGGTATTTCTTTGACAGCCGTTCTAATTCCTTCTGCTGTTTGTTCAGATTCGCAGCGGTTTTTTGCAGTTGTTTTTCCAAATCCTGCACCTGCATGGACATTTTGGAGGTAATCGCCTCAAATCGTGCCTCCTGCTCCTGTATGGACGCTGGCAGTGAGATTTCTGATGCTTCTGCCATGCGGTATGGCTCATAGACACTGCATTTATTTTTGTAGTCCAGACTTCGCCTGTCAAGCTCTGCCTGCGCGCGCTCCATACTCTTCATGCGCTCTCTGCCTGCCTCGATGGCATCTCTGACAAGTCTGCGGTTCTGCTCGTGCCGTTCCTGCTCTTTCTGGCTGCGGTTCATCTGTTCCATACATTCGATATAGCTTTGATACTCTCTGCAAAACAGCGCAAAGACCTTCCCGCGCTTCTGCATCTTTTCTAATAAATGCTGTTCTTTTGCAATCATGGCAGTCAGATGGCTGATCTGTTCCTCATTCTTTTGTAAATCTGTTCTCAATCCCTGCACTGCCTTGGCAAGCGCTTCTAAGGATGCTTTCCTTTCTGACATCTGTGTCATATTTTTGTCGTAGATGTCCCGCGTGAGTCTTTGGTTTTTCAGGCGCTCTCTCCTCTCAAAATATTCCTCGTACTCCTTTTTGCGCGTCGCTGTCTGCATCTTTTTATCCTGTATCTGCTGTTCCTTCTCTGCCGCCAGCAGGCGCAGTGCGTCCTCATCAAGCAGCTTTTCATTAAACCACATAAAGAAATGAACACCCTGCAACTCGAGAAGGCCGCTGTCCTGTGACACCATGCACTCCTCAAGATGTTCGCGCAGGATGATAGGAACCGGAAATGAGGTACAGACTTCCCGGTCATGTGCGGCAAGCGTATTGATATCGTGTTTTGAGAGAATCAGGGCATACGGAAGAAATGGCTGTCTGCGCACAAGCTCCTCATTTTTCTGTGCAGTGTACCCATTTTTGCGCAGCCAGTCCATGCCGTAAACGACATGGATGCCAAGCCTGCCAAACAGTGCCATAAGCTCCTTTGGCAGCTCGAGCACTTTTCCCTGCGTGAGGCTTACATACTCTTTTTGCAGTGCATCCTCCTCTTTTTCCAGCATCCGTTTTGCCTGCTCGCACACGGCAAGTTTCCTGTCGGCAGCCGCAAGAATTTTGTCCATATCCCACTGTTCGCCTGTAGGAATGTCGAAATAGCGCATGATGACAAGCCGCTCGGCAAGTTCCTTCTCCAAGTCTGCGTGTTCCTGTTCCAGATCAGCCAGCATAAACTCCTGACGGATCTGTTCCTGCTGTCTGTCCCCTATATCGCGCAGCAGGGACTTGTGCCGTTCATTCTCCCCGTCAAGCTGCTTTTTGTGCGCAGTACAGTTCCTTGCGCCCTCCTCAAGCTCCTTTTGATACTGTACGTCTTTGATATCCAGCAGACCGGGCTCATACTCGCCCACAATGTTGCGGGCAAAGGTTTCCTGAAATTCTTCATTGAAGCTGTCTTCCACGCGGCAAAACCCGTTCAACCGCTCTTTGCAAGTGCTGATTTGTGTGATGAGGCCAATAATCGTGTCATCCAGCCACTGCTGCCTGTCTTGAAATTCCTGCTGCTTTTGTGCCTCCTGCTGATACGCCTTCTCATTTTCTTCTATCTGCCTGGCAAGTCCGGCAGCAAGCTGTTCATAATGCCTGCTGAGCGCATTTCCAAGCGCCTTGCGCTCTGGTTCTAGCTGTCCTTCCCCCTCGTGCAGCACCTTGAGCCGTTCTCTGAGCACACACTCCTCCTGTTCTAGTTCCTGAACCTGCGCGTTCTGCTTCGAGAGCGCCATCTTGTGCAGCGTTGTCTCGATTTGCTGTGTCTCCTGTTCTAGTGCGTCGCGCTCCACGCCAATCATATCACGGTTGCCCACATGAAACAAAAGCGCGTCCAACAGGCTTTGTATCTCGTAAGAATACTTTTCATACTCGATGCGCGCAAGCTCGGCGTCACATGCTGCCTTGTCGTCAAGCAGTGATTTTTTCACATCATTCTGCGCAGTCTCCATGCACGCAAGCAGCGCCCGAAATCCTGCAATGCTGTTCTCCTGCCCGTCCACCTCATCCGTCACATCCTTGTATTCCCCAGCGCTTGCTGCAATCTCAGCTGCATCCTCCTGAAACTGGCGGATGGTATTTCTGCGCTCTATTTTTGACTGGTTTGCCTTGTAGGAAATGACGTATTTCTCTATGATTGTTTGAAATTCCTTCATACGGTCTTTCTCTTTGTTGAGCTTGCTCTCCACCGCATCCAGAAACCACTTTTCGACCAGTCCTTTTTCATCGCGGCAGTCAGAAAAAAGCTTGGAGAGGCCAGACTCCTCAAGGTTGATCTTTCGGATGATATTTTCCCACTCCCTGTAGTAGATCTGATACTCTGCAAGCTTGTCAAAATACTGTCTGGACTGCGCGCTGTTGTTCATGTCATAACAGTAAAATTTCAGCGCATTGTCTTTCTTGTACGTCTCAAAAAGCTGACGGCACTCGCGGTAGCTTTTCAGAACAAGCTCTTTATTCTTTTTCTCAACCACAGGCATATGATAAAGATCCTGCGCACATCTGCCGCTGTACTCGCAGATAAAGCTGACCATCTCAAGCCGGTTGTCATCGTCATCCTCCGCAAGCTGGCTCCTGCGCACCATCATGCCCACAAGGCAGTATCCTGCACCGCGGTCTAGCTGCCACTCTACCATGATAAAGGTGGGTTTGCTGGTCGTAAAATAACTCTCAAATGGTCTGTCCTTCGCATCCCGGAACCGCTTATGCACAAACGGGGCGGTGATCATCTGCACCAGCACAGATTTACCGCCCCCGTTCTGCAATGACATCAGCGTGCTTCGCCCCTGCATCTGGAAAATGTCGTCGCCGACACGCATGGTATTGTTGTTATAATTCAGATTAATCAATCTCACTGCGTTTATTTTACTCATCGCCGCCTCCTTGGCTGTTTCCCGACAATACTTTGCAAATCCTCTGATAATTATTTTGATTCAGCAGATTCCAGTCCATCAGGTTGTCGAGCTTCTTTGTCGTCTTGATCATCTCGTCCTCCTGCACATATTCAATTAATCCCTGATTCTCGAGAAACAGAAATATATGGTGCAGAAATCCCTCCTTTGTCGTCCGCGCCCGCGAACCGCGCTCATCGGATTTGAGTGACTCATAGGCTTCCTGCATATTGCGAAACGCCAGACCGTTCTTTTCCTCGTCCTCATCGGAAGTGTTCTCCACACCGTTTTTGAGCCGGTCTGTCACACAGTTTTGCAGTTCCCCTACACGAATATAATCTCTCGACTTTGCACTTGCGCCCTGCCCATCATAAAATTCTGACAGCAGTGTCAGAATCACAAACTGCGACAGGTAAAAATCCTTGTCTGTCCCACCCGACTTGCATAATATTTCTTTTAACTTTGCCTTCGAAAATCCTAAGAAGACATTCTCCTCTTTGGGAATCAGATAAATCACGTCACCGTACCGCTCAATGCTGCTGTGCGCCTCATCTCCCTGACTCTTGACCAAAAGCTGCACCTGCTCCTTTTCCACATACGCCCTGTAAAGCCCGGCAGCGTCCTCCTCCCGCAGCTCAAAGTGCTCGAGAAGATAGTAGAAAATCTGCTGGCTGAGACGTATCTCTTCTATTTCGTATGCCATTTGCTTCTCCTTTATATTGCATTCGGTCTCTACTCAATGCGAATCACGACATTCGTACACCGTATTGTCCGTTCATTTCCAGAAGAATCCAGCACATGCTCAAACGCGACAATGGCACCATCATCCGTACGCTCTGTGCAAATCTTCTGAATCTTCCTCCTGTCTCTGCCGGTTCCTGTATTTTTCTCTACCAGCGAAAGCAGCATATCATTCAATTGAAAATCTTCTGCCTGCTCAGTAAGGAACTCGCTTTTTTCTTTTCGCAGTGTCTCAATGCAGATTTCGCGGTTTTTCATCAGTTCCACCATAATCTCCTTGAACACATCAATCGACGGAATGCATGTTTGCTGTGCCGCCTGATCTTGTTCGAAAAGCCCTTTGAGCTCCATCATGGACAGGCTGCCTTTCCCGAGCGCTGCATCTATGAGAAATGCCAGACTGTTTTCATACTGTCTGAGTTTCTCCTTCTTTTTGCGCTCCCGCTCCTCCTGCCACTGTCTCTCATCAAAATCAAGAAGCTCCGCAGTGTCCTCCTCCGCCTTTTTCCTGACAGGGCGCTGTAGCTCCATACATTTATTTAAGTTGTAGATTTTGGGAAGCTGCTGGTGAAACAGTGGTCTGAAAAATAAATCGATGTTCTCCAAATACTGCGGCTGTTCTAAGAGCTTGTCATAGAGTTCTGTCCGAATGGAAAAGCGCTGTATGAGCGACATCTGGGCAAGGGACTGCAACTCTTTGTCATACAATAGCTTCAGGTCAAAATGCAGATTTAAAATTTTCTGGTGCTCGTCAAGCGAACGGTTCAGATAGCGTTCAATAATACGCAGGTTTTCCAGCTTTTCCTCCTCCTTGGCATCCAGCTTGCGCACATTGATATTCTGCTGTTCGAGCTCCGATGCCCTGAGCCGGACCATCTCACGGTAGCCCGTAAACTTTTCCTTTGTGTCACGGATGGTTTCCATATTTTCCAGCATCAGCGCCTCATAATCTGCAACCGAATAACTCAGCGCATTGCGCCGCACGCGCAGCATTGCCTCCTCTATTTTCTGAAGCTGTATCCGCATATAATTAAAGATATTTTTGACCTCATCCACTGCTTTGTCATAGCTCTGCTTTTCCAGATGCATCTTAAAGATCATCTCATGAATAGTGAGCTTCATGTTGTTCTCAATCTCAAGCGTGGACAGCATCAGGTTATATCCGTCCTCCGTCAGATGGTAGGTAGTACGTCTGACCCCCTCCTCCACGTAGACCACACGGTTTGCAATGTAGCTGATATTCATGGATTTGTATGTCCTGCTGTCGAAATCATACCCTTCGAAGTACATCGCCCTGCCCTCGTTGGACAAGATCACATTCACGACAAAATCCCCCAGTTTCTTGCAGTCGTCATAGGACATGCTTTTCTGGAAAAAACTGGCATTGAGGGTGTCAATATACGCGCCAATGTCGTCCATCGTGCAGCGCACCTCCCGCAGGGACTGCTCCATAATGTACAGCATCACCGCAAAAATCAGATTGATCTGCTCGTCCACCTTCATAAATCCATATTGCTTCCAGATCTGTTTCGCCATGCTGTTTTGCAGAAGGAGCGCATACATGCCGACATGCTTCATTCTCTTGGTGAACTGCTTTAAAAATTCATATTGCATTGCTGCTCCTTTTTCTCATATTTTTACTGTCTTCATTTTTCAAACAACATCACGCCATATCCTGAATATTCAAGATCTCCTGCGGAATATATCTGCCTGACTCTAATATTTCTCTGATTTTATCCTGCTGTGGCTGTGAGAACTGACTCAAAAATAAGCTGCCAATCTTTCTGTTCTGCCCTTCTTTGGTGACAGGAAGCTTCTCTATACCAATATGCTCTGCCTTTGCCAGCATCCGTTCATACGCATTCCGAAAAACCGAAATCAGATAATGCGCGCCAAAGGCAGACGCAAAATTTTCATAAATGCCAATTCCCTCATAATCCAAATCCCCAAAATAAAGAACTGTGTTCCCCTGCGCTGTCATATAGGGCTCACCGCTGCTGTCAAAATCAGAAAATGCTGCAAGGATTCCTTTCCCCGCGCCATAAATTAATGTGCCTATCCGCTCTCCGCAGATTGTACACGGCGCGTCATCTGCCGCGTCGTTAAGCTCCTTTCCGAAAATACTTTTCAATGACTGGCATTCTGTCAGCCGCTTGCGCATACTGTAAAAAGTATCTTTATTTTCTATAACCAACAGCTTCTGTGGTGTCTGCCGCGTGGCACAATAATACGCAATCGGCTCTGTCGTCCTGTAGTAGTTTAGAAGCGTAATATCCAAACCGCAGCGCTTTAAAATCTTTTTTCCCTGCTCCTGTTTCAAGAATTTTTCCCTGTGCCAGATATCAAAGCTGCGCTCATTTTCTGACATTGGTGTCATAAAATCTTTCTTTTTGAGATAGTCATTTAGAAGCAGCACCCATGGTCTGTCCTCAAGATACTGGTCGATGTGTGCCCTGTAATAGTCAGTCGCTATCGACGGTACAAGGTCATAGTTTAGTTCGTTCACATATTTAGACACATCCTGCTTTTCTTCTATGATCCAGTACTCCTTATATAAGGCTGGCGATTTTCCATTGATTCCTGAGGCTTTTACCGGCTTGATTTTGTTGTCCTGAATCAGCGTGATTACCTTTGTGTATAGTTCTCTGTATTCTGATATTTTATATTTTGCCGAAAGGGTATCGAGACTGATCTTTTTCATAGAACGATATCGCCCTCTCTTTGCTTCATATAGGCCGTCATCTTCTCACGGATTTTTGCAAACTGCGCATTGGTCTCTGGAAGTTCGGACTGAAACTGCATCAGTTTGTCCAAGTACCCCTGCTCGGACACCAGCTTGCAGCTGATGGGATAGACCAGCTCATACACCAGCGAGATATGACCAACCACATTGTCAACAGGTGTTTTTTTCAAGTTTCGAAGTATTGCATGCTCCTCAAAAAATGCCTGCATGACTTCCTCTGTCACCTGACAGTGTTTGAGATCATATGTAGTGACATTATAAATTTCTTCAAGCGGCACAATAATATTGACCTTTAAAATATCAATCTTGTCCGCATCGCGCAGCAGGTCAGCAAACCGTTTCTCCCGCGCTGTATACTGCATGGGCACGCGGTACGCGCTGTGACACCGCACCGCCTTTTCAAGCAGTTCATCCTCCGAAGCATCCTCGATATAGTCCCTGATTTTTCCTTCCCTGAATAAAATGTCCGCGCCAAATTCTGCGTGATCTATGGATTGTGCATCTATAAATGTGCCATACCACCTGAGCTGCTCGAAGCGTCCGACATCGTGGAGGAGTCCTGCCAGCCAAGCTAATTGTGTCTCTTCTTTGTCAAATCCTGACTGCACTGCAATCTGCTGGCAGAGACCGCAAACCCTGTATGTATGATCTATTTTTAGTTTTACTTTTTCGTCCGCCACATCATAGTGGGAGGTGTATTCCTGAAATGCCTTGATCGCCCGTTGTCTGTCAATTTCCATGTTCAAACGTTCTCCTTCTAATACCAATAACGGTCCCAGCGCCTGATAATCCTCTCTGCCGCTGTCATGTCCAACCCTGTTCTCCTGCTAAGTTCCTGTACCGCCAGCATAAACTCAAGATTCATCATCAGATCATTGACTGGCTGCAAATGCTCTTTTGAATATACTGTCCCGTGAATGATCACATACTTCTGGTTTTGGCACCGTCTTTTCTGATGAACCACCGCCGATATGCTGCCCGCAATCAGTATAACACCTGCCAAAGCCGCAATGAGCGCCCCCACGGCTGACTTTTGATAACGGACAATCTCCGTCTCCACTATATAATAAGGAAGAAACCGTCCGTCAGCCTGCGCAGGTTCGTAAATTCCAGCTTTTTCCAGCCATGTAAGAAAACGCTGATATTGGTTTTCATCCATCTTATGAACAAACCCTTCTATAAAAATGGGCTCCCCTGAAACCTGTTCCTCCTGCTTCAAGAAATCATCCTCCCAAGGATTCCCCATAACAATCCTCATTGGCTTTGCGTCATGTTTTGTCCGCACAGCCAGCTTGCGAAAGTCCTCTTTTCTGCCCCTTGTCTCCCGGATTCCCAGATAAAAAGTTTCATGACGATCACTATCAACCGGCAGCACAAAAAAATACGCGGTATCCTGAATCCCGTTGTCATACGTATACGAATAACTTCCACCCAACGCCCGAATCGTTCCCCTGACAACATCAAACTCCTCAAGCTGTGTCAAATCATACGAATCTGAGAACAAGTCAACCGGCTCGCGAAATGCCGCCAGCCAAACGCGCCATTCTCCAAAGCATAAAAACAGAAACTCCATGATCAAAATACTAATTCCAGTGCATGATGCAAGAACCACCAGCATCGTCTTAAACGTTCTTTGATGCATCCCTCTTATACTCCTGTCTGTATCTTTTTCTGCATCCGCAGCAGGCTTATAATCAGCATATCCACCTCGTTCTCCTGAAAAATGCCAAGCGGTTTATCAAATTTTTCCGATCCGTCTGACATCGCCACGCGGTTGACCTTGATCCGCATTTTCGTTTTTCCCAGTTTCAAAATAAGCTTCACGCCTTTGGAAAAGACATGGTATTTTAACCGCATACAATTCCAGTCCACCGGCAGGACATTCCTGCATATCAAAGCGCCATTTTGTGCGGTATAAGAAATAATGACCAGATCTTTCTCGTTAAATCCTACGATATATGGATAATAGTTCGCCGAATATCTTCCTGTCGATATGATGTCGCCCCCTACCACGTAAGTGTATTCCCCATAATATTCCTTCATCACAATCTGCATAAAATCAAGCATGCGCTGTTTGTCCCTGCCAGTAATTCGCTGCTCTGCCATATATTTTTTTTCGTTAGCATTGACGGTCAGGCTGCCAATGACCAGCACTGCGTAGGGCCCGCCGACGACAATCATGCCCAACACCATAATAAACAGATCCTTACTGCTCATCTGACACCGCCTTCTGATAAGCAGCCAGTGTGTGATCATCAAACAAAACCCACACAATCCGTTCAAATAAATCTGGATTTTCCTGTAAAAACTGCCGGACTGTTCGTATCGCAATTCTTGCCGCCCGTTCCACTGGAAATGCATAGATCCCTGTCGAAATAGATGGGAATGCAATGGTATTGATCCCATGCACTGCCGCCAGCTTGAGCGAATTGGTATAACACTCTGCCAGCAGCTTATCCTCATTATGATTTCCGCCATTCCACACAGGTCCGACCGTATGAATAATGTAACTGCATGGAAGCCGGTACGCTTTGGTCAGCTTCGCCTGTCCTGTCTTGCAGCCGCCAAGCAGACGGCACTCAAAAAGCAGCTCTGATCCTGCCGCTCTGTGAATCGCCCCGTCAACGCCTCCCCCGCCGAGCAGGCTGCTGTTTGCAGCATTGACAATGGCATCCACATTCGTTATCTTGGTAATATCTCCTTTTACAAGCTGTATCATTTACTAGCTCCTTTGCGTTTCGTTTTTTATCCTATTGAGACAGCGGCTGGTTAGCGCACCAGACTCGTTCCTCTGGATGCCCTATACATAAGGAACTGTGGAAAAATAAAAGTCTGAATATCCCAGACTTTCCAAGACCGCTTCCCCGTCCCGGATTTCGACCTCGCCCCTGTCTGTATCCTGACAGCAGTGCGCAAAAACATACCTGATCACCTGTGCCGCAAAAAAGGGTCTGCACAGATTCATCAAAGCTGGCTCTCCCTGATATTGGCAGATTGTCCCCTCCACAACATACACATCCAGCTTCATCTGTGGCGCGTATTTCGTAAAGTATACTCTGACTTTGAACCGAGGATTTTCTTCCGGCACAAACACATAATAGGAATATGGATAGTTTACCAAATCCATATCGTCATACATATAGTTCCACCGATAGGCTTTGCCGTCCACTGAAATCCGTCTTAATTTGCTACGCTTCATTAGCGGTTCCCTCCTGTATATGCAGAAAAATATTCCTCTATTTCATTATTTTATTATAATTGCACCAGCCCTATAGATCCCTCAAATTCTTCTATACTTTCTGATATTGCTGCTATTTTAAGCCACTTGCTTAGTACTTGTATACCTGTCTGTACCATGATCTGTTTTCTAAGCGTTTCAGAAAGTTCTCCTAGTATCTCATCCTTTAATTAACTCGACTTTTTTTGACAGGCAGAGTATCAACAATGATTTCTTCCGATACATCAATGTCATCGAGATTATATTTCCAATGGAACACAATCGGTTCTTCGTTTATTTCTGCAAAATAGTTATAGATGCGGTTCGTAAATTCCTCCTTAGATTTGACACGGATGCCTTTGAGCATCTGACGAGTCATCTTGCTGAAGAAACCTTCAACCATATTCAGCCATGATCCATGTTTGGGACTGAATACAAATTCGAATCTTCCCGGTACGGTTGCTAGGTATTTTCTGGTTGCCTCTGATGTATGAACTTTAAGATTATCGAGTACTATGCGGATTTTGTCTCCCTTTTGGTACTTGTCGTCTAACAGCTTTAAAAATTCAATGTATTCCCTGCTACTGTGCTTGTCTCTTACAAGCGGAATCGCTTCTCCTGTTTGAAGATCGATTGCAGCTAATAATGAAAGAGTACCTAAACGCTTGTATTCGTAATCTCTACTGATGGTCGGATGCCTTTCGTCCGGCATTAAATCATCCGATGTTGTTGCAATAGCCTGTATTCCCGGCTTTTCATCATAAGACAGCACATGTACGGGTGAATCATCAGATACAGTAAGTTCTCCCGATTCGTTAAACTGCATTTCAAGCTGCTTATACACAAGCAGTACATTATGCATTTTGGAATCAAAATCAGGATCTCTGTTCTCACAATAATAAGTTATTTTATGTGGTTTTATATCTGCCTTGTCAAGAATCGTATTTACCGTACTTTTTTGAATGGTGGAAAGTCTTGTGTATCCAGCTGCTTCAGCAGTTTTATTAATATGTGAGGTCAGCTTTGCATAAGTCCATGTTTCAGCAGCATATCCAAAATCAACTGGCTTCTGGCAGGCGATGTTAATAATCCATGCTTTTTCTTCGTCTGTAATCTCAGCATTTCTTCCACGGCCGGGAGCATCAAAGAGTGCGTTTTCAATGCCTCCTTCTTTAAATTTTTTAAGGCAAAGCATGACGCTGCAGCGGTTGAGACCTACTTTATCAGCAATCGCATCTATTGACATGGCATCTGCACGTAATAATAAAATTCGCGCTCTTGTAACGGTTTGAACCTGAATTGTTCTGGCACGAGTTTGAAGTTCCAGATATTCTCTTTCTTCATTGCTAAGTTCGATTGATGATGCTTTTTTGCCCATGAAAATGTCCTCCAAAATCTTTATAAGAACATTATAGCACAGGTTTTAAATATAGTCTAGTTATTAAAAAGATATCTTGCCAGATCGGACTCATAAGTATCAAACTGGTCTGTAATAAATTCCTTGTCAATCAGCTCGAGATCTTTTCTGTCAATTCCATCATCCAATCGAAGGCAATATATTTTGGGGAAGCCGTATTTTTCTGTACATCTTTTGTATTTTGTACTTTTTTATTTTATCCTTCTCTTTCATCTTTTTGTTTTCTGAGCTTTATCCGCTGCATGATATTGAATATGGAATGCATCTATTTTCTGATGTTGAAACCATCTTACCATAGTCATTTCTTTTTTGCAATCCTGTCATGTAATGATGATAGTGTAACTTTACTTGGGGAATGTTATGGGCAGACTTGCTACAGCCGTTGACTTAGCATCATCAACTAATACACGGACGCTCGTCTTTATAGATGGCTGGCAGCTTTCGACCTCAGCACCTCTATCTATAGTATATTACAGAAATGCATGTTCTGCACTATTGATTTTTACAAATTCCCCAAGTAACGTTACACTATCATTATTTCATAGACTATGTGGACGGCATTTAAATATCAATCTCATATGAATATCATGGACAAAAATATAGGGCTGAAAACCCTTGATTTTACTCAATGTCATTAACTTAACACCAGTTTACAACTTTTGTACTTTTTTGAACCCTGATAAAACGTAGCCCTC
>ERZ779622.136-NODE-136-length-50565-cov-5.256702_pt1 | contig 50565 bp, 43 predicted proteins | sample MGYA00514188_ERZ779622 | MGnify/ENA primary metagenome ERZ779622 (study PRJEB29562, sample SAMEA4376702) | mouse gut metagenome | isolation source: Cecum | study: EMG produced TPA metagenomics assembly of the A DSS colitis mouse model was used to assess the... | reverse complement strand
CTTATCACTGCAAAAAAAATCTTTGCATACAGTACGAGTATATCATAGATTTGGTATGTATGCAAAGAAAAATATACAATTTATGGTAGATATTCCGCTTTTTTATCACTGCAAATCAATCTTTTTGCAACATGCCACGGCAAGCGCCCCGGGACCAATATGACACGCCACGCTAAGGGAAAGAGGGTCGATATGGATATCGTAGCCGGGAAAGACTGCCAAAACCTCTTCCTTAAGCTGCTCTGCCGCTTCTCTGTTGTAAGTATAGGCTATTTCCAGCCAGATCCCCTTTTCTTTTGTCAGTCCGCCAAAACGATTGATGATATCGTTTTTGATTGCATTAATCATAATGGACTTTCCCTGTGTGCTTGTCCTTGCCTTGGCAAAGGCATCCAGCTTTTCTCCTTGTATCTGCAGCACAGGCTTCAGCCTTAAAATAGTGCCTAACGCAGCCGCAGCCGGCGTAATTCTTCCGCCTTTTTTCAGATAATACAAGGTATCCAGCATAATATAAATACTGCTGTTAAATTTGTCATTTTCAAGAAATTCCTTGATTTTGGCACCGCTAAGCCCTTTTTGGGCAAGCTGCATCGCATCCAGCACAGACTGTCTCTGGGTAACGGATATTCTCTGGTTGTTTACTACATGTACCCTGCCCTCAAATTCCGGTTCATTTGACAGCATAATTGCACTCTGGCAGGAGCCGGATAAGCCGCTGCTCATGGGAATATGGACAATCTCGTCGTTCTGGGTAAGCAGCTTTTTCCAAAGATTCATAACGGATTCCGGAGAAGGCTGGCTGGTTCCAATATCCGCGCCTTCCGCAAGCTTTTCGTAAAATGCCTCCTGCGTAAGGCTGATATCTTCAAAATATGTATCGCCGTTAATCATAAAAGGCATGGGCAGAACGGCTATAGACATCTCCGCAGCCTGTTTTTGGGTGATACCACTGTTTGAATCTGTTACAACTGCTATTCTGGGCATAATTCCCCTCCATAAGATAATCGTAAATTTAAGTATAAAACATAAGTGTTATTTTACATTCAGATAGTCGTAAAGTCAATACAATTCAGCGTTCCTTCTTTTACCTGTTCCAAATACCTGCAAATCAGCCCGCTCTCCCTAAACGCTGCGGCACCGGCCTCCACACAATCGGCAGCCCGTTTTAAAAGCGCCGCATCCTGATAGATATCCCCAAGCCTAAACTGCATTTCTCCGCTTTGACGGATGCCAAACAAATCTCCCGGACCCCTGAGCCGTAAATCTTCACTTGCAATATAAAAACCGTCGTTGGAGCGGTTTAATATTTCCAGTCTTTCCCTTGTATCTTTGCTGTCATTGGTACTGATAAAAATGCAGTAGCTTTGATGTGTACCGCGCCCTACGCGCCCTCTGAGCTGATGTAGCTGTGCCAGTCCGAAACGCTCCGCATTTTCCACCAGCATCACCGTTGCATTTGGCACGTTGATGCCTACTTCAATTACGGTGGTGGAAACCAGCACGTCAATTTGTCCCGCCGCAAAAGTTTCCATAATGCGGTTTTTGTCCGCAGGACGCATCTTCCCATGCAGACAGGCAACTTGAACAGAGGCAGGCAAAGCGGCTCTAAGCTTTTCCGTGTAATCCGTTACATTTTCAAGTCCTTCGGATTCGCCTTCCTCTACCATAGGGCAGATACAATATACCTGTCTTTTGGCATGTACTTCTTTTGCAATAAAATCATATGCCTTAGGACGCCAGCCGGGTCCCACAACACAGTTTTTGATGGGACTTCTGCCGCTTGGCAGCTCATCAATCACAGATATATGCAGATCTCCATATAAAATAATGGCAAGGGTGCGGGGAATAGGCGTTGCGCTCATTACGAGCACATGGGGATGGTTTCCCTTGTCCTTTAGATTTTCCCTCTGCCTTACGCCGAACCTGTGCTGCTCGTCCGTAATGACAAGCGCAAGCTTTTTGAAGACAACCTTATCCTGAATAACCGCATGGGTTCCCAGCACCAGATTGGCGCTGCCGTCTGCCAGCGCCGCATAGGCTTCCCTTTTGGCAGAGGCTGTCTGCGAGCCGGTCAGCAGTACGGGCCTAAAGGGAAGATGGTATTTTTCGGTAAGCTCTTTTATATTCTCGTAGTGCTGCCTTGCAAGCACCTCCGTCGGCGCCATCATGGCGCCCTGATAACCGTTGGACACGCACAAAAGTAATGCAAAAATAGCGACAATGGTCTTTCCGGAACCCACATCTCCCTGTACCAGGCGGCTCATCACATACTCTCCTGTCATGTCTGCCGTAATTTCCGCTATTACTTTTGACTGTGCCTTTGTCAGCCGGTATGGAAGTGCCTCTAAAAAACGCCCTGTCTGGGCTGTTTCTATCATGGGCGCATGGTTCCTTTCCTGCTCCGCTGCCGCCTTACTGTCCCTGAGCATAAGGATAAAAAAGAAGAACTCTTGAAACACCAGACGTTTTCGCGCTGCAATAAGCTGCTCCCTGTTCTCCGGAAAATGAATGGCACATAAAGCATCCGCATACCCCATCAGCGCCTCTTCCTTTAAAAGCGTATCGGGAAGCAGGTCTTTTGGCATGGGACAAAGGCTGAGCACCTGCTTTACGGCTTTTGCCACCGCCTGATTGGTAATCCCTTTTGTCAGAGAATATCGCGGCTGAATAAAAGACATAAGACCACGATATTCCTCTTCCTTGTATAATCTGGGCTGTTCCATCACAAGCACAGGGCTTCCTGACGCCGCCGTTTCTCCATCGTTTTTTTGCATCCGATGGTATTTTTCCTGCACCATACCGCGGAACAGGTATACCTGCCCGCTTTTTAATGCATTTTTTAAAAAAGGCATATTAAAGAAAGTAAGCTGCATGGTTCCTGTGGCATCCCCCACGGACACGGTCAGAATCTTTAAGCTTCTGACCTGTTTTACAAGGGGCGTTCCCATTACCAGCCCCCGTATTGCGCATACCGCTCCGGCATGTGCGTCACCGATAGGGACCGGCTCTTCAAACGTCTCATAATCCCGCGGAAAATAAAACAACAAATCCCTCAGCGTTTCAATATGCAGCTTACGAAAAAGAGCGGCGGATTTCTCCCCCACTCCTTTTAATGTGGTAATATCTGATTGCAGATTCATACAAAATTTCCCTATTCGGCAGAAATAATATAATAGTAAATCGGCTGTCCGCCATATTGCAGCTCTACATCGCAGCCACTATACTTCTCCGCAACGGCTGCCCTTATTTGCTCCGCATCTTCTTCTTTCACATCGCTTCCATAGTAAATACTGATAAGCTCTAAATCCGCATCCATCATGGCGTCTACCATGCCAAGCGTGATTTCGGGCAAATCCGTTCCCACGGCAAGGATTCCGGCATCGCCAATGCCCATATAATCGCCCTGTTTGATGGTCTTGTCGTCAATCTGTGTGTCACGCACCGCATAAGTGACCTCACCGGTTTTGACATTTTTGATTTCCTCAGTCATAACGGAAGCATTTTCTTCCGCAGACAAATCAGGCACATAATTGATAACTGCCGTGATACCCTGCGGAACCGTCTTGGTCGGAATTACAATAATGTTCTTATCCTTTGTCATTTTTGCAGCCTGCTCTGCAGCCAGAATCACATTCTTGTTGTTGGGCAGGATATAGACCGTATCAGCATTGACTTTTTCAATGGCATCAAGCATATCTGCCGTTGCGGGATTCATGGTCTGCCCGCCTTCAATAATATAATCTACACCAAGTCCTTTGAAAATTTCGTTCATGCCATCCCCAATGGATACGGCAACAAAACCGGCAGGTTTTCTCTCCGCAGGTACCGCTTCCGGCGCCGGCCCTCCTTCTGCCTTTTGCTTTTCTGCTTCTTTAAACAGCTTTTCCTGATGCTCCAGCCGCATATTGTCAATCTTCATATTGGACAATGCACCATACTTCAATGCCCTTTGAATGGCAAGCCCCGGGTCATTGGTATGTACATGTACCTTGACTACGTCGTCATCCGTGACACATACAATGGAATCTCCGATGGACTCTAAGAAAGCTTTAAAATCCAGCTCCTGTTTGATATTAAAGTTCCTGTTCAGCAGAATGATAAATTCCGTGCAATAACCGAATTTAATATCCGCCTGCGCTTCCGTCCTCGCACCGGAAGCTGCTGCCGCAGGCGCATCCGAAATGGTATAGTCGATTTCTTTTCCCAAAAAGGCATCGTAAGCGCCGGCAAGCGCTTCTACAAGCCCCTGTCCGCCGGAATCCACAACGCCTGCCTGCTTCAGCACCGGTAAAAGCTCCGGCGTCTGGCTTAAAACATAGCGGGCATGTTCGATGACCGCAGCCAAAAACTCACCCATATCTTCCACGCCATCCTCATAAAGGGAACGCGCCTTTTCCGCTCCGCCTCTCGCAACCGTTAAAATCGTACCCTCTTTGGGCTTCATAACGGCTTTGTATGCTGTTTCCACCGCCTTATCAAAGGCATCTGTCAGTGCCGGAAGGTCTATTGACGAAAGCTCCTTGATGCTTCTGGTAAATCCACGTAACAACTGTGACAGGATAACGCCGGAATTGCCCCTTGCACCTCTTAAGGAGCCCCCTGAAATTGCCTTACACAAATCCTTCATGTTAGGATTTTCACCAAGGGCGGCAACTTCTTTTGCCGCAGACATAATGGTGAGCGTCATGTTGGTGCCGGTATCCCCGTCAGGAACCGGAAATACATTCAGCTCGTTTATCCACTCTTTTTTTGCTTCCAAACTTTTTGCGCCGGCTAAGAACATCTTTGCAAGCATCTTAGCGTCGATTGTATTTAAAGCCACAATAAATCCTCCTTAATCAATCACTCTTACACCTTCGACAAAGATGTTTATTTTTTCAATCCGTATGCCGGTAAACTCTTCCACCTTGTACTTCACGTTGTCAATCAGGTTGTCGGAAACAGCCAGAATGCTGATTCCATATGCTACGATAACATGAAAATCCAATGTCAGCTTATTGTTTCTGATGGAAACGGCAATCCCTCTTGTGAGGTTGTCCCTTTTGAGCAGCTTCGCCAGCCCGTCTCTTGCGGAATACCCTGCCATGCCCACGATACCAAAGCATTCCATGGCAACGCTGCCCGCGTACTGTGCAATCACCTCACTGTCAATTGTAACGTTACCCATGTGAGTATTCATAGAAGAACTTTTCATGTAAAACCTCCTTCTTGCCTGCCGGTGCCAAAAGCGTCGGCATTACATATAGTGTATTATAACTGCTTTCCCTAAAAAATGGAATAAAAATTTTCAAAAAATCAAAAAACTTCAGTTTCTACTTGCAATCCGTTTTTTTTTCTGTTAATATATCAATGTTGCGAGCTTATAAGCTTACAGGAACATAAAAAGAGACGAATGCGAAGGCATTTAGAGGAGGTGTCAAGATGGCTAAATGTGATATTTGTGGTAAAGGCGTTCATTTTGGTAACAACGTAAGCCATTCTAATAGAAAAACCAACAGAATCTGGAATCCCAATATCAAGCGCGTTAAATGCAAAGTAAACGGCGGTGCCAAAAGAATTCATGTTTGTACCAGATGTTTAAGATCCGGTACTGTTGAGAGGGCATAACTGTAAAAGCAGACCGCTTTGTAACAATTGTGAAACAAATAAGAAAATCAGGAAAGGCTTTCTATGACATTTCATGGAAAGCCTTTTTTCTGCTTTATTCTGCTTTCTTTCTTCTCTCATATTCCCGATTGATGAGCTGCACCAGTTTTCCATCTCCGCACAGGTTGTCCGGATGAAAAATTTTTAACAAATCCTTATACCGCTTTCTAAGAGCCAGCGGATTGTTGGCGCCTCTGAAAAGCACTGCCGCAATTCCCTCCGGCTCCTGTCTGCTCTCGCCTTTAAACAGTACCTTTTCCCTCTCAAAACGGGCGCGTTCCTTCTCCAGCTTTTTTTTGTCCATATCAAGCTGCCTGTATGCGCCTTTTAAAATTTCCAGCTTTTGCTCAAAAAAACGATTGTCTTCTTTTAACCGCTTTTGTTCCATAGCGGTTTTTCGCCTCAAAGATTCCACCTCCGCCTGAAACTGCGCCTTTTCCGAAAGCAGTTTCTCTTCCAGATCGGAAAGCTCCTTCAGCTTATCATTTATCCGTATATTTTCTTTAAAGAGAAATGTCTTCAATTCTTTCAACTCATCCGGTCCGCCCGCTGAAAGTATCGATTCAATGTCAGTCATCTTACTTCTCCTGTCAACAACTGCTATAGCAGCTATATCCAATAAACAGAAGCAGTGCAATAATGATAATCCCTACAAAATCATTGTGGAGAAACAGCATTATCAACATGCCTACCGCTATAAAAAAAGCCAAAAGCCCTACCAGTCTCTTCCTGTCCATGCAGCACAACCCCAAACTGCTATCTGTACAGAATATGCGTCTCTATGCCGGAATGTGCATTATTTTGCTTCTTTTTCAGGAAATGCAATATCTACGGCTTCTTTGTCAGGAATGGTATCTTCCTTTTTGGCAGAAAAACGTTCTACCAAATCCGGAATCATGTCCAGTATCTTCGTGACAGTATCCTGATTTTTAATGTTGACCAGCTTGGTCGCACCGTTTTTTCCGATAACAAGAACTGCACTCGGCGTCATTTTTCCGCCCAGACCGCCGGCACCATTCTGGGATTTTTTCTCGCCGTTTATCCCCGCTCCTGCTCCCACACCGAAAGAGACATCTACGAGCGGCAGGATAATGGTATCGCCAATCTGTGTTGCCTCTCCCACTACTGTTTTGGTGGAAAGCACGGTATCCATCCCTTTCATCAATGCTTCCACTACTCCGCTAAACTGATTTTCTGCCATTTTATCCTCCATTCCAAAGCGTTTTATGCTTCCTTTTTAAGCTGCTTTATCAAAATACGAAGCTGTTTATCCAGTAACAACCCTGCTGCATGACGCAGAAGGGTAAAAACGGTAATCCGTCCTTTTAAGAAAAACGTTCCTTCCCATACGGCCTCTTCAAAATCTGCATCCAATATTACATTATTGCCTAATATGGGAAGCAGCATACCATAGAGCGCACAAAGATATCCTGTCGTATCAGGGGAACCTGTGCCTATATGGAGCGAGGCTTTTAACACTCTGGGACGGATACTTTTCAGCACCTTGAAAATCCTGTCCTTTACTCTGCCGTACAGCTTTTTGTTCTCTGTCTGTGTAATTACCTTTTTGTAATATGCTATATTGTCTGCAATTCCTTTTATTGTATCCTTAATATGCTTTATCTTATCACAGAATGTTTTGATTGTGTATAGTATCTTTTTGATTTTATCGCGAAAAGTGAGCTTTTCCTTTTCCGCCTCTTCCTCTTTGAAAGCTTCACCTTCCGTTTCGGCATCCCCCTGCTGCACTGAAAGCGTTTTATCCTCGGCGGCTTCTTTTGCCTCACAGATTACAGCAGCGTCCGCGTCCGCTTCCTCTTGCTTTGTTCCCTTTTCTGATGCCGCTTCCTTATTTATAGCCGCTTTTGCATGTTCTTCCGCTTTATTTTTCCGCCTCTTTTTCTCTTTTCCGTTTCCTTCCTCTCCTGACTTTTTCGCCGTGTCAACTACTTTAAACCCCAAAATACGCGCAACCAGACCTCCGGGCTCAGGGCATTCATACGTTACAGTTACCAGTCTGAAGAGATACGTGGCTTTTGCTTTCAGCCGGATGTCCTTACCTTTTTTATTGCCGTTCGCACGATACCGGATAGGAACAAAGAGCACCAAAAGGATAAGCAGAATGAAAAGCCCCAATATGCATAACAGTATAATGCCGATTATGGCAAGTATTTGCAGTATTACATGTAACATTTCAGATACTCCTTCAGCCGGCAGTTTCCTTGTGCAGCGTAGGTTTCTTCCGCAATTTTTATCACGATGCCGACTGCCTCGTCATAGCTTCCTGCAAGTCCGATGACATAAGGCGGATTCTTCCTGTAATAGCTTTGGGAAAGATATCCTGCCTTATGGATTTCAAGCTGGTCTGAAGCGTTTCGCGATAAAACAATCACATAAGCATCCAAAAATTTGTTATGTTTTTTTAGTTTATGTATCAGCTTATCCGGACGACGAACCGATTCTCCGATGTATAAACGGGGATACCATTCCATAAAAACGCCTTACCTTCCCTAAAAACAGCTTTTGAAGCAAAAATTGTGCTTATTGCTTTTGGTATACCGGTGAATGCAGTACATTCACCGGTAAGAATACCTTCTGCTGCCCCACAAATTGTTTTTCTTTAATTCCTGATATTCTGCATAAGCCTTCTCCAATATCTGTTTCTCATTGGGAAATTTTAGCAGATGATATGCCTCATGGTATTTGTAATATCCGGAATCAATAAAATATTCCTCGCGCTGTGGCTTACTGTAATAGCTGTCCGCCATCATCAGATACCAGTGTACTTCTTTCTCCACGACATCTTCCGATACATAAAAACTATATTCACTCTTTCCTATATATTTCATTATCGATGCCTGTGCGCCCGATTCCTCCAGCACTTCCCTAAGCGCTGTTTCTTTGAATTCTTCGCCACTCTCCACTGTTCCCTTGGGCAGTACCCATCCTTCGTATTTATTTTTAAAATTTTTATACAAAAGAAGAATCTTTCCTCGGAAAATAACCACACCGCCGCAACTGGTCGCTTCTATCATTGCAATACCTCCTGCTTTAGGCGTGTCAATCACTTGACCTGTTTAAAGTATAGTCTAATCTGCCTGTGTGCGCAACTGTTTTTATCCGTCCTGCAATATATGCCGCGTCAACATACACGCGCTGCTATTCCACGCCCCGCCTCTCATGTCCGAGCGTATACGCCTGATACGGCGTCTGTCCCTGCTTTTTCCTGCACATGCGTACAAAAAATTGCAGAATTTCACTTGTTTCCTCTCCCGTTTCCACAGTAAAATCAAGCCGCATGGGATGACTGATTTTCCCCTCCAAAGCCGCCTCATGCAGAGAGAGCGGAACAGCATTATAAATCACATTATAGCAATGCCTGCAGCGGACGAGCGCCGGAAATTCCTTTTGATAACGATCCTTCAAATGATAAATCCTGTTTTCTGTTTCCGCCTCCGCACCGCACTGTCCGCACGTTTTGGCAATACAGTTTGCCGTTATCATTAACGGAATTCTGCCATATACAGCTTTTTCCAGCCTGTTTGCATAAATACCGGCAGACAGGTTTTCGTATTCTTTTTTATTCAGCTCATACGGCAGACAGCATCCTTCTACCCGTGCAAGCCAAAAGTTAAGACTCGCCTGATTAAAGCAGTATATGCCGGCATCCGTCCGCAGCCTTCCGTTGTAGTGCAGTTCTTCCAGCCATTTTACCGCCTCCATGTTCCGCAAAAGGCAGCCGTCCGCCGCCTGCAGGAGCGGCAGTCTGGCATGGAGAACCGTTATATCTTTTTCTCTGATAATATAAGGCAGCGCAATGAAAACAGAAACTTGCCGTCCTTCTCTGGCAAACTTCTTTTTCAGACTGCGTATTTTGTCTGCCGTCAGCTCCTGCATATCTGATTCCAGATATAGGATTTCCACGGGAACAGGTGTATGAAGCACTGCATCTAACTGCGCCCTTGTGGAAACAACAATATGAAAGGATATCTCCTCCTTCATAGTTTTCCCCGATAATTCCCGCAGATACCTGTTCCCGCCGGATTCTTCTGCCGATAAGCAAATTTTCTCTTCGTTTTCCTCTTTTGCGGCTGGTCTTTGTCCGGCGCAAAAAGCGTTCGTAAGCGCTTCTATGCCCTGACGCCGCAGTATGTTAATCTCTTTTAAAGGGTAAAAAGCGTCCTTTGAAAGTGACACAAGGATGTCTCCTTCTTCTGTGTAAAAAAAGGTATTACCCAATTTTTGCAGACTTGACTTTATATTTTCTTCCGTTATGGGCTGTTTATTCGCTTTTTCCACCAAATTGCCATATACGGTGACCGTTACATCCGATTCCTCTCCCATACTGGAACATGTCAGCGCAGCTTTTTCCCCCGTTCGGAATGCAGCTTCCATTTTTATTTTTTTTCGCAAAGGCGCATCCAGATATCGTTCTCTTACAGCAGAAAGCAGACTGTCGTCGCTGCTATTGTAGGAGGAAGAAGAAAGCGTCACCATATCCGCACCGTTACGTTTAAAATAGTAACCGTCCTGTATTTTTGAGCGCACATACAGATTGGATAATGCCTCTAAATCATTGCGCTCCACAGTATATTCTGCCGCGCCTTTTTCATAATATAAATCTATATATTTCCGGTAAACCGCCGTTACACCGGCAGCATATTCCGGCTTCTTCATCCTGCCTTCGATTTTAAAAGAATCTATTCCTGCTTCTATTAGCTTTGGCAGGAACGAAATACTGCATAAATCCTTCAGGCTTAAAGGATATGCTTCTTTTTTATATCCGCCGCTCTCCGTTATCTGGTATGGCAGACGGCAAGGCTGGGCACAGCGCCCCCTGTTGCCGCTCCTGCCGCCCAATATGCTGCTGAAAAGACACTGTCCGGAATAACAGTAGCACATGGCACCGTGAATAAAGGTTTCCAGCTCCAGTCCCGTATCTCTTTTTATCTTTTCTATTTCTTTCAAAGAAAGCTCTCTGGCGGGTACGATTCTGACAGCCCCCATTTCCTTTAACAATCCGGCGGCATAGGAGCCCGTCACGGTCATCTGGGTACTGACATGCAGCTTAAGCTGTGGAAAGCTATCCCGTATCAGGCAAAACGCCCCGATATCCTGCACAATGACTCCGTCCAGACCGGCTTCATAAAAGGGCGCAAGGTACGCCGCAAGCTCCGACAGCTCTGTATCCTTTAGCAGTGTATTCACTGTCAGATAAACCTTTCTGTCAAATAAATGGGCATAAAAAATTGCCTGACAAATTTCTTCTCTGCTAAAATTATCCGCATAGGCACGTGCGCCAAACTTTTCGCCGCCCAAATAAACAGCATCCGCACCTGCATGTATGGCGCCCAAAAAACCCTTATAATTTCCTGCCGGAGCCAGCAGCTCCACCCGCTTTTTTTCCATGAATCAAATAACGCCGCCCGTTTTGACGGACAGCGCCCTTTCTCCTGTTACACGCTCTTTAATTCTGTTTCCAGACGGACAATCCGTTTGGCGTTTTCGTTGATTTCTATTTGCAGCTCTTTTGCACGCTTCTCTGTATTTTCCAGCTTAATCTGTGAAGCAATCAACTCGTGCTTCAAATCATACAATTCTTTTTCCTTCGCCTGAAGCTCCTCCTCCAGAAGACTAATTTGTTTTTTGCTCTTAAAATAATCGTCCGCAATGTTGAGCTGCATTAATACAGCCTGCGTATCCAGAGGCTGCCTTTTAAAACTTTCGATTTTACTATATTCCTCGAGCTTATTATTGATATAGGAGGCTACTCTCTGCAAGTATTCCTCACTTTCATATCCGCTCAGCGTAAATATCTTGCCTCCGATAATAACCTCGGTATCCGTTTTAGAAGACATCAGAACTCCCTCCCCAGCCGTAAAACAACCGATTCAAATCCAAAACTGTACTGCCATATACTACATGTGCCATTGTACACTATCCCAAAATACTAGATATATTATATATCAGGATTGCATTGCAGGCAAGTCTTTTTATAAAATTGGCGTAAGTCCCATGTGGCGGTATGCCTGTTCTGTCACAACCCTGCCTCTGGGCGTCCTGTTTATCAGCCCGTTCTGTATCAGAAACGGCTCGTAAACATCCTCAATCGTACCGGCATCCTCTCCGATTGCCGCCGCAAGCGTATCCAGTCCCACAGGACCGCCCTTAAACTTCAGAATCATGGTAGAAAGCATATTGCGGTCGACATGGTCCAGTCCAAGCTTGTCCACATCCATCAAATCCAGCGCAGTCTGTGCAATCTCCTCCGTAATGTTTCCGTCATATTTCACTTGGGCAAAATCACGTACCCGCTTTAAAATACGGTTGGCAAGCCGCGGTGTACCCCTGCTTCTTCTTGCCAGCTCCTTTGCCCCGCCGTCGTCAATCGCAACTTGTAAAAGCGCTGCCGAATGTCTGATAATCTGCTCCAGCTCCGAAACAGTATAAAATTCCAGCCGGTGAATCATGCCAAAACGGTCGCGCAGGGGAGCCGTCAGCATGCCGGCTCTGGTCGTTGCACCTATCAGCGTAAATTTGGGAAGCTCCAGACGGATGGAACGCGCCGAAGAGCCTTTTCCAATCATAATATCAATGGCAAAATCTTCCATCGCCGGATAAAGAACCTCTTCCACTTGTCTGTTTAAGCGATGAATTTCGTCTACAAAAAGAATATCGCCTTCCTGCAAATTGTTTAAAATAGCGGCAATTTCCCCTGGCTTCTCGATGGCCGGTCCGCTGGTAATTTTCATGTTGACCCCCATCTCGTTGGCAATAATACCTGCCAGTGTTGTTTTTCCCAAACCGGGCGGACCGTAAAACAGCGCATGGTCAAGCGCGTCGCCCCTTTTTTTTGCCGCCTCAATATATACTTTTAAGTTTGATTTTACTTTTTCCTGTCCAATATAATCTTTTAAATACTGCGGTCTTAAGGAACCTTCTATTTTGACATCCTCTTGTGTAAAATTGGTCTCGATTGTTCTTGGCATATGCACCCCGTCCGCCCGTTATACAGGCTTTTTTTGTTATACAGGCTTTTTTCGTTAAAAAAGTTTTTTCAGGGCAGCCTTTAACAGTACACCGCTGTCCATATTTTCTGCATCCGGTATCTGGCTCACCGCCCTTAGACTTTCTGCCTGTCCATACCCTAAAGCCACCAATGCTTCCACGGCTTCTTTTGCCGCGCCTTTTGCAGACGGCAGCATTCCGGCGCCTTGTACCGCTTCCCTGTCTATCATGGTATCATCAAAGGATACTTTGTCTTTTAAATCCAATATCAGCCGCTCCGCTGTCTTGGCGCCGATGCCGGGCGCCTTGGCGATGGCTTTTGCATCCTTGGAAAGAATGGCATATTTGAGTGCATCTGCATCCATAACGGACAAAATGGCAAGTGCGCCCTTTGGTCCGATACCGCTGACCGTGAGGCACTTTTGAAACAATTCCAAATCTCCTTTCGCCAGAAATCCATATAATAAAAAAGCATCTTCTCTTACCAGCATATACGTGTGCAGCTTTACCATGCTGCCGGCCGGCGGAAGCTTCCCGGCTTCTCTGGATGAGATATGTACATTCATGCCGATACCGCCCACCTCTACTATCACACTGTCCTCCGTAAAGCCGGCAATTTCACCTTTTACATATGCTATCATAATTCCTCTCATTCTGCCGTTTCAACGACGTCGTCTTGTACTTAATCTGCAATTTCTACAGCCTTGTGCAGCTTCATAAAGTAAATCAGTAAAAAGCATCCCAAATGGACAAATGCAGTCAGTGCCCATGATATCGGATATGAAATATACAGGGTATCCAAGGACCTGTTCTGTGAAAATATCGTATATATCCATACAATTCGAAACAGGCACGCACCGGTCAGGGATACTAACATAGGCAGAACCGAATGTCCCATACCCCTTAGGCAGCCCACCAGCGTATCCATCACACCGCACAAAAAGTATGGGCAGCATATATAAAAAAGCCTTTTCATACCGTAAGCAATCACCGGCTCCTCCGGCGAATACAGGTGCAAGAGCAGCCGTCCCGCCAGATAAACGCCGTTCCCCATCACAAGTCCCACAGCCGTCACAATACCGACACATATAATGGCAATTCTGCCGATTCGCTTGTATTTATGCGCGCCATAATTCTGTCCCACAAAGCTTACCGCCGTCTGATGCAGCGTATTCATTGCCGTGTACACAAAGCCCTCCAGATTACCCGCAGCAGAGTTGCCGGCCATGGCAGTCGCACCAAAGGAATTGACCGACGACTGAATCAGTACGTTGGATATAGAAAAAATAGCGCCCTGCAGACCTGCCGGAAGCCCAATCTGCATCATCATCAAAAGCTTATGGGGTACAATGCGCAATGCCTTCAAATCCAGTCTGTAAGCGCTGTCGCTGCGCACAAGGCAGCGCACTACAAGTCCTGCGGAAATCACCTGCGATACGGCAGTTGCCAACGCAACGCCTGCCACTCCCATAGAAAATCCAATGACAAATATCAGATTTAAGACAACATTGATGACGCCTGCCGCCGTGAGAAAATAGAGCGGTCTTCTGGTATCCCCTACCGCCCGCAGGATGGCAGCTCCAAAATTATAAAGCATCATAGCGGGCATTGCCGCAAAATAAATACGGATATAGAGCACGGACTGTCCCAATACCTCTTTCGGTGTTCCCATGGCAAGAAGGGCGGAAGGCGCAACAAAAAAGCCAACAAAAATTAACAGAACGCCGCAGATAACAGAAATCAGCACCGCCGTATGTACCATATCGGACAGCTCCCTCTCCTGTCCGGCTCCGAAATATCTTGCCACAAGCACATTGGCGCCTACGGACAAACCGATAAATACATTGACTAAAAGATTAATGAGAGAGCCTGTGGAGCCGACTGCTGCAAGTGCATCACTGCCCACCCACCTGCCTACGACTATCATGTCCGCCGCATTAAACAAAAGCTGTAAAATGCCGGACAGCATAAGCGGCAGGGAAAACAGCAGTATCTTGCCAAACAGCGGTCCGTTGCACATATCAATTTCGTATCTGCGCTTCTGTCCTGCATTTTTCTCCACGATACACCCACACCTGCTTTCTTTTTTTCTGTGCCAATTCGCACTCTGACAATTATACACCCAAAGAATGGGATTGAAAAGGTCTGCTCAACGCTTTCTCTTCTCAAATTCCTTCTCAAAAGCCGCCAAGTCCTGCCCTGCAAAGGCTCTTTCCAAAAGCTCCGGCAGCTTCTCGGGACTGCAGGCAAAACAGGGAATCCCCATGCCTGCGATGCGGTTTGCCATCTGCGTGTCGTAATAGGGTTTTCCCCCGTCCGCCAGCGCAAGCAGGCAGATAACCATAACGCCGTCGGCTTTCATTTCTTCCAGCCGGCGCAGCAGCCCTGCGCGGTTGCCTCCCTCTTCCAAGTCCGAAATTAAAAAGAATAAGGTTTTGGACGGATTTTCTACATATTTTTCACAATATGCCACAGATTGTTCGATGTTGGTCCCTCCGCCAAGCTGAAAACCAAAAAGCAAATCCACAGGGTCTTCACACTTCTCCGTTAAGTCCACAATATTGGTATCAAACGCCACCACACGTGTGCGCAGGCTTGCCATACTTGCCAGAATACAGCTCATCACAGAAGAATAAATCACAGACTCCCCCATGGAACCGCTCTGGTCGATATCCAGAATCACCGTCCACTTGTTTGCCGCGCTGGTGCTGGTCCGGTCAAAAAAATAGTAGTGCTCAGGCACAATGGTTTTCAAGCTTTTATTGTAGTGTTTTAAGTTTCTGGATATGGTCGTTTTAAAATCCAGCGCTGCCGCAGACGGAATGGGCGAATGTTTTCTTTTGTTTATGGATGCGGTAACAGCTCTGCGAATATCCTGCTCCAACAGCTTATTGATTTCTTCCACAATTTTTCTGATATACCTGCGGACGCTGTCCTTGGAGCGCTTCGGTATCTGCTCCTTTAAAAGCATGATGGTAGAAGCAAGACCTACATCCGGCTCCAAATTCTCCAAAAGCTCCGGCTCAAAAAGAAGCTGCTTTAACCCGCACCGATTGACGGCATCCGACTGGATAACCGTAACCAGCTCTTTGTCAAACAGCTTGCGCACATCCCCCAGCCAGCGGGTAATCTGCGGATTAGAGGCGCCCCCTCCGGCGCCGCCTCCCTGCACTAAAAAACCGCCGTTCTCCGTACGGTTGTAAATAGCGGCGAGCGCCTGATCCATCAAATCCTGCTCCTTTGTAAGCGGCGCATTGCCCATTTTCCCAAAGCGGCTTTGACTCTCCTGCCCCAATATCAGCCGCCATCGGCGGATTTTTGCATCTGCATCCATAATCGTTGTCTCCATTTACATATTCTTACTTATAAATCAAAATCAAAGTCTTCCAGACTTTCCACAAGCTCCATTTCCTTTTCTCCCAGCGCACCGTTTACCGCCTCGCTGACCTGACTGCCGTTCAAATTCCAGATTTCCCCAAGGTTTTCCGCTATTTCATCTTTTTCCTTTGCGCCAAAATCCGCAAAAGCACGCCGTAAAAATACAAGCGCACGTTTGAACGCTTCCTCATCAAGCCCTTCTAAATAATTGTCAAGACTTTCCCATAGGGACAGCCTTGCAATCAGGGCATAGCGGTTTTTCATGGCAAGCCCTTCAAACCATCCGGCACCCAGCTCTGCGGGCGTGCCAAAGGACAGCCGCCGCAGCACTTCCCGTTTCAGGCGTTCGGTATTCATCTGTCCCCTCTCCAGCAAGATAGCCGCCGCAAAGCCGGACAGTTTTGCATTCAAATCGTCCCTGTCCGCAACCTGCCACAGTGCCGAAAGCCACGCCTCTTCATTTAAAAAGTCATGGGATAGCGCCGCTGCGTTGATCTGCTGCATAGCGTCAGCTACAGCGCCCGACGCATTGTCGTCACAGAGGCAGGCGCCGGAAAGCAGAAGACAGGCTCGGTAAAATATTTTTTCCAGAATAGGCAGCAAGGGCGCATCATCCACTTGTCTTATGCCGCCGTAACGGATGACCGCTGAAAGCCGCTGTATTGTACCTGCAAGCTCCTCCAAGGAAACGGCATCCACACTCCTCTGCGCCAGTATATCGGTGGCATAAACAGCCGCAGCCGGCATACCACACAAAAAAGAATCCTCTATCATCTGCGCCATAAGAGGCAGGCTGCCCGCATTATCTGCCTGCTCCTTCATGTGAAAAGCGGCTGCCTGCACAATGGTATCTCCCTTTAACGCCGCCTCTACCAGCTCTATCTCCGCCTCCGGTGTCCAGCGCAGCACCCACTGTTCTCCCCATGTAGCGTTCTCCTGCTGCCGCTTTTTTTCATTTACAAAGCTCACCCCCAGCACACGCAGCCTGTGCAGGAAAAAAGAACGATGTAAATCGAGAAAGGCGGATTTTTCCGTTACCACATTTCGCTTTTCCCGTAAATCCAGCGCCAAATCCTGCGCTGTGATATCCCTGTATTTTTCCAGTTTCAACTCTTTTAACTGCCGGTAGAAATCCTCCTGTATACTGGTACGGCTTACACCTTCCGGCAGGCTGCCGATTTTGGTTCCAATCTCCGTGTCGGCAACCGCAAGGCTGACAGAAGCCATGTCGCCGCCTCCCAGACAAGTGACTGCCGCGTCCCGCAAATCCCTGAGCGCCGGAATCCGTCCTCCCCGCAGCCGAGCCAGCTCATAAGAAAGCCGCACCGCTTCTATTACGGATGCAGAGGAAACCGGCGAACCGCTGTTTCTCTGGTAGCCCGCTATTCTTGACAAATAATGGTAAGCCGTCTCCATGGGCGCATGATGGAGGAGCGCTTTCCAGAGAAGCGCATAATAAGCCGGCGCCTTGTTTCCTGCGCCGTAGCCGGAGCGGGAAGAAAGGCGGTAATCGGAATATGGCATCAGCGTGTGATTTGCACTGACCTGCGGCAGATGGCAGAGACGCTCTTTCTCTTCCTGCGAAGGCTCCTGCGCCCAGCCTTTCAGTCCTTCTACATGATAGGCGCCGGTCACTATCACAATCTCCTCAGGGGAGATGCCATCCCCAAGCGCTTCTCTGATTTGCTTTCGCATCCATGCTTCTCGGAGCAGGATTTCCTCCCAGTCGCTGTCTTTTCCCTGCGTCAGCTCACGCAGGCTCTTCCCAAACAGATTCGCGCCCTGATGATATCCCTCTGCAGAGCCTGCCTGCTCCATGGTACGCTCCCAGAAGGTTTCATGTCCGTCTTCTCCCGTCCGTCTGTCAAGGGCGCGGTATACCAAAAAACGCTCCTCTTCTCCCTGCGACGCTTCCTCCACAGAAGGCAGCGCCAAAAACACTTCCGTCGGTAAATCGATAAACCGGCACTCTGCCCCATTTTCCCCGCACCATAGAACTGCCTGATACTCCGGCGAATATTCCGCAAAGGGATAGAGAATGGTACGCACCGGAGCCTCCTTAGTGTATGCCAGCACTGCAACCGGCGGCTTTGTGTCGGGATTCTGCAGATGGACAAGCATATCCGTCAAATCGTCAGGTCCCTCTACCAGTACCATTTTAGGACGCTTTTCGTCCAAAAAACGGCGCAGATAAAACGCGCCTGCCGGAGACAGATGCCTGATGCCAAAAAAGAAAGGCTCGTTACCCATGTTTCAACTCCTTACTGGTTTAATTCCTTGCACGCGCGGTAAAGCCCCGACCAGCGGGAACCTCTTTTTTTCATTACATTTTCCAGATATTCCTTCCATGCAAGGGAATCCTTTTCCTCTTCCTTTACCACCGCGCCCTGCAGTCCCGCCGCCAAGTCACTGTCGGCAATCTGCCCGTTTCCAAAGCTTCCGGCAAGCGCCATACTGTTGCACAAAAGGGAAATTGCCTCCGCCGTGGACAAAACGCCCGTGGTGGTTTTGACTTTCTGGCTGCGGTCTAAGGTTTCCCCATTTCTAAGCTCCCTGAAAACCGTGCAGACCTTTTCCACCACTTCTTCTGCCGGAAGCGCAGCATTTAAGTCCAAATTGCCCGCCTGCTGCTCTACTCTGGTTCTGACAATTTCCATTTCCGCCTCCAAATCAGCAGGTGAGGGCAGTACCACAATATTAAACCTTCTCTTTAATGCAGCGGACATCTCGTTCACGCCTTTGTCACGGGTGTTTGCCGTTGCAATCACGGAGAATCCTTTTCGTGCCGGTACTTCCATATTCAGCTCCGGCACGGAAATCCGTTTTTCGGATAAAATAGAAATCAGGGCATCCTGTACCTCACTGGCGCACCTTGATATTTCCTCCACTCTGGCAATCGTACCTGTCTCCATGGCTGTCATCACAGGACTTTTCAGCATAGCGCCTAAGGACGGTCCCTGCGCTATCAGCATGGCATAATTCCAAGAATACCGGATTTGCTCCTCCGTAGTGCCTGCCGTTCCCTGAATCACCTTGGTGGAATCCCCGTTGATGGCGGCGGACAAATGCTCCGAAAGCCAGCTCTTTGCCGTTCCCGGCTCTCCAATCAAAAGCAGCGCCCTGTCCGTCACAAGGGTTGCGATGGCAATCTCCACCAGCCGCTCCTGCCCGATGTATTTAGGGGTAATCTCCATGCCGCCTACCTTGCCGCCGCAGATATAAGTCCGAACAGAACGGGGCGACATCCGCCAGCCCGTAGGCACAGGATCCTTTTCCGCCGCAATTAACGCGTCGATTTCTTTTTGAAAGAGCTGCTCCGCCGGCAGCCTCTGCACATTGTTTTGTTCCATTTTTTCTCCATTTCCGCGCAGCTTTGCACATTGCAATTTTATTTCCCAGCGCCACAAAAAATCATATCAAAGCTTTTTGCTCCTGTATATAGGCTTCCAGCACCGCGGCGCAGTTGTCACGTCCCTTTATGATTCCCCTCTGCAGCAGCAAAAGCACCTGTCCCGCCTCCTCCGTCTTCGCGGCGGCACTCCCCGGAAGCTGCCCAAAATAGCTGTTAATTTCCCATGCACTGACAGGGCGTGCCAGTCCTTTAAAATAATGTACGGCAAGCCCTTTGCAGCTCTCAAAACCGCATTTTTTGAGCGGTTCCAGATAAAGACGATTATCTTTCTCCTTCTGGGCACGAATGTAAAAATACGACGAAAGTCTGCGGCACAGCGCATCGTTGTCCGGCTGTATCCATGCAGCCAGCAGTATGTCCGTCGCCTTGTCCTCCAGACGCATCAGGATACTGAATATTTCCTCCGTTATCCCATACAATGAATACCGGATACTGTTTTTTCGCAAGTCCGCCTGACTGACATATGCCGCCTGCAGCACATAACCGCCTGTGCCGTCTGCATATACGGCAGGCAATGGTTTCATGGCAGAAAACGCCTCCCATACAAAAACTGTCCTGTCTTTTCTCAGCCGCCTCCCGAAAATCCCCTTCTCTTCCACGAAATCCTGCAAAAGCGCCTGACATTTTACACCGTCACTTTCCCGAAATGCTGCCGCCATGACTGCCGGAAAATAGAGATCGCCATAAGTCTGATACAGCTCCCATGCAAGCGGCGCCAGTTCTTTTCCCTGAGGCATAAGCAGATTGAGAAACAGGCTTTCCTGTATTGCTTTGCTAAAAGGAACCCTGCTGCTGTTCAAATGATCCGGTCTGAAAAAAAGCATGGCGGAAGTAGCATTTTTTTCTGCCTTTTTAGCGCCGTCCAGCACGGTTCTTACCCTTGCTGCCTGTCTGTAGCACTCGCAGATTTCTGTGCCGCATTTGCCGGAAAACGCCGAAATACAGGCGTTAAGCAGTGCCTCCGTCTCGTTATCCGGCTTTCTCTTTCCCTGCCGCCAGTCTGCAAGCGTCCTTAAGAATATGCCGGACACCAGCTTCGCCGCTTCCGGCCGTCCGGATCCCTCCATACAGGTAACGGCTTCCAGCGGATCTTTTACCGCAAGCGACTCAAAAAACGCCCACGTTTTTTCCCCGCTCATGCAGGCAAGCGCATAAAGCGCCATCTTTTTGTTGTTTCCTGTCTCCGTATCACGCAAAGACAAAAGCAGCTCCTCGTTTTCCCGATTATGACGAAGCGCATGGATAAGCGCTGCCCGTACCTCTTTTTTTGCCGCTCCAAGCTGCTTTAAGTAAAAATCATTTGCCTCGGCGCCAACCACTCTCTCTAACACCTGCACGCGCCGTGCCATCTCCTTTTTGCCCTTTGGGTCAAAGCCTTTCTCCAGCAGAAAACGAATCCCTGCAAAGGAGCTTCGGTTCTGTATACCATCCTCAATCAACCAGCCGGCGGCGTCCTCTGCCAGTTCTCCATAGGAAGCTCCCAGTGCATCCACCAACGCCGCACGCACTCTGTAATCCCGAAAAAGCTGCGGCTGCTCCTTGTGTAAATTTACTACGTAGCTGTATCTGCCGCCGCCGGAATGCTGCAATGCATCCAATAAGGCGGATAATACGGAATAGGGAATATTTTCCATATATGCCCCCATTGCTTCCCGCTGTTCAATCAAAGGCTCTACTACTCCCTCTGCCTCTACGGTACCCTGCGTACAAAGCAGGGCATCCAAAAGTGTCAGCGCATCCAGAAGAGCCCCCGCCCTGTCCTCACAACTTTCACTTACAATCTGTCCCGATAGCTGTACAATACGCGCCAAAACCGGAGATGCCTTTTCTAAAGGTGCCGCAGCCTCCACCGCTCTTTTGAGCCTGAAATCCTCCATAATCAGTCCGGTTCCCGCTACTGCTCCTGTTTGCAATCTCTCCCGCAGTTCATATACCGGTGTCAAATCCATTTTTCTACCATGCCTTTCCCGACTGCTTCCAAAGGGGCAGCCGATATCAAAACATTCAAACGCCCGTCAATATAAAAGGCGGACGATACCCTCCTCTGTCACAATACTGAGCGGCCAGAACAAAAGCCTTTTCGAAACGGCATCATAATAAAAACCGCCTAAAAGCACCTGATTTTCTAACAGCTTTCTATCCGTCAGCAGACGCAGTCTCTGAAGGGTCGGTTCCTTATCAGGGCAGTCACCCAAATAAATCGTAGCGCCGTTTTTATCTGCAAGTACCGGTGTTTCTCCTATCCGTCCAATCTGTTCAAAAGCTATCAGACGGTACAGCACGGGAGCTGACATTGCATTTTTTAAATAATTCTTTGCAGCTTTCGCCTCGGCTGCCACGGATTCTGCGGCAAAGGTACGCACTGTGGCTAACTGCTCTTTTGTCACCTCTGCAACAGTTCCATGCTCCCAGCGAACTCTGCGGGTTCCTTCCCCCGGATATATCTGCATGGAACTTATGCTGACTGCGCCAAAGAGACTGTCTTCTTGTTTTACGTATTTCAGCGCTTTTACCGGTCTGTAATTGCAGGATAAGCAGATTTCTCCCGTATCCATATCCAGCCAGCAGCCGATGTCTATGTACTCGCGTCTGGCTTCCTCATATTCCACCCAAAAGGCAAGCTGTAAAAGATGCGCGTCCTTGCGGCTGCTTCCCAAAGCTTCCAGCTCGGAAAGCTTCCAGACACCGCCAAGTTCTTCATAAAGAGGACTGGCATCCAGTTCTTCCTCTTTGTTTTCCAGTTTTTCCTGCAGGTATGCGGTAGACTTTTTTACCAGCGCCCAAAGCTTTTCCAGTACGGCAAGCGCTTTCTCATAATGGACTTCTCTTTGATCTTCCTGAAAAGCTTCTATCTCCAGAATCAGGCGGTTCAAGAGCCGCTGAGGACCGGGCAGGTAATAGTCTCCTAACTGCTTGGAAAGCTCCTTGTAAGTGGAAAGGGTCGCTCCTCCCATTGTACCAAGTCCGGCATCCAAAAGCTCCCGCACCATTTTTTCCGTCAGCGCCAGTCCTTCTAACTGCTTTTTTCTTTTTCTTGTCCTCGCGGCGGCGCCTGACTTGGCTGATTTTGCCGCAGAAACGCTTTTTCCCTCCGGTTTTGAAGTCGTGTCATCTCCCTTATCCGTCTGTGAGGCAGGATTCTCTGCCTGCGCTGCTTTTTCTTCCTTTAAGCGTTTTTTCTCCCTTTTTTTCAGGATATCCTCCGGTATTTCACAGTCTTTAAAAGACTTTCCTGCCATGATTTCATAGAGAAGCGCCAAGCTGTGCTTACAGGGAAATTGCCTGCTGGGACAGGAGCAGCGGAATACTGGTGCATCCGGCTCCACAAAATCTGCCGTTGTAATATAATTGCTCTTTCCGCTTCCCTGACACTCCCCCAGAAAAAAAGTGTCGTCCGCGGATTTTTCCAGCCGGACAAACCCGCCCTTCTGTGATATTTTTTTCCCGTTTGCACCGGCTGCCGGATTGGGAGCCAGTGCCAATATCTGCTGTTCGGTAATCTGTTGCATAGCGAATCCTTTCCGCCGCTTTTTGCAGCTTATTCTGCCTTATATGATTGTACTATACAGGCAGGATGAATGCAAGAGCACCCAAAAAGGGAAAAGACAAAAAACAGATTGGAAGCGTCTGCCAAACCTCCAATCTCAAAGGCATAAATATGCCGTCTTCTATCTCTTATGTACAACAATAGAAGGCTCGTAAAACGCAAATTCTATTGTTTGTGATTGATGTAATTTATCAGCCCTTCCGCCTCAATAATTTTCTGCATAAAGGGCGGGAACGCCTGTCCCTTGTATGTCTTCCCTGTGGTAAGGTTTTTTATCTCGCCGGAGTCAAAGTCAACCTCCACCTCATCTCCCCCGTTGATGCCCTTTGCAGCTTCCGGACACTCGATGATAGGCAGTCCGATGTTGATGGCATTGCGGTAAAAGATACGGGCAAAGGTCTCCGCAATTACACAACTCACCCCTGCAGCCTTAATAGCAATGGGCGCGTGCTCCCTCGAAGAACCGCAGCCAAAATTCTTTTCCGCTACAATCAAATCACCCTTTTTTACCCTTCCGACAAATTCCTTGTCAATATCCTCCATACAATGCATCGCCAGTTCCGAAGCCTCCGAAGAATTCAAGTACCTCGCAGGAATAATCACATCCGTGTCTACATTGTCCCCATACTTAAAAACATTTCCCTTTGCTTTCATAATTGTTGTCTCCTTCTTACTATCACTATCCTACCACTTCTACAGGTAATTGCGAAATTTGGTTACTGTGCAAGTGTCATTGTGCAGCTTACAAAAACCGAAACTTCGCAATTATCTGTCACAACTCCTCAGGTGTCAGCGAACCTCTTATCTGCCAGTACCGAATTGTAGATGTTGTATATTCCATAAGCAGACTCTTAAAAAACGTCAGCGCTTAGCGAGGTATTTTCGAGCTTAGCACTGCTACGTTTTTTACGAAGCGAGAGCGGATCTGCGTTGGAATCTACAACAGCTACAATGACACTCGCATAGCCACTAAGTTCCACGGACACCTGCTACAGCTCCTCCGGTCCGGAAATTTTCCCGCTTACCGCGCTTGCTGCCGCAACCGCCGGACTGGCAAGATAAATTTCAGAGTTTACATGCCCCATGCGCCCTACAAAGTTTCTGTTGGTGGTGGAGACGCAGCGCTCCCCTTCCGCGAGGATTCCCATGTAACCGCCCAGGCAGGGTCCGCAGGTGGGCGTACTCACCACAGCGCCGGCCTCAATAAATATTTTTAACAGTCCTTCCTCCATCGCATCCATATATATTTTCTGGGTGGCAGGAATGATGATGCAGCGCATCCCCTTTGCCACATGGCGTCCCTTTAAAACCTCTGCTGCAGTCCTAAGGTCGTCGAGTCTTCCGTTGGTACAGGAGCCGATAACCACCTGATCGATGGCAATGTCGCCGATTTCGTCCAGCGTATGCGTGTTTTCCGGCAGATGGGGAAATGCCACGGTGGATTTTAGTGTTGCAAGGTCAATGGTAAACTCCTCGTCATAAACCGCATCTGCATCCGCTTCATAAGCTTTGTACGGGCGGGAGGAATGTTCTTTCATATAGGCGGCTGCCGCTTCATCTACAGGGAAAATACCATTCTTGGCACCTGCTTCAATAGCCATATTGGAAATGGTAAACCTGTCGTCCATAGACAGATGCCGTATCCCATCCCCTGTAAATTCAAGGGATTTGTAGAGTGCGCCGTCTACGCCTATCATGCCGATAATATGCAGGATAACATCCTTGCCGGAAACCCATTTGGAGGGCTTGCCCGTCAGGGTAAATTTGAGGGCGGAGGGCACTTTAAACCATGCCTTGCCGGTTGCCATGCCGGCAGCCATATCCGTACTGCCCACGCCGGTAGAAAAAGCACCCAGCGCGCCGTAGGTACAGGTGTGGGAATCCGCGCCGATAATGACGTCCCCCGCCACCGTAAGCCCTTTTTCGGGAAGCAGGGCATGTTCAATGCCCATCTCTCCTACCTCAAAATAATTGGTGATTTCATTGCGCTTTGCAAATTCCCGCACACATTTACAATGCTCTGCCGATTTGATATCCTTGTTCGGCACAAAATGGTCCGGCACAAGGGCAATCTTATCCTTGTCAAAGACGCCTTCTACTTTCATTTTTTCCATTTCCTTGATGGCAACCGGACTGGTAATATCATTGCCAAGCACCAAATCTAAGTCCGCTTCGATAAGCTGTCCGGCTTCCACGCTGTCAAGCCCTGCGTGAGCCGCCAGAATTTTCTGTGTCATTGTCATTCCCATAACACGTATCCTCCTTATTTTTCACCGGTAATGAAAGCTTTCCCTGTACAATCCCGCTGCTTACAAGGCTGTCATTACATACTCAGTGTAGCATGAAAGATTCTATTCTTCCAATATATATATTTCATATTTACCATAACCATAAATTATGTTATTCTGATAACAGCCCGCTACAGGCAATCAGGAATCAAAAAAGCCATATATCCGGCAGAAGGAGACAAAATTGAATCAGCAGAATCTAAATCTCTACCACATTTTCCATGAAGTCGCCGTCTGCGGCAATATTTCTGCCGCAGCACGCAGCCTTTTTATTTCACAGCCTGCCATTTCCAAAGCGATTTTAAAGCTGGAGCACAATCTCTCCACCACGCTCTTTTTCAGGAGTTCAAAGGGCGTCCGGCTGACAGAGGATGGGGCGCTTTTATTCAAACAGGTGGATGCCGCCTTTCATGCCATCGGGCAGGGAGAAGAAATGCTCAAAAAGAATCTGGAGCTGGGCGTGGGCAGCCTGTCCATCGGCGTCAGTACCACCCTCTGCAAATATATGCTGCTCCCCTACCTAAAGACTTATATTCAGGAAAACCCACATGTTAAGCTGTCTATTTTCTGCCAGTCTTCCGCAGAAACCATCGCCGCTCTTGAAAACGGCAGACTGGATATCGGCCTTATCGGAGAAAGCGATAAAATGGGCGAGCTTTCTTTCAAGCCCGTGGAAGAAATTCAGGATATGTTTGTCACCACAAAAGAATATATGGCGCATTTAAAGGAGCGATGCGCCGGCGGCGAAAAAGAACTTTTTTCTCATGCAACCCTGATGCTGCTTGACAAAAAAAACTTTACCAGACAATATGTGGAAAAATATCTGCTGCTGCAAAATATCATGCCGGAGCAGCAGCTTGAAGTTACCACCATGGACCTTTTAATTGCTTTTGCCAAATTGGGAATGGGTGTAGCAGGCGTTATCCGCAATTTTGTAGAAAAAGAACTGGAGGACGGTACGCTGGTTCCTTTTCCTGTCACAGAGCCGATTCCTACGCGCAAAATAGGATTTGCCTATAAAGTACAGGCAAATCCTACCACCGCTGTCGCCAAATTTTTAGCGCTTACGGGGAAATGACGTCACTGCCTTAAATAAATCTCCGTCATTTTCCAATAAAAACCTGCCGCCCTGCAGCTCCACAAAGCTTTTGACAATGGCAAGCCCCAGCCCGCTTCCTTCCGTGTTGCGGGAGGCGTCCCCCCTGACAAACCGCTCCGTCAGTTCGGCGGTGTCCACGGTAATTTCCGCAGCCGAAATATTTTTTAGGGAAATCACAATATAATCGTCAGTCAGCGTCCCCCGCACATACACCCTTGTGCCCCGCAGGGAATACTTTACAATATTTGAAAATAGGTTTTCATAAATCCGGTAGGTTTTCTGGCTGTCCAAAGCTACGATTACCTTTTCCTCCGGAAAATCCATCCTGACATCCAGCCCCGCTTCCGCAAGCTTATCCGACATCTCCAGCTCCACTTGTTTTATCAGATTGCAGATATCCACATTCTGATAATTTAAAATAACGTTTCCACTGGTCGCCTTGCTCACCTCAAACAAGTCCTCGATAAGTACTTTCAGCCGCAGGGATTTTCTTTCCAGCGTTTGTAAATACTCTATCTGCTTTTCTCTCGTAAGCGTATCGTCCTTTAATAAGTCTACATAAGTGATAATTGCCGTCAGCGGCGTCTTTAAATCGTGAGAAACATTGGTAATCAGCTCCGATTTCATCTTCTGGCTTTTTACTTCCTCTCCCACTGCGTTGCGGAAGCCCTCCTGTATCAGCAGAAGCTGCTCCTTAAAGGGTTCAAACAAGCCCAAATCCTCCTGTATTTCCACATTGAGATTCCCCGCAGATATCTCCTGTATTTTGGACAGCAGAATGAAATATTTTTTCTGCAGCCTGCTGACATAAAACCTCAGCCCAAAGTACAAAAGCAGAGAATAGCAGACTGTAACGGCAAAACCGCCAAACCAGAGGGAGCTTATCAAAAAGAGGATAACGGCATTGACAAGCACGATTTTTAGAATGGTCCGCTCCGCTTTCTTCGTCACATCAATATGTTCGAGCGCTTCGTACATCGCAAGCAGCTTTCGCTTACAGAAAGGAAAAATTCTGTAAATCAGGCAGTTTTCCTTCACATATCCCTTCATGCCCTTCTCCCTTACCCCACGCAGGCACAAGCCCAGATACCATGCCGACAAAAAAACGGCATACAGGGGAATGATATGGGTATAAAAGGTAAAGACCTCCGCCGTGCTATGGGAAATCCGCATAAAATCAGCAATATCCGCCGCGGTCTGTCCGGTAAGGAAGCGGATAATATACACCAAAAGCTCCTCTGATAAAAGTGCCTCTAAAAGGATAATGAAAGCTGCCGCTTCTATGGGAATGTTTAACAGCTTATATTTATGAAACGGTTTTTCTACCAGACTCCGAAGCGGCAGAAACAGTGCTAAAAGCAGTACCCCGCAGTATACAAGCACAATATATCCCATGATACCGGAATCCAGATAGTTATAGTAAACATTCATGGGAATATTCCGATGTGTCCCCATTCCCTGCAGATAATAGGTGTCTAAAAGTTCCTGTGTCATGCCATAGGCAATACGGCAGCTTTTGGGGGCATCTCCGTATTCCAGTAAATTTGTATTCTCCCTGTTTTCATATCCATGGCTGGTTATCCAGTCCTGCAAAAGCTGGTTTTTTGCCAACGTAAGCTCGGAAGCTCTCCGCATAAGCTGGTCAGCATTTTCTGCTCTTGCGGCAGAAATAGACGCAGAGCCGTTTTCGTCATAAACAATTTCCAGATAGTATGCATACTTGTCAAGGTTATCCGTAAGCGGCGCCTGCGCATTGCTGATGTTTATGCCGCTTTTCAAATCCTCCACATAGTAATCAAAATACTGCAGCGCTTTCAGAGATTCCGTTTCCAGCTCACGGGCAAAAACAGAATTAAAGGCTTTCAGATAATATTCTTTTTCATCCTCGTCGAAATCGCCGAGGGCGCTGCCCAAAAGTCCCTTTAGGTCCGTTAAATAGAGGTCCGTATACTGCACGTTTTCTCCTCCGACCTTTTCATAAAGATTCCGATACAGCACATAGTTTCCCCGAAACAGCCGGTCCAGCATGGTCTCGTCTACATTTTCGTATAGGGATGTTTTATAATTTTTCACCATGCCGTAAGTGCTCATGATAATGGCGACCGCAAACAGGGGCACCAGTATGGTAAGCGCTATAAAAATTTTTTTCTTTCCTGACTTTTTCACTGCTTCCCTGTCCTTCATCCTATTCTATCCTCCGTCCCAATTTATGCAGCAGACGATTCCCCTGCCGCATGGCTGTTACACATCTTCACTGCTTCTCAATTTTATAGCCGACTCCCCACACCACCTTTAAATATTTTGGATTCTTGGGGTCCACCTCTATCTTCTCCCTGATGTTGCGCACATGTACCATAATCGTATCCGTGTTGATTGCCTTCTCGTTCCAGATTCTCTCATAGATTTCGTCCGCGGAAAAAACCCTGCCGGGATTTTTTATGAGAAGCTGTACAATCTTAAATTCCATAGGCGTCATTTTAACGGGCACGCCGTCCACGCTGACCTCCACGGTCTCCTCATTCAGCTCTAGTCCGCCGATGGTATAGACATGCTCGCTTGCCGTGCTTCCCTGTGTGGCAGAAAGGTATTTGGAATACCGGCGAAGCTGGGAGTTGACACGCGCCAAAAGCTCCATAGGCGTAAAAGGCTTCGTCACGTAATCGTCGGCTCCCATGTTAAGTCCCAGTATCTTATCCACTTCCTCTGATTTGGCGGAGAGCATAATCACCGGAAACTCCTGTCCCATGGCGCGCAGCTTCATCAGCATGGTGACGCCGTCCATGACCGGCATCATAATGTCCACGATGCCCAAATGAATTTCCTCCGTTTCCACAACGGAAATCCCTTCTCTGCCGTTGGCTGCCTGAAATACCTCGTAGCCTTGGTTTTTTAAGTAAATTTCTATACCTTCCCTGATTTCTCTGTCATCCTCAACCAGCAGGATATGATATTTATTTTCCATTTTCTTTCTGCCCTCTCATTTTGTCAGTCAGATTTTTCACTTATTTTAACCATTATCAATATACTTTAAATTATCATAATCTGCAATTCAAAATTTCACACACAGTAAAAGCCAAAGATTTTCTTAAGAAACCCTTTGGCTTTTATGAATCGTCAGCTTTGTAATATCTTCATTTTGTAAAATTCACCCTTAAGCGCCATCAGCTCTTCATAAGTACCATACTCCACACAATGCCCGTCTGCAATAACGGCTATTCTGTCCGCCTCCCGTATGGTAGAAAGCCGATGCGCCACAATAAATGTGGTACGTCCGCGGGTCAGATTGGAAAGCGCCTGCTGAATCAGCTTTTCCGAAATACTGTCGAGGGCGGATGTCGCCTCGTCCAGCACAATAACGCGGGGATTGCGCACCAGCGCACGCGCGATGGAAATCCGCTGCCGCTGCCCGCCGGACAGTTTGCCGCCGTGTTCACCCACCATGGTATCAAGTCCGTCCGGCAGTGAAGCGATAAGGTCTTTCAGATTTGCCGCTTCCACAACGCCTGCAAGCTCCTCTTCGGACACCTGTCCGCAGCCATAAGTAATATTATCCCTGATGCTGCCGGAAAAAAGAATGGAAGTCTGGGGCACTACCGCCAGATGCTGTCTGTAAGTTCTCAAATCAATCTCTCTCATATCTTTTCCGTCCATCAGCACCTCGCCTCCTCCGGCAAGGTTAAAGCCAATAACAAGGTTTAATATCGTGGATTTTCCGGCGCCCGATTCCCCTACAAGCGCGATGGTCTCTCCCTTCTCCACATGCAGATTTAAATGATTCAGCACCTTGGCGCCATTGTTTTTATAACAAAAAGAAACATCTTTAAAGTCAAAGACACCGTCAACCTGTTTCAGTTTTTCTTTGCCTTCATTTTCTTCTATTTCATCGGAAAGCAATACTTCCCCGATGGAGTTGACAGATTCAATTCCTTTCGTAATCGTAGGCAGAAGCGTCACAATTGCGGATACCTGATTGACAACCGTTGCAAAATAACTCTGATACAGCATAATATCACCTGCCAGAATATTCCCCTGAAAGGCAAGATAGCCGGTAAAAACAAGGCAGATAACCTGAAATACCTGAAACACCGCCCACCCCACAGAACCGAAAAGCGCCTGTACCAAGTCCAGCTTATAGCCCTTTTCCGCTACGGCAAAGAGCTGTCCGCTCATCTTTTCCACTTCCTCGTCTTCAAGCGCATGTGCCCTTGTCACAGGAACAAGCTCCACCATCTCCATCACCCTTGCGGAGGTTTCTTCCATCTCTTTCCGAAATTCACGGTTTTTGTGCCGCATGGCGCTGCGGAAGCTTACCATGGTAATCGCCGCCACCGGCGCCGTAATCAGGAAAAATACAAATACCATCCTGCTTTTTGACACCGTAACTACAAGCGCCACCACAATATTGAGTCCAATGTTTAAGACGCTTAAAAACATCTGGGTGGAAAGAGTCTCCACCGCTTCCACGTCACGCATAATCTTGGACTGCAGCCTGCCGGACTGCATTTCCACATGATACGAAATAGAAAGCTGCTGCAGCTTTCTGATAAGCGCTTTTCTGAGTCCCGTCTCCGCATAGCGGGTGGCAAGGCTCTTGTAGGAAGTGTACAGATAATTCATCGGTATATTCAGCCCAATCAGCGCAACCATCAGCACAGCGTAAAAAAGCATATTGCGGATGGTATTGGGATTGCCCGTCGTAATATCATTGATGATATTGGCTGTCACAATGGGCAGCACCCAGACACAGATATGCTTCAAAAAAAAGCAAATAACCGCCATAAGAAACTTATGGTAGTTTCCTTTGTACAAGGATAACAGTATCTGAATCGGATGCCCTTTATGCCGTCTGTAGCTTTCAATGAACCAATTTTCCGTATCTATCTCTTTTCTGGGGGAAGTCAGCTTCACAAAGTCCTTCATTTCATCATACCTTCCTGTCTGCCGGGCACAAAAAGAGCAGATGCAGTAAGCTATCTGCTCTTTGTCTTCTCATCAGTTTTGGAAATTAGTTGTTAATCAGCTTGTCCTCACCGTTCCAGCTATACAGCTTACGGATTTCCTCGCCGACAACCTCTGACGGATGCTCGCCTGCAAGCTTTCTGAGCGCACGGAAATGTGCCTGACCGCCTGCAGCGGACATATCAAGCAGGAAGTCTTTTGCAAAAGTACCGTCCTGAATATCCTTCAATATTTTCTTCATGGTCTTCTTGGTCTCGTCGGTGATAATCTTGGGACCGGTGATATAATCGCCGTATTCTGCTGTGTTGGAAATGGAATACCGCATACCTGCAAAGCCGCTCTGATAAATCAAATCTACAATCAGCTTCATCTCATGGATACATTCAAAATATGCGTTTCTGGGGTCATAGCCTGCTTCTACAAGCGTTTCAAAGCCCGCCTGCATCAATGCGCAGACACCGCCGCAGAGAACTGCCTGCTCGCCAAAAAGGTCTGTCTCGGTCTCAGTCCTGAAGGTAGTCTCCAAAACACCTGCCCTTGCGCCGCCGATAGCAAGCGCATAAGCCAGTGCCATATCCTGTGCCTTGCCCGTTGCATCCTGATGTACAGCAATCAAACAAGGAACACCCTTGCCTGCCTGATACTCGCTTCTTACGGTATGTCCGGGACCCTTCGGTGCAATCATGGTAACATCCACATCCTTGGGCGGTACAATCTGTCCAAAATGAATATTGAAGCCATGTGCAAACATCAGCATATTACCGGCTTCCAGATTCGGCTCGATGTCCTTCTTGTACATAGCAGCCTGCAGCTCGTCATTAATCAGTATCATAATGATATCTGCCCTTTTTGCCGCTTCTGCCGCGGTAAACACCTCAAAGCCCTGTGCCTCAGCCTTCGCCCATGACTTAGAGCCCTCGTACAAGCCGATAATCACATGACAGCCTGATTCCTTTGCATTCAGCGCATGTGCATGTCCCTGACTGCCGTAGCCGATTACGGCAATCGTCTTGCCCTCTAACAGTGCAAGATTACAGTCTTCCTGATAAAATATTTTTGCCATTTTTTCCCTCATTTCTGCGCGGCTTTTTGCGCATGACAAGCTTGTGGATGCCGCACAGACACAAGCTTGCAGATTGAAAATTTTCATTTCCTTTATAACTGACAGAAGGCATGGCCTTCGGGTTATCATTACTCTTTGTTTACTGAATAAAAGTCACGTTGTCCGTACCACGGCAGAGACCTGCAATACCAGTGCGCGCAAGCTCCAATATCTCATACCCTTCCAAAAGATTGATAAACGCTTCTATCTTTGCCTGATCTCCGGTCATCTCCACAATTAGGCTGTCTGCCGCCACATCAATGATTTTGGCGCGGAAAATATCTGCAAGGGAAATCACACCCTGGCGCTCTGTCGCCTGCGCACGGACTTTGATAAGCGCAAGCTCCCTGTAAACGCTTTCTGCCGGCTTAAGCTCCTTGATATCGCGGATATCCACAAGCTTTGCCACCTGTTTTTCAATCTGCTCCAAAATCTGGTCGTCGCCGCTTGTCACAATGGTAATGCGGGTAAACCTCGGGTCCGCCGTCACGCCTGCCGTAATGCTCTCAATATTGTAGCCGCGTCTGGAAAACAGTCCTGAAATCCGGCTTAACACACCGGAAGTATTGTCCACGAGAAGCTGAAATACTTTTTTCTGCAAAATTTATCCCTCCACAACAAATCTTCCCTTAGTTTTCTATCATAGCAACACTTTATTTTTTTGTCAACGTATGACCTTTTGGAATACATTCCATAACTTACAATTATGAAAAATCCCTATATTCTTTTCTTCTATTCCTTTCAGTTATCGCTCTCCGCACATTTCGGCAGGGCAAGCGTCCCTGTCCGCGCCACTTCGACAATACTGATCGATGCCAGCATAGAAATAAACAGCTTCGTCCGCTCCGGAATGTCACACACCTGTATCATCATCTGGTTTTTTGACATATCCACAATATCCGCCTTCATGACCTCGCATATTTCCATAATTTCACGGCGTGTACTTTTATTATACTTTACCTTGACAAGCATAAGCTCCCTGCTTATGCTCTGGATTTCGTCAAAGGTCTTTACCTTAATCACGTCCAGCTTTTTATTGAGCTGCTTTTCAATCTGTTCTATAGTGCGCTCGTTCCCGCTTGAAACAATCGTCATACAGGATACGGCGGCATCGTCTGTCTCCCCAACGGCAAGACTGTCTATATTGAAACACCTTCTTGAGAAAAGTCCCGCTACTTTGCACAGCACGCCGGAACGGTTCTCCACCAGCACGGAATATATCTTCTTCATCTTGATACCTCCTCAAACGCTATTCTTTTACCAAATCCATCGGGTCTATCAGGCATTCCAACAGCATGGATTCGTCCTGTGCCAGAAAGCGCTCGAGCACCTCTTCCATCCGCTCCATATTTTCCAGTCTGAGGAACGGAATATCATATGCTGCGGAAAGCTTTTCCAAATCGGGACTGCCAGACAAATCCACCACGGAATAGTTGTCCTTGTAGGTATAATGCTGATATTCCCTTACCATACCCAGATAGTTATTTTTCAGCACAATAATTTTTACCGGTACATGGTGCTGCTGTATCGTAGCAAGCTCCATCATGGACATCTGAAAAGAGCCGTCGCCACACACGGCAATCACCTGCTTTTTCATATCAGCCAGTTTAGCTCCCATGGCTGCCGGAATGGAATAGCCCATGGTTCCCATGCCGCCGGAAGTCAAAAACCTGCCTTTTTTTACTACATGGTAACCGCAGGACCATATCTGATTCTGACCTACATCCGCCACATAGACGCCATCCTCCTGCATTTTTTCAGAGAGTCTTGTAATAAAACCTGCCGGGTCTACGTATGCCGGATTGGGCGTGCGCTTTTTCTCCATGGTATCGCGGTATTTGTCAAGCTGCGCCAGCCACTCTTCATGTTCACATAAAAACTCCTGATGTAAAAAATCTTCAAAAATATGGGCGGCATCTCCTACAAGGGGAATGGTCGGTCCTGCATTTTTGCCGATTTCAGCCGGATCTACGTCGATATGTACCAGCACCTTGTTCTGGGTAATCAAATCCGGCTGGCTGACAGCGCGGTCCGCCACTCTTGCACCTACCATAATCAGCAGATCCGATTCGTTCATCGCCCTGTTGGCATACGCCTTGCCGTTGTTTCCCACCATGCCGTAATATAAAGGATGCTTTGTGGGCATAACGCCAATGCCCATCATGGTGGACACCACCGGTATTTTATGACGCTCAGCGAACGCCCGAAGCCCTTCCTCCGCTTCACTCAAAAGCACGCCGCCGCCTGCACAGATAATGGGGCGTTTTGCCTTTTCCAGCTCTTTTACCACCTTCTTAATCTGCACAATATGTCCCTTGACCGTGGGTTTGTAAGTGCGCAGAAACACCTCTTGGGGATAACTGTAACGGCTTACGGGCGCATTCTGTACATCAATCGGAATATCAATCAGAACGGGGCCCTTTCTGCCCGAACCCGCAATATAAAAAGCTTCCTTAAAAACGCGGGGAATATCCTGCGCATTTTTAACCAGATAGCTGTATTTGACAAAAGATTCCACCGCGCCGGTAATATCCGCCTCCTGAAACACATCGCTGCCCAAAAGCTCGCTGTTTACCTGCCCTGTAATACAGATAAGCGGAATGCTGTCGGCAAAAGCCGTGGCAATACCCGTGATAACATTCGTTGCCCCCGGGCCGGAAGTGACCGCGCAGACGCCGGGCTTTCCGGTTATCCGCGCCATACCGCTTGCCGCATGAGCGGCATTCTGTTCCGTGCGGATCAGGACAGTTTTGATTTCCGATTGTAATATACTGTTATAAAAAGGACAGATAGCGACGCCCGGATAACCGAAAACTACTTCCACACCTTCCGCCTCCAGACATCTGACAATGGCGTCTGCTCCTATCATACTGTTACCTCCCATTCTAAACATCGTGTTTTCTTATATTAACACAGTAAAGCGCGCAAGTTCAATAGGAAATTGTTTCTTTCAACTGTTCAATCAGCCGTCCGGCAAGCTTAACTGCCTCTGCAGCATCCTTGGAATAACCGTCCGCCCCGATTTCATCCGCATATTCCTTCGTGATAACCGCACCGCCTACCATGATTTTGGCAGTCACATTCTGTTCCTTTGCATACTGTATTACCGCTTCCATCTGCTTCATGGTGGTCGTCATCAGCGCAGATAAGGCTATGATGGAGGCGTTATGCGTTTTCGCCGCCTCAATGATTTTTTCTTTTGGCACATCCTTTCCCAAATCCACCACCTGAAAGCCATAATTCTTTAGCATCAGCGCCACCAGATTCTTGCCGATATCGTGGATATCTCCCTCCACGGTTGCAATGATGACAACAGGCATGTCCTTCTTCGTGTTCTTTTGCAGCATAAGCGGCTCTAAGACCTCGATGGACAGCTTCATGGCTTCCGCACCCGCAATAAGCTGTGGAAGGAAATACTTGCCGCTGTCAAAATAATCGCCTACCGTATTGATGGCAGGCAAAAGTACCGTATCCAACAGCTCTTTTGCCTCTGCACCCTCGGCAAGTGCATCTTTTGTTATCTGCACAATACCGCTTTTATTACCCTTTAATACGGCACTTTTCAGTTTTTCTCTTGCGGACGCATTTTCTCCTGCTGTGAAAGTGCCCTCTTTTTGACGCTCCCTTACACCCGCAGCCTGCTCCATACTGCTTTTTGGCGCCTGCTGTGCCTGTAAAGCTGCCTGCGCCTCCTCCTGCTGCAGCCGTTTTTCTTTTATGACGCCGGCATAGTCAATATAACGCATGTCCGCCTCTTTTTTATTCAGCAGCAAATCCGCGGCAAAGGCGCAGCCCATCAAAAGCTCCTGCGACGGGTTGGCAATCGCCATCGTCAGTCCCGCTCCGACTGCCATCGTCAAAAATGCCGTATTCACATAGCTTCTCTCCGGCATACCAAAAGATATATTGGAAAGACCGCATATGGTGGCAAGTCCCTCCTCCTTACAGTAGCGGATGGTATCCAGCGTATCCAGCGCAGCCGTTTGATTGGCACCCACCGTATTGACAAGACCATCCACCACAATATCTTCTTTTTGAAAGCCAAGCGCCTTCGCTCTTTCCAGAATTTTGTTTATGATTTCCTTTTTTTCCGTTAGACTTTCCGGCAGTCCCGCGTCAGAAAGGGGAAGCAGAATAAACATGGCGCCGTACTTTTTGACAATGGGAAGCAGGTTTTCAAACTTTTCCTTTTCGTAAGAAACGGAATTGACAAGCGCCCGTCCGGGGTATCTGCGAAGCGCTGCCTCTAGCACGGGTATATGACTGGAATCCAGCGAGAGGGGCAGATTGGTGACACCCTCAATTTCTGTCAGCGCCCGCAGCATCATCTCCTTTTCATCGATGCCGCCCATGCCCATATTGACGTCCAGTATCTGCGCGCCACATGCCTCCTGCTCCTCCGCAAAAGCTTTGACTAATTCCATGCTGCCTTCTCTGAGCGCAGTCTGCAGCTTTTTCTTACCCGTAGGATTGATACGTTCCCCCACTATCATAAAGCCATCATCAAGGGAAAAAGAAACCGTTTTTCTTTCGGATGACAGATAGCGGAGTCCCTCTTTGCATCTTCTTTCCTTGCCGCGCTTTGTCCCAAGCTTGTCCTGCAGTTCTTTTATATAAGCCGGCGTCGTACCGCAGCATCCCCCCAGAATAGATGCGCCGGCTTCTATAAGAAGTTTCATTTCTTCCGCAAAGTCTTGCGCCTGCATATCGTAACAGGTATTGCCCTCCCCATCCACAAAAGGCAGTCCTGCATTTGGCTTTGCAATGATGGGAACAGAAACCGCTTCCGTCATTGTGCGTATCACATCATACATTGCCGCAGGACCCGTGGAACAGTTGGCGCCAACAGCATCCGCCCCCAGTGAAGCAAGGACCACGGCGGCAGTAAGGGCATCCGTTCCGTAGAGCGTCCGCCCATCCTTTTCAAAAGTCATGGTTACCATTACCGGAAGGCTGCAGGTTTCTTTTGCGGCAATCAGCGCCGCTCTTGCCTCCTGCAGGCTCATCATGGTTTCTACTACAAGCAAATCCACGCCTGCCGCCGCAAGCGCCGCAATCTGCTCTTTATAAATATCCACAAGCTCTTCAAAATCCATGCTTCCCATCGGCGCAAGCTGTTCACCCGTCATGGTAATGTCTCCGGCAACAAGCGCCCTGCCGCCCGCCGCCTGCTTTGAAAGGGCGACAAGCCTGTTTGTCATCTCCTGCAGCCGCTCCTGCAGCCCGTATTCTTTTAATTTAATCCGGTTGGCTGTAAAGGTTGGCGCATATAAAACATGACTTCCCGCCTCCACATATCCTTTCTGCAGCGCAAGAAAAACCTCTCCATGTTCTAAAATCCATTGTTCCGGACAAACGCCCGCAGGCATTCCCGCCTTCATCAGATTGGAACCGGTCGCGCCGTCTAAATAGATCGTATTTTCTGATGTCCATGCTGCAAATTCTTTTTTTGTCATAGCCGCTCCCATCTGCGTGTACCAACGCGCATACAAATACATAACTGTCTGCACCAGCAAAAAAGCCGGTAAGCAAAAAAGCCGGTACAATAACCTATATTATAGGGATTCTCCCTTAAAATGACAAGCACTGTATTGCTTTTATGACAAAAATATGTTAAATTTTATGTGTTCGGTTCTTTTTTCAAGGAGGTGGAAAATTGAGGAAAGCATTACTGCTGCTCCTGACAGCGTTACTTTTGAGTGTGACGTTTGCAGGCTGCGGTGAAAAAAATCCTGAAATCAATCAGTTCATCGATGCTATCGATGCTTTTTGCAGTGAAGTGGCGGCAATCGATGCCAGTATCAATCAGATTGATGCCCAATCAGAATCGGCAAAGGATGAACTTTTGTTATATTTGGACCAGTTGGAGCAGACTTTTCAAAATTTTGCGTCAATACCCGTGCCCGCAGATTATTCCTATATGGAGGAACTTGCAGATGAAGCCAGCAGTTACATGACTACGGCCGTCAGCGCCTATCACGAAGCCTTTGGCGAAAGTTCCTACAATGAATACACCGCAGAATATGCAAGACAAAATTATGAGCGTGCCTACAAACGTGTCACAGTCATCTTAAAGCTTCTACATGGAGAAGATATTTCCGACGAAGGCGCAACCATTGAATCCGTAGAATAACACGGTTACTTCTCAAACAAATCCGAGAGCGGCCTGAACTGATATCCCATTTCTTCCCATTTTGTAAGCAGTTCATCCAGTATCTCTCCATTTGTCTGAGAAGTGCTGTGCAGCAGCACGATTGCACCCGGGTGAATTCTTCCGGTCAGCTTTTCAAATGCTTCTTCATGACTCGGCTGCTTATCCTGATACCAGTCTACATAAGCAAGGCTCCAGAAAAAAGTATGGTATCCCAGCTCTTTTGCCATCTTCAAATTTTCCGTACTGTAAATCCCCTGCGGCGGCCTGTAATAAGGCGCAAGCTCCCTTCCTGTTATTTCTGCAAACAGCGACTCCACATCTTCGATTTCCTTTCGGAAAGAATCCATATCCGATATTTTCGACATATCCGGATGATGGTATGTATGATTTCCTACCATATGCCCTTCTTCCACCATTCTCTTTACAATATCCGGCGCAGACTCCAGAAAATGTCCAACCACAAAAAAAGTTGCCGGTGCGTTGTGTTTTTTTAGTGCATCCAGAATCGGCTCCGTATTCCCGTTCTCATATCCGCAGTCAAAGGTCAGATAGATGACTTTTTCACTGCCGCTCCCTACATAATAGGCATCATACTCGGCAAGCTTTTCAGCGGAAGCATTTCCGGAAGGCTGCGTACCCTCCTGCCCAAAGCCAAGCCCCCAATTCTGCGCCTCTCCCGACTTTGCCGAAAAAGCCTCCACATAGCGGACCGCATAGCCGACGCCTCTTCCCACAAAAAACATGGAAGCCAGAAATAACAGCAGCAATACTTTCTTCATTACCAGAAATTTTTTCATAAAAATACCCTTAATATCTCATTAGTAGAGTATATTAAGGGTATCTTAAAATCATGACTTATCAGCCTGCTGCGCCTATCTAAACATATCAGATAAGTTACCGACAGAAGTATGCGACAAAAAAAAGCCGCCGTTACTTAAGATAAACAGGTACAGAATAAAAAATCCCACGCCGGCAAGAATTCCCAGCCCACTCAAAATAATAGCAGCTACGCCAAAGCCGGACGTTTTCAGCGCCTGTCCCACGATGGAGAACACCAGCCCCACAACTGCCACCAACGCGGAAATCCAACTGAGAAGAAAAGAACTTACCAGTCCCAGCGTACCAATGATAAAACCGGCAATAGACCATCCGCTTATCTGTTTCTGCGGCTGCCCATAGCCGTTTTGCCCATACGCATAAGGCGGCTGCCCATAGCCATTCTGTCCATAGCCATTCTGTCCATAGCCATTCTGCCCATAGCCATTCTGCCCATAACCGTTCTGTCCATAGGGATTCTGCCCATAAGGGTTCTGTCCATAGCCATTTTGTCCGTAAGGGTTCTGCCCATAAGAATTTTGCGCCTGTTGCTGCTGGTTATATGCCGGCTGCCCGTAAACGGAACTCTGTCCGTTTCCGGTCTGTCCGCTTCCATTCTGCCCCTGCTGCGATTCATACCCATTATTAAAATTTTGTCCTTCCATAATATAAAACTCCTTCCCCGTCAAATTTACATGATTACTACCAGAAAGCTACGCTTTTTTCGACTGCCTTGCAGCCATCCATTTTCCTCTTATCAGAATGATACCTATGGGAAGAAGCAATATGCTGATTATCTGAGAGGTAGAAAAAGCGCCTACGCCCCCTCTGATAATATCTCCCCTGAGCATCTCCATCAAATACCTGACAATCGCATAGTACACAAAGTAAATTCCCATGAGCTGTCCGGCACGAAGCTTTTTCTTTCTGCGCAAAAGAAACAGTCCTGCACACAGCACAAAATTTAACGCCGCCTCCATAAGCTGTACGGGCACCCTCGGTACCTGATTCAGCTCCGGTATCAGCTCGTTGTACGGAAACTGCACGCTGCCGAATCCGTGGTACTCGATGCCGTAACAGCATCCTGCCAGAAAGCAGCCAATCCTGCCCATGCCATGAACAAACGGCAGAAGCGGTGCGTAAATATCCAGATACGGAATAAACGGCACCTTATACTGCCTGCAATAGCAGTATACGCCTAAAATTGCGCCAAAAAGACCGCCGTAAAACACCAGCCCGCCAAATGCATAAGACAGTGCTTCTATGGGAGCCTCACGCATTACTCTCATATAAACGCCAAAATGCATGATGATTGCCGGCAGCTTTGTCAGAAAATACAGTAACTTCGCCCCTGCCAAAAGACCAATTATGCCGTAAAGAGACGCAAATGTAATATCGTCCTTGCCAATTCCATAAGAAGGTCCTGTTTTTCTTGCAATCAGCACGGCAAGCGCAAAACCGATGCCAAAAACTGTTCCATACAGCGGAATAGGGAACAGTCCAAAAACGTTTACAACAGGAAACATATCCTCTCCTTTTCAAAGAGGCTGTTGCTTATGCAACAGCCTCTGAAGCAATCAAATCATGCTTATTCACAGCCAGCCGTTTATCTGAAACAGCCTGCTTTAATACCATTCATTTAAAAAATCATTGAGGTCACGATACGCGCCCTTCAAATCACTCTGTGCCTTGCAGTTTCCGCCCACACAGCCATAGCAGGTGTAATCACCTAAACCAGCCACTTTCTGAGAGCAGCCGCAGATACCGCAGCCTGCCGCAAAAATAACAGAGAAGATAAGACCGATAAGAGCACAGATAAAAGCGGGGGTGCCCTGCGCATTGTTCGTCTCTTTTCTCACACCGATGCTTAAAACGAGCGCAACAACGCCTGCAACCAGACCAAAGGCTGCGCCAAATACACCAAACAGCACCCCGCCCAATACACCGAGTATGATACTTACGATACCAAGAATAAGAGCTATCGTGTTGTTGGTATTGCTGCTGCCGCCCATAGGAGCCATCGGCTGCTGGTAAGGAGCACTTGCCGGCATACTGTTCATCGGCGCCGTATTCTGCTCCTGCTGTGCTCCTATCGGGGCGCCGCAGTTCGGGCAGAATGCCTGACCATCATTCACCTGTGTTCCACATTGATTACAAAACATACTTCTTCCTCCTGATAAGAAAATTTCGCTAAATACTCTCTTATCTTATACCCTGCCATAGAGGAAGTCAACATATTTTCGCAAAATATGTCGCATAAACATGACAGTCCGCTATACGGACAGCGGCGCATAATCCGGCAGATACTGCCTTGTATTTTCAAACATGCGCCCAAACAACTCTTTCGCCTGTTTTAAGCTAAGACACGCCGTAATCGGGTCATTGCAGAAAGCTTCAAAAGCAAGTTTTGTATCTCTGTGAAGCGCCGCTTTTACTATCATCTCCTGATTCTGCATATGCCTGCCCATCAAAAGCGCAACGCCATCAGGAAGCGCCCCTGCCATAACCGGACGCACAGAGTCTTTAGTAAAAAGCGCATTGGTCTCCACCACTATCTCCTGTGAAGCCTGAAGCTGTCCTCTGTTGGGCAGGTTTACATTGGTAATGATCTCTCCCAGCCCTAAAAGTGCCTTTATCTGCGCAACACCCTCCTCGCCCGAAGGCTCGATGGGAATCGGCTCCGCACCGGTTGCATAGGCACGGCTCTTTTCATTTAGTTCCTTTTTATTGTCTATACGGTATTCTATCGGCGTAAGCGCGTATCCCCACGCCTCTACATTCTCCGGATTCTGCAGGTATTCCGGCACAAACTCAGCCAGATGCCGGTCTCCCGCTGCCGCAATTACGCCGTATCTTTGAAACAAATCAAATTTCACTTTATTGAGGGACATAAAATGAAAATCCGTCACCTTGTCGCAGATGCCTTCTTTATAATGTTTTTCTACAAAACGCGCATATATGGGGAACAAGTCCACCTCTTTGTAGGAGGCCTCCGTAATCCATGTAAAATGGTTGATGCCCACTACATTGGTGCGCAGCTTATGCCGGTCCGGTTCTTCAATGCCAAGCTCCTCTTTTAACGCCATCAGCAAAAGCCGCTGCGCGCCAAATACCTCATGGCAGCATCCGAATGCCTTGATATCCGGAAATATTCGGTAAAGCGCACCCGTACAGATGGACATGGGATTGGTATAGTTGATGACCCACGCATTAGGACAATATGTCTTGATGGCGCCTGCAATCACCTCGTACATCGGAATTGTCCTGAGGGCGCGGAATACCCCGCCCGGTCCCACAGTATCGCCTACGGACTGATAGATACCATAAGTTTCCGGCGCATGTACGTCGGAGCGCATCTCCTCAAAAGTAGCGGGCAGTATGGAAATAATAACAAAATCCGCACCCTTAAGCCCCTCCTCCAAAGAAGCAGCCGTCACAAAATCCCATTTGCTTTTTGCTCCTTCATAGGCAAAAAGCCTGTTTCCAATGGCTTCATTGGCTTTCGCCGCCTCCATATCAATATCATACAATCTTATGGTGCCGGAAAGCGCCTCCTCCAGATAAAGGTCGCTCATCAGCTTCCATGCCCAGCCCTGCGAGCCTCCGCCGATATAGCAAATCTGAATGTCACTGCAACTGTTTTTGCCGTATTCCATGTTTCCTTTCTCCTCCCATTCTGCCGTACTGCGGCTATTCATAGCAGATTTTTTCGGGCTTTCCCGTTTCTGCCGATTTATAGATGGCTTCTACCACCTGCAAAGCCTTTAAAGCTTCCCTGCCGTTTACCAGTGAAGGCACACCCTTTCGGATGCTTTCTGTAATTTCCGCAAGCTGTATCCTGTGAGGAAGCTGTGTTTCCTGTGTTTGATAGGCTTCTTCTCCCTCAATTTTCCACTCTGCCACGGCATTATTCTGTAAAATGACGCTGCCTCTGCTTCCGTTTATGTCAATTCTGGTATAAAAACCGGGAGCTGCCACGGTACTTGCCTCCAGTATTCCCAGCGCACCATTCTTAAATTTCAGCGTCGCCATGCATAAATCTTCCACATCAATCCGCTCATGTGCCCTTGTTGCGCAGTAAGCAAAAACCTCCTCCACTTCGCCCATTAGATATTGGAACAAATCAAGCTGATGGATACCCTGATTCATCAGTGCGCCGCCTCCGTCATACCTGCGGGTTCCGCGCCAGTCCACCTCATCATAATATGCCTGCCCCCTGTACCATTTGGTATGACAGCAGCCGGCATGAAGGGTTCCCAGCCTGCCTTCCTTTACCGCCTCGGCGAGCGCTTTTGTATCCGCATCGTAACGGTGCTGGAAAATGCAGCTTACCGAAACCTGATTTTCCTCGCAAGTGCTTATAAGCTGCTTTGCTTTTTCCACCGATATGTCGATAGGCTTCTCCACGATTACATGCTTACCTGCTTTTGCTGCCTTCATGCCCATATCGCCGTGCATGCCGCTTGCCGTCAGGATAATAACGGCATCCACCTCCTTGTCGGCAAGCATCTCATCCAAATCCGTATAGACTATGGCGCCGCTTAATGCCGCCGCTGCCTCTGCCCGCTCCGCCGACTTATCGCAGACGGCATACAGCTTGGCATTTTCCACCTGCGCAAGCGCCTTTATATGGGTTTTGGAAATAGAACCGCATCCTACAATTGCATAATTTACTGTTTCTTTCATGCCCGCTCCTCCTCCCATGTAATGACGGATGTAATATAATCCTCTTTTGACTGCAGCACATTTGCGTATATTTCATTGTAATCATGATAATCTGTACGCTGGGATACCAGCTTGTCCACACATACCCTGCCTTCTGACAAAAGACGCATGAAGCAGTTTGCATTATCCTGAAAAGTCCAGTATCCGGGATAAGAGAAATCTGTCGGATTACAGGAAATATGCGCACCGATAATCTGAATTCCTTTTTTGTGTACGTCACGATAAAAATTAATTTCCGTGCTGCCTCTGGTACTTCCTAAAATTATAACCCTGCCATACTTTTCCGTCAACCGGATTGCCTGTTCTATAGGCCCCGGGAAGCCGGTAGATTCTACTACCACCTGCGGCAGTTTTCCGTTTCCAATGCCCTTTAAGATTTCTTCAATATCTTCCTGACGGGAATCACACACGTAAGTACAGCCAAGCTCTTTCGCCAGACAGCGCTTGCTTTCCACAATATCCAGACCAATAACCGGAGACGCGCCGTTTGTCTTTACAAGCTGCACTGCCATCTGTCCAATCAGCCCCAGTCCCAGCACCATGGCGCCCTCTCCCAGCTCCAGCCTTGCCTTTCTGACTGCCTGCATGGAAATAACGCCGATTCTCACAAACGACGCCTGCTCAAAGCTGACACCATCAGGAATATGCACCAGATTTCTACTTTCCGCATTGTGAAGACTGGCATGGGGCATAATGCCCGCAACTCTGTCTCCCACCTTAAAATCCGTTACCTTCTTTCCTGTCTTTACCACTACGCCGGCAGCACTGTAGCCTAATATACGCGGATAATTGCGGTCCGTGTTTTCCAATGACAGAATGAACGCGCGCTCCGTTCCCGGGCTCACGACGGAAGCCTTTAGCGCTACCGTAACCTCCGTATCCTTCGGCTCCTCTATCGTCTCCTTTTTTAAAAATACAATACCATCCTCCATGGAAGTCAGTCTTACTCTTTCCATCTTTTTCTTCCTTTCCCATTTTATCCTTTCACGCCGCCTTCGGTTGTTCCCTTTTTCATCAGAAACTCGCTGAATGCATACATAATGACGACCGGAACCGATGTGACAAGCGCCGCTGCCATCATGCGCCCCCAAATATAATCAGGGCGGTTGAACAGCGAATTCAACCCGATTGGCAGCGTAAACAAATCAGATGAACTTAAGAATATGGTCGCATATAAAAAGTCGTTCCATGCAATCATAAACGCATATACAAATACCGATACGATACCCGATACGGAAATAGGGATAACGATGTAGAAAATACTCTGCACATAATTCAGCCCGTCAATTTTTCCTGCCTCCTCGATTTCCTGCGGAATCGTATCAAAAAAACCCTTCAGCATATAAATCGATGTCGGAAGTGTCTGCACCACCATGATAATAATCAGCGCTTCTCTGTGGTTATAAAGTCCAACGGATGAAAGCAGCCTGTAAAGAGGCACAATCAGCAGAATGCCAGAAAACATATAGACGCAGTAAAAACTGTTGCTGATGGTCATCCGCCCGGGAAACCTGAGCTTCGAAAGCGCATATCCCGCCATAATACCCAAAACAAGCGAAATCGACGCCGCCAGTACCGACACATAAAGGCTGTTTTTAAAATACTTTAAAAACGGAAAAATGTTGGCGTTGAAAATATCTTTATAATGCTGTAAAGTAAGTGCTTCGGGAAGTACGGTGGGCGGAACCTGAATCGCTTCCTTTGCCGATTTCAAGGACACCGTAACCATGAAAAAGAAGGGAATCAGAATCACCGCCATGAGCAGCAGGATGCCCGCATAAAAAAATATGCCCCGCACTATTTTTTTCTTCTTTTTTTTACTCATACTTAAACACCTTCTTTCTCACCAGCATAATAAAGCTGAAGATAATAGCAAACAGCAGAATGGAAATAGCGGCTGCTTTTCCCATATCCCGCATGGAAAATGCATTTTCATACAGATACACGCTGATTGTCTTCACCTGCCCGCTCAAAAGTGCAACTTCCGTGTACATATAAAATACCCATATGGTGCGGAGTGTAACAACTGTCGCCAGCACCGGCTTGATTTCCTGCAGTGTAATGACTTTGAATTTCTGCCAGCCGTTTGCGCCGTCCACATCCGCCGCTTCGTACAACGTCCTGTCGATGGTCTGCAGTATGGCATAAAACGACATAAATGCATAAGGGAAAAACTTCCACACACAAAACAGCGTTACCAGCACAAAAGCACTTGCCGGACGGTCAAACCAAAGCGGCGCCCGCTCAAACAGCCCCAAAACATCCACAAACAGGTAATTGACAATTCCATAGGTGTTGTTAAACATGTACTTCCATGCAAAAATCAAGGATACGGAAGGTACAATATACGGAAGCAGTATCAGCGCCTTCACGATTTTTTTCCCAAAGAACCGGCGGTTTAAAAGAATTGCAACAGCCAGTCCCACCGCCGTGCTCAAAAAAACCACCAAAAGGGTAAAAAATACGGTTACGCCAAGCGCCTTATAAAAAGACGGGTCCGCCAGCGTTTTCGTAAAATTCCCAAAGTTTACAAACTGCATGGGCTTTTTGGGATTGACCGGCACCTTATGAAAGCTGATAATGAAATTGTATATCATAGGATAGCCAATCAGCAGTACAATCAACAATATGCTGGGCGCTATAAATAAAAATCCTGCTGTCATTTCTTTTTTTCTGTTCATCGCCTCACTCCTTACAAGATGGGGCTGTCCCGCAGCCAAAATGCAGTATGGACAGCCCCTTGTTAAGCTTCTGAAGCAATAAAGCCTTGCTTATTGCTTTGAACGTCTGTTATTGAGAAATCAAATCCTCTATCTGTTTTTGTGTCTCAGCCGCCACTTCAGCCGGATCCTTATCATTGACAGTAAGGTCATAGATTGCCCTTGAGATAACATTGGAGCTTGTAACATTACCCATGCTTACAAAATTCCTGCCATCCACAATACCGAACAGGGAGATGCTTCCAAAAGCTGCGGAAATTTCCGGTGAAAGTGCTTCAAATCCTTTGATGATTTCATTATCCAGATAAGCAGGATCGCTTGCTACTGCAGGCATAACCGGCTGCTGTCCTCCGGGTGCCATATGAAGCCATGCAACATTGTTTTCCGTTTCTACCAGAAATTTCACAAAGAGGATTGCTGCTTCTCTTTCCTCGTCGCTTAAGCCGTCGGAGACAGAAAGCATACCAACGCTGCCGTAGGATGCGCTGGTTTCCTTGGTTACCAGTGCAAAACCAAAATCATCCATCATACCTTCATTTATCAAATCTTTTAAAATATAGGTAGAATAAATACCCATGGGTACAGAACCGTTCAGCAAAGCATCCTTTACCTCGGTGGTGCCGTTAGACCCCTGAATGGAATACTGGTAGAGCTCCTTATAAAAAGTCAGCGCTTCTATCATCTTGTCAGAATTGAAATCTGCTTCACCGTCCGCATTCAGCGCATTTGCTCCTACCGATAACGCAAACTGAGAAAAACTCTGCTCAGAAAATGCACCGTCCACCGTGGGAAGCGCAATGCCGTATTTCTTGTTGTCAGGGTCGTGGAATGCCTTTGCTGCTGCAAGAATGTTCTCCCATGTATCAGGAGCTGCCAATCCCTTCTCATCAAAAGCAGTCTTATTGTACCAAATTCCCTGCACCCAGCCGCCGACAGGAACACCGATAAAATCCTGTCCGTCTTCCGTCGTATTAATCTTTAAGATAGCATCATAATACTCGCCGGGTTTTGCTTCAATTACTTCACGGATGGCAGAAAGGTCCGCAAGCTCGTTTCCTACCAGCCATTTTGCCCGATTTTGGTTTACTTCAATCACTGCGGGCATACCGCCGCCCGCAAAAGCCGTCAGCTTGGTATCATAAGTAGATTCACCATCCGTCGGGACCTGCTCCACCGTAATCCAGGAATATTCCTCCTCAAATTTGTCGATAAGTCCCTGAATTGCCTGCTGGCGTTCCTCCTGTACCATGCTGTGCATAAACTGGATGGTAACAGGATTTTTTTCCTCATTTTCAGGTTCAGAGGGAGCCGGGGTAGGGCTCTCTGCTGACGGTGTATCCTGCTTCGGAACATTTTCCGGTTCTTTGCCGCCACATGCCGCGAGGCTGAGCGTCATTGCTGCCGCTAAAATAGCCGCCAATGTCTTTTTCATCTTTTTCATAACCTTTCCTTCCTTTCTTTTATCCTTTTTGCTTTATGGGTTTGTATTCTATAATGAAGCCTTTCCCTGAAAAGTGGAAAAAGCATACATTCTTACAGGATTATCCATTTAAATCCATAGGGTAAAATCTTCACAACGCCATTCACTTTTTCTCCTGTCCACAAATCCGTTCCTTTGATGCCGCTCTTTTCTATCTCCTTCTCCGAAAAATTGTGAAGGCAGAGCACCCTTTTCGTCTTTCCGTTCCTGATGTAGGAAAATAATTCTTTTTCTTCCTGCAAAACCTTCTGTTCTGCATGGGTATCAAAGGCGTCACAGCTTTTCCTGATACGTATCAGCTTTTCCATTTCCTTTCTTATCTGCGCCTGTCCGTCCTCCGCATGTTCCAGTTTTTCCATCAGTTCATCATAGCGAAATTTTTTTCGGTTGATGCTTCTGTTCATGCCTGTCCGGCAAACTCCTTCTTCGTCATTTTCTACTCCAAGATAGGAATTGATATAGATGGCGGCATCTCCCTGCATACCCAGCAGTACGCCGTGCGCATTCAGATACCGGCGCTTTGCCGTCTCAAAATCATAGTCTTCCCGCAAAGCGGAGAAATACGATACATTCACTTCGTAAGCACTTTTTGAGCCGTCCGCGTTTTCTTTGTAAGAAACCAACGCGCCGGATTTTTCCTGCAAATGCGCAATCAGACCATTGATTTCTTCCTCCGGCACAATACTTCAGACCGGATTGACGCCAATTCCGTCGTGAGAAGCAAGAAAGTTAAAAAAACTTGTCCTCTCAGAAGGCAGTGAAAGCCCTAATGCCCAGTTCGACAGAATTGACGCCTCCTTCTTATAAAAACTGTAGAGTACCAGCATAGGTAACGGAAACTGGTATACCATATGACTTTCATCATATCCGTTTCCAAAATAAGAAACGTTATCCGCATGGGGCACGTTGGTTTCCGTTACAATTCTGCCCTCCGGATAAACCTCCTCCATTATGCTGCGGAGCAGTTTGACCAGCTTATGTGTGTTTTCATGGTGCATACAGGTGGTGCCGGCTTCTTTCCACAAAAAACCGATGGCGTCCAGCCGAATCCATGTTCCTCCTCTTTCCAGATACGTCAGAAAAATATCTGCCGCCTCTGAAAAAACCGCCGGATTGCGGTAATTTAAATCTATCTGGTCCGCACTGAAGGTAGTCCAATAATACTTTTCACCGTCTGCCGTATCAAATTTTGTGAGCAGCGGCGTCGTTCTTGGCCTTGTCACCATGGATAAGTCTTCTTTCGGGTCCGTCTCCATGAAATATTTTTCATATGTTTTATCTCCGTCAAGGCATTTCAAAAACCATTTATGCTTTGCCGACACATGATTGCACACAAAATCATACATCAGGGTAAAATTGCCGGAAAGTCCTTCTAAATTTTCCCAATCTCCCAATCCGCTGTTCAAGCTTTTGTAATCCATCACCGAAAAACCGTCATCCGACGAGTAAGGACAAAACGGAAGAAAATGTATGGCGTCAAATATACCTTCCAAATACTTTGCGGCAAACCGTTCAAACAATTCCAGTCGATTCTTTTCTCCGTAAAACTGATCCGGATAGGTAATTAATATCACATATTGATTCTCTGCATCCGCCGTTTTATTTTTCAGCGACTCTTTGGCTTCCTGTATCCTCTTTTCCAGCTTCGGCAGCCACTTTTCTCCTGCTTCTTCGCCGTAAATGTCGGTAAAACGTTCTTTCCAGTTCATGCCCTTGCCCACTTTCCTCCGGTATTCTCTGTTCTTTCTTTTATCCCACTCATTCTTCTCTCATGGTAACGTTTTCATGTACTAATTGGTGATATAGTATGTTATTTATGCAAAAATCAGCTTTTTTTATATGTTTTACATATTGTTTTATCTTGCTTTCTCTTCTTTCGTGGAAGCGTTTCCATGACTTGATTATATACAATGACATGAAATTTGTAAAGAGGTTTTTTGAAAAAGTTTTGTTTTAGTTCTTTTATCCTATATAATACGCTATCTTTCTCTAATTATCTCAATGCTTTTCTAAAAGGTTTGGATGCATTATTCTTTGCATTTTCATATTTTTTTCATATTTTTCTTGCGTTTGTACATTTTGTTTGGTATAATTTTCATATGTTTATGAAAAACTTTTTCACAGCGGGAGGGGTCTATGAAACCAACAATTCAATTAGTAGCCAAAAAAGCAGGTGTTTCCATGTCAACCGTATCGCGGGTAATGAACAATCATCCCGCTGTACTGCCGGA
>ERZ779622.134-NODE-134-length-51161-cov-39.143349_pt1 | contig 51161 bp, 40 predicted proteins | sample MGYA00514188_ERZ779622 | MGnify/ENA primary metagenome ERZ779622 (study PRJEB29562, sample SAMEA4376702) | mouse gut metagenome | isolation source: Cecum | study: EMG produced TPA metagenomics assembly of the A DSS colitis mouse model was used to assess the... | reverse complement strand
GACCCCAGAGGGGTTACAATTAAACCCCCATTTGAAATGGGGGTTGCTAACTTTGTCCCGTTTACGAAAAAAGGACACAACCAGTCCCTTTTCAAATAACAATTACAACTTTATAATGGACACACCAGTCAGGAGGGACAGGATGATAAGTATGGAAGGTACGAATTTAGGGGTAACAGTTAAAAAACTGCGGGAAACAAGGGGCATGAGCAGGATCGAACTATCGGAGGCAGTCGGTATCAGTGAATCCCATCTGAAAAAGATTGAGGCCGGGAACTGGCAGCCCGGAATCCAGACATACCGGAAGATGATAGCAGTGCTGGAGGCGGATATTGTCATAAGGGATACGACAGGAACCGTAATGGGGGACTGTACAGCAAGGGCGCAGAAGGTTTTTATGGAAAGTACGGAGGCGCAGGCAATATTTTTGGTGCAGGTTCTGGAGTATATGGCGCAGGCCATAAAATTGATCAAGTAAAGAAAAGGGCCGGCTGTTGCGGGTCTGCCCGGAATGATCTTTTTTAGGTGGTTCCGGGCAGGCCTGTAACGAAAGGATAAATAGGTAAGATACTATGAAGATAAATGCCGCGTGGCAGACTATGAACCTTGACAACAAATGTTTCGGCATTTTTTATCTGCCGGAACTGAATATCAGTATGTAAGAACACAAAACATTCGGAACATTGGAAGATGATGAGGGGAGAGCTTCGCGGAGAAATATTTGCCTGCAGAGAGGTATGTGGCAGGACTTTGACGCAGGTGGAACGAGGAATCGTAACAGAAGAAGGAAAAATATGAGCGGCATTCCCGGCATGGGGCAGCGTTGGCAGGCTGCCTTGAAGCTCCGGGTGATAATGATACCTCTGCCGGAGAACACGGCAGCCGGAGCGGCGTCCGGGGTATGCTGCAGTGGGAAAGGGTGCTGCAGGGTATCAGGCGGCTATGCTGGGCGATCCTTACATATTCCGTCCCACACCGGGGGAGAGAAAATAAAAATCCATGGCAGGGCATTATGCCCTGTCTTGGCGTGTGGGGATTACTTTTTGTGGAAGAGAAGGGAAACACCGGAGAAAGAGTGCATATCAGGCAGGATGAGATACATTGGGGAATAGGACATACTTTGTGTCAAATATAATGTAACATTGGAGGGCTTCATATGCATTTATCAAAGGAAGAGTTACAGAAGATGGAGCAGATGGACATAAGGGATGCAGTGCCGGAAGAGTTGGTGGATATCAGCGGGATCGAGATTGATATGAAGAAACCCGTCCCCGCCAGAGTGGAGGAGTATGTGCGGAAAGTAGGAAACCCCTTCCTTGTGAGAGTGGGGGAATATGTGGTGAAGATCGGCTATTCGGACCAGGCAGGGACACTGAACGACAGGATGAAGCAGTATATCAGGAAGGTTGCTGAGATAAAATATTAGCAAAAGCCTTTACAGACAGTGGAAGTTGTGATAATTTATAAGCAGGACAAAAATTAACGGAATCCTGACTTTATCAAATGGTACAGACCTCGTAGGACAGGTTTTGCTAACTTAAAAAAATAAAGTTAGGAGACGCGCTATGATTAAGAAACACTTATTTTTTGTTGCAATTTATCTCCGTCTGTCAAGGGATGATGAAGATATTGACGGAAGCACGAAAGCAGAGAGCAACAGCATAAGCTCCCAGAGGGAGCTGATCCGTTCTTATGTCAGGGAACATGATGACATGGAATTCTTCGACATCTATGTGGACGACGGGTATTCCGGAGCAAATTTTGACAGGCCGGAATTCAGGCGGATGATGGCTGACATTGAGGCGGGAAACGTAAACTGTGTGATTGTAAAGGACTTGTCCAGATTAGGACGAGATTATATAGAAGCCGGGCGGTTGATTCAAAAGACCTTCCCGGCTTTTCATGTGCGCTTTATTGCGCTGACAGATAATTATGACAGCCAGACGGCGGACAATAACACGAAATCACTTGTCCTGCCGGTCAAGAATTTTATCAATGATTCTTACTGCCGGGATATCTCCCAGAAGGTAAAGAGCCACCAGAAGGCAAAAAGGGAGCAGGGGAAATTCATAGGGTCTTTTGCCATGTACGGATATCTGAAGTCTGTGGAAGACAAGAACCGGCTGACCCCGGACGGGTATGCCGCCGGGATCGTCAGGAAAATATTTGCGTGGAAGATCGACGGGATGAGCGCACAGGCCATTGCGCAGCGGCTTGACGGGCTTGGAGTGCTTTCCCCGATGGAATATAAAAAATCCCTTGGGGAACATTATACCACCGGCTTCCAGACAAAGACGACCGCGAAATGGTCGGCGGTAGCAGTGATCAGGATACTCACCAATGAAGTGTATACGGGGGTAATGGTACAGGGGAAGAGCGAGAAGGTCAATTATAAGGTAAAGAAGACCGTGGCGAAGCCGAAGGAAGAGTGGGTACGGGTGGAAGGGACACACGAAGCCATTGTTTCCCGTGAAGATTTTGGGATCGTGCAGGAACTTCTTAAAGTGGATACCAGGGCGAAAGCCGGAGGGGCGTGTTCTCATCTGTTTTCCGGACTGCTGTTCTGCGGGGACTGTAAGGAGCCTATGTACCGGAGGGTAAACCGTTATAAAGGTGTGTCGAAGATTCATTTTATCTGTTCCACAAGGAACAGCGGGCAGGGCTGCACCAGACACAGCATTCCGGAGGAAGAACTGAAGGAGACCGTATTCCGGACACTGCAGATGCATGTATCCGTCTTTCTGGATGTATGCAGCCAGCTTGAGGATATACAGAAGATGGAGGTGGATTTCGGGGAGATTGCCCGGTTTGACAAGGAGATCGAAAGGCTGCATAAGGAGCAGGATAAATATCTGGAACTGCGGGCAGGGCTTCACGAGGATTTAAAGACCGGCCTGATCACAGAAACGGATTTTAAGAATTTCCGCGCCATTTATGAAAAGAAATATGAGGAGTCAAAACAAGCCCTGCTAAAGCAGGAAGAAATGCTGAAACATCTGTTTAAAAACGGCGTTTCTTCCGGCATGAGGCTTGAACGGTTCAAGGAAGCAATGGAGCTTACGGAACTTGACCGTGACACGCTGTTATGTTTTATCAGGCGGATAGAAGTTTTTGAAGAGAAAAAAGTCTATGTGGAATTCCGGTGGCAGGAGGAATTTAACAAGATGCTTGTCCTGCAGGAGTATATGGCGTCAAGGACGGAAAGCAGAGAGGGGCGCTTACATAATGGCAAGGACATCTAAGAAAAAGCAGGAGATAAGAAAGAAGCCTGTAAAGATTTATTATGTGGGCATTTATGCAAGGCTCTCTGTTGATTCCGGTGACAGGAAAAATGAATCCATTGAAACGCAGGTGGAGATCATAAAGGCATTTATCGCACAGCACGATGATATGGTGATATATGGTGTTTATACGGATCTGGGAAAGACCGGCACCAGCTTTGAGCGGGAAGGGTTTGAGCGCATGATGCGCGATGTGCGGGCGCGTAAGATCGACTGCATTATTGTAAAGGACCTGTCAAGGTTTGGCAGGAACCATATCGAGACGGGGAATTATATTGAGAAAATATTCCCTTTCATGGGTGTACGTTTTATCGCTGTCACCGACAAATTTGACAGTATGGATATATCTGGACAGAATGAGACCATGAGCGTAAACCTCAAGAATCTGGTAAACGAAATGTACGCAAGGGACATAGCGGTGAAGGTAAAAGCCAGCAAGAGGGCGAAATGGGAGCAGGGGAGTTACACCGGCGGCATACCGCCTTATGGGTATAGGGCTGAGTGGATAGACGGTAAAAAATATCTTTTTATTGAAGAGGATACTGCGCAGATCGTAAGAAAAATATATGAATTATTCCTTTCCGGTAAAAACAGGAAAGAGATTGTTATATGGCTTTATGAAAATAAGGTTGCCAGACCGGCACAGTATCATAAAACAGGGCAGGTTTACTGTCAGGATGAGGGGGAACTGGAGCAATGGTCCAAGGAGACAGTCAAGGTGATGCTGAAAAATCCGGTATATATGGGATTTCTTGTCCAGGGATGTACCTGTGGGAAAGACTATATGATGCGTAAGCGGCATGATGTCGATCCGGAAGACTGGTCGGTAAGGGAACGCACCCATGAGGCTATCATCTGTGAAGAATTGTTTTTGGAGGCAGCCGAGAAATTTGAGGAATCTTCCAAGCATTGTAACAGGGATGGGTTTTCAAAAGCGGTTCCCATGGGAGAGGATATCTTTGCAGACGTCCTTTACTGCGGTGACTGTGGTGCAAAGATGAGAAAGGTTGCGATCATAAAGGAGTTCAGTTCAAAGGATAGGGTCAGGACATACAGTTACAAATGCCCGAAATCCAGCAGGATAGACGGGCTTAAATGTCCGGGGAAAAGCATAACCATGGAAGCGCTTACTAAAATAGTGAAAGAAGCGATCCGGCAGGAATTTACCCTGTCCGGCATGCGTCCGAAGGACCTTGTGGAGATGAATGAACGGGAAATGGAGACGCTGAAAGAGAGTTGGAACGGGCAGCTTGCCATGATCGAAAGGAAGCTGGAGGGAATAACAAAGGCCGGAAGTGAACAGTACCTGAAATACCGGAGCGGGGAGATAGATGAAAAGGGATTTAGGATGGCGAAGGAAGAGAATGACAAAAAAGCAGATTCCCTTCGCGCGGAGAGCAGGGATATTACAGAGAAATTAAGGGAGATTGATTCTGAAACGGTAAGGAAGAACCACTTCCTGCGTACCCTGATGAAGGGAAGCGAAAAGGGGGAACTGACGGCGGAGATTGTCAGGGCGCTGTTTGAGAGAATAGAGATTTATCCGGGACGCAGGGTAAAAACGGTCTTTGCTTTTAAGCGGAGTGAGATACTGTCGGGAGAAGGGGAAAATCCTGCGCAGCCTGCCGGAGATTCAGCTTCGGGGAACAGAAGGGAGGGCTGTTAAGATGAAGAGATACATCATTGCAATCTATATCCGCTTATCCAAGGAAGATGATAAATGGAAGGAAGAAAGCAACAGTATCACCATGCAGAGGGTGCTTTTGAAAAAGTATATCGAGGAACACTTTGCAGACTATGAGGTTATCGAGTTCTGTGATGACGGTTATACAGGCACAAACTTTGAACGTCCAGGTATGCAGGAAATGCTCTGCAGGATAAGGGATGGTGAGATCGACTGTGTCATTGTAAAGGATTTTTCAAGGTTTGCAAGGGATTACGTTGAGCTTGGCTCTTATCTGGAACAGATCTTCCCATTCCTTGGCGTCCGTTTCATTTCCGTGAATGACGGTTATGACAGTATCAATTATCAGGGGAGCATTGCCGATATTGACGTGAATTTTAAGAACCTGCTGTATGACCTGTACAGCAAGGACTTGTCAGAGAAGGTACGCTCTTCCCTTGCCATAAGGAAGGAAAAGGGACAGTATGTAAGTGGAAACAGCCCGTTTGGTTATGAGAAAGACCCGGAGGACAGGCATGCCCTGCTAATTGCGGAAGATGAAGCGGAGGTTGTCAGGCGGATATTTTCCCTTACGCTGGACGGGTGGACATCAGTGCAGGTCGCAAAGCTTTTTAATAAGGAAGGGGTTAAGACACCGGTTGAATTTAAGATAGAAAAGGGACGGACCAGCAGACAGCCCAAAGGGGAAAGGTTTTTGTGGAGCAGCAGTACGGTCTGCCAGATATTACGGAATGAGATTTATGTCGGAAATATCGTGCAGAAAAAGTATGTAAAGGATTTTGTGGGTGGAAAGAACCACATAAAACCCCGTGAAGAGTGGCTTGTCTCTTACGGGCATCATGAACCTATTATAAATAAGGAAGATTTTGATAAGGTGCAGGCGAGCAGGGGGCAAAAAAGACCGCCGCAGCACAACCAGACACACCCGCTTGTGGGGAAGCTAGTATGCGGCTGCTGTAAGAAAAACCTGCATTACCGCAGGGGATTAAACCCATATTTCACCTGTGGGCAGCGTTATTCCAATACAATGGAAAACTGCGTCAGTAAAGTAAACGCAATGTTTATGGAGCAGTATATCCTTTGGATGATGCAGGATAAGCTGCAGAAGGATGGGGATCTGTCAAAAGAGATGATAGAGAGTTATATTGATAAGATTGAAGTTTATGATGAGAAGCATATAGAAATTCTGTGGAAGGAAAGTGCGGGGCAGTATTAGGCAGTACGGAGTGTTTTGCAGTAATTTTACAATGGGTATTGTATTTTGAAGCAATAGCTTAACAGCAGGTGGCTTTTTAGTAGGGAAAAGCGGTATAATCATTGAAAATAGGGTAAAAAATTGCTTGCAAAGGCTTGACATTAGAGGGGATCAGCTATTATAACCAGGATTTCCGGAATGCGGACGGTACTACCAGAATCAGGTATCTGTGGGATCAGGTGCTGGGCAGGGAATTTGATGCGGCGCAGATCAATGAGGCGCTGATGACAGGCAGCCGGCAGGAGGCGCAGCAGCTTGTGCCAAGTATCGACACGAGCGGACATGGAACAGCCGTGGCCGGGATCGCTGCGGGAAACGGCGGAGAAGGCGGCCCGGCCTATGCGGGAGTTGCCAGGGAGAGTGAGCTTATCATAGTGCGGCTCGGATCACCGAGAGAAGACTCTTTTCCCAGAACAACGGAGCTGATGAGGGCATTGACTTATGTGGTCAGAAAAGCAGTAGAACTGGCCATGCCGGTTGCCGTCAATCTGAGTTTTGGAAATACTTACGGCGCACATAACGGAACCTCACTGCTGGAGCGTTTCCTGGATAATGTCTCGGAGATCGGGAGAAGCGTTATCTGTGTGGGCAGCGGAAATGAAGGGGCATCCGGCGGTCATGTGGGCGGGAGTCTGGGGCGGCAGGAAATAGGAGATCCGGGATTAACTGATTTGGTCAATCAAACAGACATGACTGTCACTAACCGGGGTAGGAGAGTGGAGATGACGGTAGGAGCCTATGAAAGAGGTCTGAATGTGCAGATGTGGAAAGAGTATGCCGACCGCTATTTAGTGACAGTCTTGTCGCCGTCCGGGGAGACGTTTCAGGTAGACACTGACCGACCCGGTAAACAGACTTATCGGCTGCAGCAGACGGAGATTTTGTTCTACAACGGGGAACCGGCTCCTTATATGACGGCGCAGGAGCTTTATTTCGATTTTCTTCCGGCGGATGGCAGCCGGTATCTGGATCGGGGTGTATGGACGTTTGAGCTTCGTCCACTGCGTGTCATTACCGGGAACTACACCTTTTATCTTCCCTCCGAAGCCGTCCGCAGTGCAGATACCCGTTTTGTCAGAACCACCCCGGATGTGACGCTCACGATTCCCTCCACGGCGGTCAAGGTGGTGACGGTGGGGGCTTATGACCCGGTGTATGAGTCTTACGCGGACTTTTCCGGCAGGGGGTATCTCTATCAGGATCAGGTAAACAGCCGCACTTCGGATACATTTGTGAAGCCGGACCTGGTGGCGCCGGGCGTAGGCGTTCTGGCTCCCAACAGGGACGGTGGATATTCGCCTGTCACGGGCACCTCGTTCGCGGCGCCTTTCGCGACCGGGGCCGCGGCATTGCTGATGCAGTGGGGGATAGTGATGAAAAATGATCCGTATTTGTACGGGGAGAAGGTGAAGGCGTATCTGAGGAAGGGCGCAAAGCCGATCCGGGGCGTGGCGGAGTACCCGGATTCGAGGGTGGGGTATGGGGCACTGTGTTTAGCCTCAAGCCTTACGTCCTGAGGCAAAATAGTCTGCTGGGGTAGAAATGAGGGGAATTTTGGGATAATAAGCACTTTATTTTGTGGTATATTGTGTCGAATAAAGTGCTTATTATGCATTGCTTTGATGTTGTATTGACAGTTAATTGTTTCAGAGGAAAATTTTGACGATTATATTTGTATTACTGATATTGCAAAAGCCAAAGCTGGAGAGTCCAGAGGAGCAGATGTTATCAAAAACTGGATACGAAATAGAGTGACATTGGTTCGATTCCACATCGAGCCATTTTGAAGTTAATGAAAAATAAGTTATTGTAAATACTTCCTTATCACCGTAAAATCAAGGCGCACAGGGTTTTTCAATTAATTTTTTGTATCAGCCTGCTTTTACTTGTCAGGGAAATATTTCATCCCTATCATTGATGGGATTTTCTGCTATAGGGAAGTTTTGGGAGTGACAATTCCATAAATAAACCTCAAAATGCGTCTGATTCCGTTTCATATTTTTTCACATGAAGGGCAGTTTGAGGTGTATAATAATGAACAGAGACTGAAAGAACTGAAAGCAAAGTACCAGAATATTCTGGAGAGACGTTAAGCAGCATTTGCATAAGCTTAATAGACTGAATCAGGAATTGGAAGAGTGCCTTGCTATAACAAGCGGGATTCCACCACAATATAGATTGGACAGTTCTCGAATGTGTCCCTATATTTATAGCGGCAGAGAAGGATATTCGCACTGGAATCTGGCGTTTCGATATGGAGAATGCCCAGCGTGGGAGATCAGCGAGTATTGTAAACATTACATAGAAGAAAGTGAAAGGGTATTCCAATTTAGTAGCGGGATTATCGCGGGAGGGGTTTGAGATGGTTCATTATGACAAAATTTTGAACATTGCTATACAAATAATAGAACAATTATGGGAAGAGGAAAAAGAGGCTGTAGCATATGTAATTCAAAACGTGTATGGGAAGCTTCAGGTATATATTGTTGAATGAAAATAAGCTATAATTCTGCATAGAAAAATAGTAGCAGGCTGCTGTGCATGAATCCGAGGTACAGCGGTCTTTGCAGATAATACAAGGAGTACAGAAAATATGGGAAAGATCAATCGGGAGGATATGCTGGAACTGACAAGGAGAATGACTTTGAAGCGGAATTGCTTTGACCGCATTGCAGGGGCATACATGGACGAAGAGGGATTTGTGGACGGGACATTCAATAAGCATTTCCTGAAATTATCGACAAAAGACCAGCAGACCAATCTGGATATCGCAAAAACGATTCCCTTTTCGGAGACAAACGTGCAGTTGCGGGAATATGTTTTCGGGGAAGCGGACAGGAAGCCGGGAAGTGTCTGGCAGCTCTTGATGGCACTGAAGGAATGCGGGTTGAAAAATGACGCAATGATGGACGTGCTTTATGAAGAATTTGGCAGCAGATACCATGCCGATGGAAGATATGCGGTTTACTTTTTCCATGGAAGTTATGATGTGCCGCTGAAAGCCAGTGACAAGGAGAGCCTGTGGGAATCGGAAGAGGTCTATCAGTTCCTGATCTGTGCAGTCTGTCCGGTAAATGGCGATTATGAGCCGGGTGTGCCTGAATGTGGGTTCCTTTTCCCGGCATTTAAGGACAGAAGCAGTGATACGGAGAGGATTGATATTTATGCGGCGGACGGAGATTCCCGGAGGGCGGAGGAGTTAAAGCAGATTCTGTTTGGGCGTCCTTAAACTGTAAATATGGGAAAAATGAGAATGGAGGCGGCAGGCTGGCACTCTTTTATTGTGCGCTTACATATGAAGAGGTGAAAAAAGACTTTCTGGAAATTGTAAAAAAGAGGGACGCTCTGTCAGGCAGGCGTCCTCTCAGCGACTATGGACAGCGCTGATGTCTTTCCGGCGATAGAAACAAGTCCATGAATTTCAATGCAGCTGTCCGTAACTTCTAAAACACCAGTAAAGTCATTGTGCTCCATCATATAAAGAGCGGTTTCATAATGATTGAGAAAATCGGAATCAATCACAATCGTCTCGCCGTTGTACGGCACGGAGCGAAAATAAATCCGGGGCGGGTATAACGCCCAGCTCCATTCACAGCCGTCATCTTCCATCAGTTCGTCAAAAACATCGTCGTTCCCGTTGATTTCAAGAGTGAGCAGATCGTTTTCGATCGAAAGCGAAATCTTTCCTATTCCAAATTCTGTTTTGCCAATCTTAAATGAGTTCATAATTAATCTCCCTTCAAATCTGAAGTTGTTGTTATTGCCAATACAAAAATGATAACATAATCTTGATTGGATCGCAAACGAAAAGTTATGTAAACTATAAACCTTAAAACTACGAATGAAATATGTTATGCAAACTAATAGGCACAAAGTATACCCCAAAAACGACAATGTATACCAATGACATTCCGTTATCCCCTGTTTTCCGCTACAATAAATCAGATACTTTTGCGGTTAGTTCCACTGGAGGAGGGGGCAGAGGGTATGAAGACAAAGAAACTTAGTATTGCAGCGCAGCTTTTTCTTTTTATTTTAGGATCAGCCATTATAGTAGCGTTGATCGTTGGGAGCGTGGCATATTCAAACATGGACAGTTTTCTGCAGAAGAAATGCAAGGACGACGTGATGGAAATTGCGGTGATTGCCGCGGAAAATGTGGACGGAGCAGTTTTCGCGAAGGCTATGGAGGGAGACGAAGCGTCGCTTCTTTCGGTGAAAGACAGTCTGAGTTTCTTTCTGGTTGGAGATTCGGTTACCTATGTTTACACATTGATGCCCAAGGATGTGGGCTATTTTCAGTTTGTGGTAGACACGGATCCGGACGATCCGGGGGAATACGCGGAGGACTACGAGGCGCAGGATGCCATGTTTGAGGCGATGAAGGGACGATCTTCTGTGACCAAAGATCCGTTTACCGATGAGTGGGGTACTTTTTACAGCGGGTATGCGCCGATACTGCTTGACGGTAAGGTGCTCGGCATCGTGGCGGTGGATTATGAGGCGTCCTCCATACAGACTTCGTTAAACAGCCTGATACGCAATATTTTATTTGCAGTTGGTGCGGCGCTTATTTTTGCCGCTGCGGCAGCGCTTCTGGTTGCGGTCAGAATGCGCCGCAATTTCATGAAAGTAAACGACAAGATCCTGGAAGTTGCCTCTGACGACGGGGATCTGACGAAGGTGTTAAACATTACTTCCGGGGATGAACTGGAAGTGATCGGAAACAGTTTAAACTGCCTTTTAGAGAAAACGGCAAATACGGTGAGGGAGATCAAGGGCGGAACCGACAGCATAGAGTCAAAGATGAGCAATATTAACACGCATGTATCGGGATCGGCGGCACAGGTGGCTGGTATCAACGACACCATACATTCTATGGTGGCGGCGTCCGAGGAAATTGCGGCGTCTGTCGGGACAGTAGGCGAACAGGTGGATTTTGTATACAGAGACATACAGAACATCGTTGAGGTTGTGGCGGGAAATACGATCGGACTGCAGGAAATCAACAAATCTTCAACAGAGCTGAATGATACAGCGCAGACTTCCTTTGCGGGAATCGGCAAAAATGTCGAGATGATGTCAAAAATGCTGCAGGAGGAAAAGAAAAGAGCGGAGGCGGTGCTCCGGATCAAAGAGCTTTCGGAGACGATTCTGGGGATTTCGGGGCAGACAAATCTGCTGGCGCTAAATGCGTCGATTGAGGCGGCAAGGGCAGGAGAAGCGGGGAAAGGCTTTGCCGTAGTGGCGGGAGAGATCGGTGCGCTTGCGGGCAACACCAACGAAGCCGCCAATGAAATCCAGAAGATGAGCAAGGAGGTTGTGGAGGCAATTCAGGGGCTTGGCGCGCTGGCGGACAGGATGCTTCAATTTCTGGAGAAAGAAATATCCGGGGATTACCAGAAGTTCGGCGGGCTGTCCCATGGGTTTGCGGAAAAATCCGATGAAATCAGGGTGTCCATGGAGCAGCTTCTGAAAAACATGGAAGAATATGCCGGCGGCCTCCAAAAGATCAGAACGGCAATGGAATCCGTTGGCGGTGCCTCTGAGGAAAACAATGCGGAGATTATTCAGCTTTCGGAACTGATTTCCGCCATAGACGAAGAGATGAAGAGCATCGAGACCACGACTGCGGACACATTTTCAGATATTTCGGCTATGAACCGTGAGCTGGGCGGCTACAGGGTATAACGGGATATCAGTTAAGATTGGACCGATGTCTGCTGACAGTTTAAAACGAATTGAATCGTCGCGCATATAATTTATTAGAATACGAATTTTCTGTAATTTCAGTGTATAAGCGAGGCGATTCTATATGAATAATTTCAACCTGAACTGGATGTTTAATCCACCGCCACTTTTCGGTATGGGGATGTCAAACAGAAACAGCGGGCAAAATGCGGTTCCGGCTTCGGAAGAACATATGCATGAGGAAGATGCCGCTGAATCGGTGGGGTGTCCGCAGATTTATACTGCGGAGCCGGAAACCGCAGGGGTTTGCGGGGAGCCGGGACTGCCGGACTTTCCAGGAGAGTGCGGCGAAACGGGTTCACAGGAACCGAGGGGAGAACCGGGACCGCCGGGGTGTCCGGGTGAGCGAGGAGAGACGGGACCGCAGGGACCGAGAGGAGAGCCGGGACCGCCAGGCTGTCCGGGCGAGCGAGGAGAGACAGGACCGCAGGGACCGAGAGGAGAGCCGGGACCGCCAGGCTGTCCGGGCGAGCGCGGCGAAACGGGTCCGCAGGGAGTTACGGGACCGCAGGGACCACAGGGGGAGCGCGGACCGATGGGGCCCAAAGGAGAAACCGGCGAACGTGGTCCGATGGGTCCTGCCGGCTATCCGCAGAACAGCATATTTGCCACTTTTTCGGGAGAGGGGCTGTCCATGTCGGAGCACGCCAGTCTGCCGTTGAAAATCCAGATCCCAGATATCACGCAGAATATCACTCTGTGTAACGGCACGTCACTTTCACTTACCCCGGGGTACTATGCCATCAGCTATTATATTTCCGCATCGGTGAAAAAGCACGGATTTATCTCCCTTACCCCCATGTTTGACAACTGCAGGCAGACGGCATACGCCGCGTATGCGGAGGCGGGAAACCGAGAGGGGATACTGATCTTATCAAGACATTTTATCATGGAGGCACCGACCGCTTCTACGTTGTTCTTTTTGTGGACTTCTTCCGCGGATGATTCCGGAATTGACATGAATTTATGTATAGAAAAAAAGAGTAGGGGTTAGAGGAGGGAGAGCCATGCCGACAATAAGTCTTTGTATGATTGTCAAAAATGAGGAGGCAAATCTGGCGTGCTGTCTGGACAGTGTGGCTGATCTCGTGGATGAGATAATCATTGTAGATACCGGGTCGACGGACCGCACAGTAGAAATCGCGTCGCGGTATACGGAAAAAGTCTATTCGTACTCGTGGAGGGATGATTTTTCGGATGCCAGAAACGAGTCTTTTTCCAGGGCGGCGATGGACTATTGCATGTGGATGGATGCCGATGATGTTTTGGAAGGGACGCAGAGGGACGGCTTTTTACAGTTAAAGCGGACCTTGTCGCCGGACGCGGACATGATAATGATGCGGTACCACACAGCGTTCGATGAAGAAGGCAGACCCACGTTTTCCTATTTCAGGGAAAGGTGGATCAGGAACTGCCCGGAGTACCGCTGGGAAGGCGAGGTGCATGAGGTCATTGCGCCAAAGGGTAAGATCATTTATTCCGATGTCGCGATTTCACACAGGAAGACGGGACCGGGTGATCCGGACAGGAATCTGAGAATCTATCGAAAAATGATTGCGGACGGGAAGTCTCTGGAACCGCGGCAGCAATATTATTATGGACGGGAGCTGTATTATCATATGCAGTATGAGGAGGCGGCTTCCGTATTAGAACGGTTTCTGTGTGCCGAAGGGGGATGGGTTGAAAATAAAATAGAGGCATGTTCTGTCTGTGCCGACTGCTATAGCCGGATGGGGAGGGAGGAGAAAGCGCTGGAGACGCTTTTGCGCAGCATGTGCTTCGATGTGCCGAGAGCAGAGATATGTTGCGAAATCGGCAAGCATTTTCTGGAGCATGAAAATTATTCAGCCGCTATTTACTGGTATGAAACCGCGCTGGACTTACCGAAAAAGGAGTACGCTGACGGGGCAGCAGGAGCGACGGGAGCCACAGGAGCAACGGGAGCCGACGGAGCAGCAGGAGCAACGGGAGCCACAGGAGCCACCGGCGTGGCGGGCACAGGCGCAATCATTCCGTTTGCGTCAGGTCTGCCGGTTTCCCTGACGACAGTCGCCGGAGGCCTTGCAGGATTTCCCGCTTTTGTCGGATTCGGAAACAGTGTGCAGTTTCTTACGGTGCTGGGATCTACAATCGACATCACAAACGCCAGCGGAACGCTGTCCAACTTCGCTTTCCAGATGCCGCGCGCGGGGGTTATTACCGGGTTCAGCGCCTATTTCAGCACCACGGCGGCACTCTCCCTGATTGGTTCCTCCGTCACGGTGAATGCGCAGATCTACCAGTCCCCGACGCCCAACAACGTGTTTACGCCGATCGCCGGAACGCTGATCAGTCTGTCACCGTCCCTGACCGGGGCGCTGTCTATCGGGACACAGTTAAACGGTGCGCTAACAGGGCTCAATATTCCGATAACTGCCCAGACACGTCTGATGCTGGTATTTTCAGCGACGGCGAGCGGGCTGTCCCTGCTTAATACGGTTACAGGCTATGCAAGCGCCGGGTTAAGTATCAACTAACGGACAGTGTTTACGGGTAAAAACAAAAGCACGGTAAAGGTCACGGATTGCATTTCTTGCAGGGGTCATAACCCTGGGAGATAATGCTTTCCCGGCTCTCCGAGCTGTCCTGCCTGTTCGTGGTGGGCAGGGAATGGCAGGTGGGTCTGTGGAATTTTTTCGTTTTGACATTCAGTACATAAGTCAGTCCGTTGGTGACGGGCGGCGCGCTGTCCTGCGGTGCCTCCTCCACGGCTGGCGCGGTTTCTCTCTGAGGCGGCGCGGCGGGCTCTGCGGTCTGCCCGGCATCGGCTGGCGCCTCTATCGGTGACGCTGCGGTCGGAGCCGTTTGCTGCGTCTGCGCAGAAGATGTCGTTTTTGCCGGAGCTGTTGATTTCGCGGAAGAGCCGGAACCGCCGCCAGTCGGTTCGCCAGCCTTCCAGCTTTCGGATGCGGGCACGTTGAAGGAGATTGACTTGCCGTCCGTGGAGGCGATAATTGTGCCGGACTCGTCCGTACGGTAAACCATGACGCCGCTTGTGCGGAGCGTGTTCAGTGTTTCCGCATGGGGATGCCCGTAAGAATTGTTTTCCCCACAGCTGATGACCGCATAAAAAGGATCAACTGCATTGAAGAAATCTTTCGAAGTCGAATATTTGCTGCCGTGGTGCCCTACTTTATACACATCAGCGGAGATATCAATGCCTGTCTTTAAGATATCTTTCTCGGCATCCTCACCGGCATCCCCCGTAAACATAAAGGAACGGGTTCCATTTTTTAGAAGCAGGGCGATGGAGGCATCGTTGGGGTTATCGTAAGATTTGCCCGGAGCCAGTATGGTAATGTTTGCAGTGCCCAGCGTGTACTGAGAATTGACTCTTGGAGTTAACGCTTTGATCTGTTTGTCGTCCAGCGACTGAATCAGTTTCTGGTAGGTTTTGTTATCTTTCTCAAAGTTTGAGACAAACACCTTTCCGATATCAAACTTTGTGATAATTACGGGTGCGCCGCCGATATGGTCAGCGTCCGGGTGGGTCAATATCAGATAATCCAGTCGGGTAATTTTCTGTTTCTGGAGATAGTTCTGGATCGCTGTGCCTTTGGTATCGTCCCCCGTATCAATCAGCATGGCGTGTCCGCCGCAGGTGACGAGCGTGGCGTCCCCCTGTCCCACATCCATAAAATGGACTTCCATCTGATCGGGGTCAGCAGCGTTGACCGGGGCGGGAATGGAAAGAACGAATCCGAGAAGAACGGATACGGTCAGAAGCACATACAAAACTTTCCGGGTCATTTTTTTCATGGCAAAGCTCCTTCATAATAGATTGTCTGTCAGGCAGTTGTGAAATACACTTATCATTGGCGCAATCGTGCAGATAGGATGATTGACACGGATGCGCTTTCGCAATTCCCTGTATTGATTTTTAAAATATGGGATGCATCAAGTATATCATATGAGGAAAGCTAAGGCGACTAATTTATCCCGTGTGCAGCATTTATCAAAATCGGTTGCGCGATTATTTCGAATCTGGTAACCTAATAAAAAGCAACCGCTTGCGCAGCCAGACATCTGCCGATAACAGGAGAGTTCATTATTGCGGCAGCCGTCACATGTCATCAGGCGGCTGCATGGCGTGATACTCACGGAAAAACGGCTTGAAAAATATCGGGTCGGAAGGGAACTGATTTTATGGAAGAAAGAAATCTCACAATCGCGGATATCGCGCGGGAACTTGGCGTGTCCAAAACTACGGTGTCCAGAGCCATGTCCGGTAAGGGAAGGATCGGGGAGGAGACGCGAAAAAGAGTGCAGGCGTATATTGAGGCGCATCATTACAGCCCGAACGTAGTGGCGAAGGGGCTTGCGCAGAGCAAGACATTTAATTTGGGATTGGTGCTGCCCGGGGATTATAATATAGTGGAACTTCCCTTTTTCCAAAAATGTATGATGGGAATCAGCCGTACCGCATCCGCAGCGGGGTACGATGTGCTGCTTTCCATGGTGACCGCTGAAAAAATAACACAGCTTGAGAGGGCGGTGACGAACCGCAAGATCGACGGGGCGATTCTGACAAGGACGCTGACGGACGACGCGCCTATGCGGTATTTGCAGGAGAGCGGTGTACCTTTTGTGGCGATTGGCAGTACCGATGACGCGAGGACAGTTCAGATTGACAATGATCACAGGGGAGCCTGCAGCGAACTGACGGGGAGACTGTTAGACGGGGGTATTCGGAGTCTTGCGCTGATCGGTGGCAGAGAAGAGTTTATTGTCACGAAAAACCGTCTTCTTGGATTTGAAGATGCCTTTGTGAAACGCCCGGACTGGAACGGCAGCAGACAGACTTTTCTCAATGTAGATACTGACCGGGAAGTGGAAAAAATCGTGGAAAAGCTTTTGGCGGAGCAGACGGAGTGCATCGTATGCATGGATGATTTTCTGTGCGGCTGTGTGCTGAACGTCATGCAGACGAGGCAGGTTGCGGTGCCGGGGCAGGTGCAGGTGGTTTCCTTTTACGACAGCTCCCTGCTGGCGAACAGAACCCCGTCGGTCACCTCCATCCGGTTCGACGTGGAGGGGCTTGGGAAAACGGCATGCGGCACGCTGCTAAAGATGCTGGACGGGGAAGCGGCGCAGGGGCGCACGCTTCTGGGATATGAGGTGCGGATGCGGGAATCGACGAAAAGTTTCCCGAGGTCCTATTGACAATGTATATGCTAACTTATATGATGAGGATAAGGATCTAAGGAGGTGAGCATCTGTGCGGATGAAAAGATTTTTTGCATTTGGGGCGGCAGGGTTACTGATGGCAGGAATGGTCGTTATGCCTGTGTCGGCTCATGGACATCATGGTCAGGCAGGTGCCGCGGTGAAAGCGGTATGTTCCGTGTGTACGGTGGAGGGTTGTACGAGAACCGGGCTGCACACACATGACAATACAACCTATTGTGGATACGCTCATGCAGGAGGCTATTGCGACGGTTCCTGCGGCGCGGTCAGCGTATGTGCGGTGGAGGGGTGTGCGGAGATCGGATACCACCTTCACGATAACCAGACTTACTGCGGGTACAATCATGCATGCGGCTATTGTGACGGCTCCTGCGGTGTGGTCGGGGTCTGTACGGTGGAAGGCTGTACAGAGACGGGATTTCACACCCATAACAGCCAGACGTACTGCGGCTATGCCCATGAACATGGCTATTGTGACGGCTCCTGCGGCGTAGTCGGGGTCTGTCATGTGGAAGGATGTACATTGAGTGGGCATCACACCCATGGAAGCCAGAGCTATTGCGGTTATAATCATGCGAACGGCTACTGCGATAATTCCTGTGTGAGGCAGAGCACGAACCAGAATGTGGGACAGGGTAGCGGAAATGGTGCGAACCAGTCGGGAAATTATTACGGCGGACATCATGGTGGACACCACGGAAGGCATCACTCTTAATTTAACCAGGCGGGATAAGGACTGATTTACGGGCAGCACTATGGCAATTCATATGCTGCCCGTTTTGTACGCATAAGGTTATTTTTTACACCCGCACCATGCACTTGCTGCATGGCGTCGGAGCCAGCGCCAAAATGCCTGTATTTTGGCATTTTGTGTGCATCGTTGTTGCAATTCACACGGAATAATCGTAAATTGATGCGAAATCTGGCGTACGTGTGAATTGTAACTGCATAAGTAAAATACCATTATTTAGGAAAAATATGCATTGACAAGTTCTGTGCAGTTTGTTATCATTTGAATGTGAACAACCGATTGCGCAAAGTAAAAACCACCAACCGTACAGCGAGATAGAAGTGAAATGGTGAAGCCGAAGGGTTAATAGTTACAGCGAAAATGGCGGCGAAACAATAATTTATGAAAAATGGAGGGCAGGGCACATGGATAAGTTTATTGTAAACATCATCCATCGTCCGGAGATGGTACCTGAGTACGCGGAAAAGGTGACCGGACACGGCAAGGAGGAAGATATCGGAAGGAAAGAGCTTCTGACGGAGTCTCTCGATATTTTTAAGACACAGCAGGCGATTGCGCACAAGAACGGATTGAAGACGACGATCCAGATGACTTACGCTTCTTTATTTAACGACGAGGCGGTGGCTCTTGCGAAGGCGGACCATGAGCAGTTCGGCGATGAGATCGCGCTGTCCCTGCTCGGGCTTCCCTGCGAGGAGTTCCGCGAAAAATACAAGACGAAGGATTTCTGTATCTGGATGTTCTCCATGGAGGACAAGAAGTCGATCGTGGACGATGTGTTCGGTAAATTCCATGACAGATTCGGTTTTTATCCGGAGTCTACAGGTTCCTACTACATGGATGCCGACCTGACTAACTATATCAAGGAGAAATACCCCATGGTGAAATGCGCCGTGGCGACGTGCTGGGAGGAAGGTCCGAAGGCTTACCACACCTGCAACAATTCCTGGTATACGTTTATGGACGGAGGTCCGTGGGCACCCTGGATTCCAAGCAAGCAGAACACTCATGCGCCTGCGGCGAACGAGGCGGAGGATTCCGGCATTGTGGCAATTCCGCATCTGTCCCGCGATCTGATCGCGTGCTACGACGGCAACGGCTCCAACTTTGGGACGCACCCGCAGAATGTCCTGCGGAGTATGTGCTACGATTCCAAGACATGGGAGTATCCTTACCTGTACAATCTGATTGACCAGTTCAGGGCGCTCGCGAAATACAACAACGGTTACGCCTACAACATGATGTTCGTGGGTCCCGGCTGGATGAACAAGATGGGACGCTGGGAGGCGCCCTACGAGCTGCTGCTGAAATCTTATGAGGATGGCATGGCATATTATGGAAAGCTGAAAAAGGAAGGCAAGTTAGAGGATATGACCATGGCGGAGTTCGCGGACTTTTACCGTGCGAACAGAAGGCTGACGGAGCCGGAGTGCGCGCTGTGGAGAGATATTCTGTACGGATCGGACAAGCAGCTTTTCTGGTACTGCGACCCTTACATGAGAGTGTGCGCGAATATGGACCAGGGAGGCGCGATCGTGGATCTGCGTCCGTATGCGGCGAAGCTGGAGTGGCCGGTGGGTATCGGCACGAAGCATGTGACGGACGCATCCTACCCGTTCTTAATTCAGGAGAAGTACCGTGCGGGTTACTTTACCCACTATGCGGGTGAGGGCACGGTGAGAAGCGCGAAGCTGACCCACAACGGCGAGGAGGTTGACCTGTGCCTGTGCCGGACAAAGGCGCATTTCTCACAGGAAGGCAGCACGAGAATCCTGACACTTGATCCGGTGGATATTGAGTTTTATGATCTGACGGTGAAACTGCAGACGAAGATGTATTTTGAGGAGGGCAGCTCCCGTATCAGGATCGAGAGAACGATTCTCGAGATGAGCGATCCGAATGCCGAGGTGGAGATCAACGAGTACATGGTGGCATGTTACGGCACGACGGAGTATTCCGAGGACATGAGCAATGTGAAGCTTTCCGTTACCGACGGTGCGAAGACGGAGAAGATCGATTACGCTTACAAGTGCCGTGAGGCGCAGATGCAGGGTGCGGCGGAGGCAGTGGCGGTGGTTCCCGAAATCGGAACGAGAGTGTCCATAAGCTGCGAAAAGAAAGAGGCGGTCGGCTACATTAAGGAAGGGTATGCGTTCTCTCCGATGTTCACGTTAGGCTACACCACCCAGTTAAAAGATAAGGAGGTATTTGCGACATGGCTCAATCTGGCAAAGGCAAATTAAATTACAGGTGTCCCTCCTGCTTTATGAGAGACTTGGACATTGATATGTTTTATGATAAAGATAAGAAGGAGTATCACTGCATCCGCTGCCAGTATGTGGGGACAGAGGAGGACGTGCTCGCGAAGAACGAGCTGGCGCGGTTTCGGTATAAGGATGCGATGAAGCGGTTTACGAAGTTTGATTTCGACTAGTGCTCCATTTACCAATTAACTATCCTTTTTTGCTTGCCAGCATTCCCTTCTACTGCGTTGTTTTCGGTCAACGATGCCACCGCATCGCCTCCCTCAAACGCCTTGTATAAGGAAATTCTGGACTTCGCAAAAAGTGTATGCAATTGGAAAATGGAGCACTAGAGTGAGAAGTACGAGATTTGCTTTGCAAATCACTCTCACTCGGGAGAATGCCGGAAATAAGGCATTCTTCGCAAAAGTCCTTTCATGCGTCGGGCTGCGGAATGTGGATTTAAAATAACGGATGTTTTATTTGAGCTTGTCAGTGATAACGGAGAGATAGCACATGAAATTTTACAAAGGTATGGATATATCCACCATAACAGAAGTGGAAAGTCTCGGCGGAAAGTTTTACGACCATGGTGTGGAGAAGGATGTCTTTGAGATTCTGAAAAGCTATGGGACGAATGCGGTCAGGCTGCGGCTTTGGAATGATCCGTATGCGGAGGACGGCACGCCTTACGGGGCGGGTACGAACGACTTACCTACCACCATAGAGCTGACGAAGCGGGCGAAGGCGCACGGGATGGATGTGCTGCTTGACCTGCAGTACAGCGATTTCTGGGCTGATCCGGGGAAACAGCGGGTGCCGAAGGCGTGGCGCGGGATGGATGCGGAACAGTTGACTGAAGCGGTCTATACTTTTACGAGGGATACGCTGCTGGTCATGAGGGATGCGGGGGCATATCCGGATCTGATCCAGATTGGCAACGAGCTGACGCACGGGATGCTATGGCCGTATGGAAAGCTGCTGGAATGCGGCAATTATGACAATCTGGCGAAGTTCGTCAGCGCGGGCATCCGGGCGGTGCGCGCACTGGACGCTGACATGCCGGTGATGATTCATCTGGACAACGGCGGCAATGCGCCGATGTACGTTGACTGGTTTGATCATTATATGGAGCGGGGAGAGGATTTCCAGATCATTGGGCTGTCCTATTATCCGTTCTGGCACGGGAGTCTTTCGGATTTACAGAAGAATATGAATGATCTGGCGGTGCGCTATGGCAAGGAACTGGTGATTGTGGAGGTTTCCATGGGCTTTACCATGGAGGACTACGGCGCATATGAGAAACTTGCGCCGGACGAGCGCAAGGGGTATGCGACAAAGCCTGCGCTGGTGGAAAAACTGCCGTTTCCCATGACGAAGGAGGGGCAGGCGGATTTTATGAGGGCACTGTTTGCCGTGATCGATCAGGTGCCGGACAAGAAGTGCAGAGGCTTTTTCTATTGGGAGCCGGCATGGATCCCGGTGCCGGGATCGGGCTGGGCGAACGGGGAAGCGCTGCAGTATATAGAGGAAAAAGGACCCGGCGGCAACGAGTGGGCGAATCAGGCATTGTTTGACTATAATGGACACTCCTTGCCGGCGCTGGAAGTGATCCGAGACTATCGCTCTGGGGAAGGAAAAAACTGACAAAAGTCAAACACAGGCGGCGGAAGCGTCCGTTTCGGAGCCGTGGGAAGATAACTCGCTGCAGATTATTGTCGACAATTACAGGACATATTATGAGGTGTTTGTCTACTCCTTCTGTGACAGCGACGGGGACGGCGTGGGCGATCTGCAGGGGCTGATTTCCAGGCTTGACTATATCAATGACGGCGATGACGCCACGGACACGGATCTGGGATGTAACGGCATCTGGCTGATGCCCGTGAACCCTTCACCTACTTATCACAAGTATGATGTGGCGGACTATTACGGGATAGACGAGGCGTACGGCACGCTGGATGATTTTGAGACGCTGCTTGCCGAGTGCGACAGGCGTGGCATTAAGGTAATTATGGACTTGGTGCTGAATCACAGTTCGTCACAGAATCCGTGGTTTCAGGAGGCATGTGATTACCTGAAAGGTCTGAATGGCGGGGAGCCGAGTTCGGCGGATTGCCCTTACTTTGATTATTACCATTAGTTGGCGCTCAAGTAAGTGTGACAGATGAGAATGGAGGCGGACAGATGAGAATGGCTTGAAACGTCTTGAAATTCAAGTAAGTTTGAGATAAAATGATAGAAGTCACACAGTTTTTGTGAGAGGGTTAGGTCCTGTTATCTTTAGCGGGGTATCTGACTCAAAATAAACGAAAGGATAACAGGTACTTAAGATGAAAAGTCAAAACAAATGGGTGCGTGCCGCGATCCCGGCACTGCTCCTGCACTTCAGTATCGGTACGGTGTACTGCTGGTCTATTTTTAGTCAGGAGATCGCTGACTACATAGGTTTTTCCAAGGCAGCTACGGAGTGGGCGTTCAGCTTCGCGATTTTCTTCCTAGGCATGTCCGCGGCTTTCCTTGGAAACGTGGTGGAGAAGGATATTCACAAGTCGTCCCTGATTGCTACGATTACCTTCGCCCTTGGTATGGCTGGCACAGGTTTCTTCATATATTATGGAGGAAACCATCCCGGCAGCGTTCTCGCTCTCGTGGGCATCTATGTCTGCTACGGCTTTATCATGGGCATCGGTCTCGGAACCGGTTATCTGTCCCCGGTAAAGACTCTGATGCTTTGGTTTGAGGATAAGAAAGGTCTTGCGACCGGTCTTGCGGTGGCGGGCTTTGGCGGCGCGAAGGCGATTGCAAGCCCGATCATGCAGGCTCTTCTTTCCAATCTGGGAGAGGGCGGCATTTATAAGATGTTCTGGATTCTCGCTGCGGTTTATTTCGTAATGATGTTCGTGGGTCATCTCCTTCTGGCGAAGCCCGAGGGCTGGCATGAGCCGCAGAAGAAGGAAAAGGGACAGGGCATCATGGCTACCATCAAAACCCGCCCGGTCAGCAACTATGTGGGCATCTGGCTGATGTTCTACATCAATATCACCTGTGGTCTTGCGCTGATCTCGCAGGAGAAGATGATTGTGAAATGTATCGGCCTTGCAGGCGTGGTTGGCGTGATCTCCACAATATCTGCGATCTTCAATGCGGGCGGTCGTCTCGGCTTCTCCGCTTGGGCGGATCACCTGAAGGACAGAAATACGATTTACAAGCTGATTTTCGTGCTCTCGATTGTATTTACCGGCGCAGTTATGCTCACAGGCGGTATTAAGAACGGTGAAGGCAATATGCTGCTGGTTGTTCTTGTGCTGGCACTGGTATTCATGGTAAATGCCGGATACGGCGGCGGCTTCTCCAATGTGCCGACCCTGCTTTCCGACCATTACGGCATGAGCAGCATCAGCGCGATTCACGGTATCACCCTTTCCGCGTGGGCGTTTGCGGGTCTTACCGGCAACCAGATCGCAACCCTGATCGTGAGCAATACGGGAAGCTTTATCGAGGATTCCCACGGTAATATGGTCAATCCTGTCGGCTACCAGAACGTGCTGTACTTCACGATCGTGCTCTATATCATCGCACTGTTGATCAGTCTGTTCCTTGTGAAACCCGCGAGTACGGATAAAAAATAAGAGATATACGCAAAGCAAGACCCCCGGAGGTGCTGCCTCCGGGGGTCTTGCTTGTGTAAAAGGGGAATTCTTCGGAATTGCTATTGCCGACTTGACTTCCGTGATCAAGTCTGTAATTAATATACCGTGTTTTCCCCTTGCAGTCTATAATTATATTACAAAAGAATAACACTATATTAGCGAGACGGTTTTACATCAACAAAAACTCACGCTGCTTCTGAAGTTCTGTCGGAATTGGTGTTCCCATGTTTTTCAGCTTCTGGAACACATTGTCGTAATGGTGGATCTTCTGTGCCAGTTTAATGTCGTAACGTGTCATAGTCTCCTTGTAGAGCGGGTTTGCCATCAGTTTTGTCCGGATCTCCTTCGAGAAAGGGCAGTATGTGAAGATGATATTACGTGACACTTTGTTTAATCTTGGCGAACCGACACCCTCGTAGAGAACCCATGCCTCATAGTCTCTGATAAACATCTCTTTATAACTATTTTTCGCTTTCTGCATACTGAGCTTGATTTTGTCCTTCGCGTCAGCGGAAAGCTCGCGGTTCTTGCGGTAAAACTGGATGTAGTCGAAATATTCGCTCGTAAGGGATGCCTCGGAAATATCGTTCCAACGCGCGCCCTGAACACGTTTGCACATTTCCCAGCGGAAGTCGCCGGTCAGACGGACCAGAATATTCGTCAGGTCTTCCATCTGGAAGACAGATACCATCATACGCGCCGGAGTGGTGCGTTTGCGACCCTCGATTTCCTGCCATGCGATGCCGCGGGTTCCCACATTGGGCATCAGGATAATGTCGGGAAGCACCTCCACGGAGACAGATTCCTTACCGATACCGATTTCGGGATTCGTGTAAATGACGTCGCGGTAGTAGGCGCTGAAATCGATCGCACGTATCTGCCGGAAAGCTTCTGCCACTTTATCTGCTGATACAAGAGTTCCGTCCAGCTCTTTTAAGACGTTATGCTCCGAAAATGTCGGGCAGAAGCTTAAAACACGCCCAAAGGTAATCTTGTTGACGGTAGGAAACATATTCCGTATCTCAAAGAGCACTTTTTCCAACGGATCATTCTGCATACGCGCTTCGTCCGCAGCGGTGATATTACCGGACATTTTCTGCTCGCGCAGGAAGGTGGGGAAGTCCGAATCAAATTCGTTACGGCTCGGCTCTTTCTCACCTTTGTAGATGGCGGTAAACCACTCGTAGGCGGTATAAACCTTGCGTTTGGGATCAGAAGGAATCTTGTCAACGATTTTGTACAGGTACGCGGCATTTTCAAGCCCAGCAAGATTTTCGTCCACATAGCCGAAGTTAAAGAACATCTTCAACACTTTGGGAACGGAAGACGGATCCTTCATACTCTTGATAAAGGCTTTTTCATAAATCTGATAGAAGAGCTTCGTGATAGAGAGACGCAGTTTCCTTGCCGTATCGTCGGAAGCGTTCTTATCGGTCATCTTGGCATACGAGTTCACAGCCTCACGGAAGGAGACAACGGTCTCGGTACTTACCTCCGCATATGTGAGAATGGTATTCATGGAATTTTCTACATCGGCAACATCATCCGCCGCCGCAGTGGCATCTTCTTCCACGCCGTCTCCCAGCGTTTCCAGTTTGGAGCGGTATTCGGCGGTCCTCTGCTGATACATTTCCCTGTCAATTGAGGGCAGGTCTTCCAGTTGAATCATCATGGTGGAGATGGTTGCAATCAGCGTCGTGGAATCCTTGTCATTTGCGCCGATTTTATATAAAAGACCCGCGTAAAGGTCAAACAGGTCGAGATGATTCTCGTTCATAAGCAGGTGTGCGATTTCTGCCTTGTAATCATAGAAAACGCGGCATATGGAAAGGATGCGGTGGATATCCTGATCCGCCTTCAGAACGACGCCAGCAAGGAAATCGCTGCTGTGGAACTTGGAAGATTTTTCAGTGACCATAGAGGTCAACTGCTCGTAGTAGCCGTCCGTCCAGCTTTCCATATCTTCTTCCAGGATAAGAGGAGAAAGGTCGTCCATATCGGGCAGCGCTCTCGGCGTAATGCCGTGCTTGACGCAGAAGGACTTATATTCTTCATAGTGATCCATCAGAAAATGATAAATATTTTCGCAGTCAAAACGCATCAGCTCGTACTGATCATATATTTCACGGAACTGCCGGAACAACGAGGCGACAATCATATTCGCCAGATCCACGCTTTTCTGCATCAGCGAGGAAAGCTGCAAAGCGGTACAGGGATAGGAGGCGATTCCCGTGGGTTCCTCCGTCTCATAGGTGATAAAGTGAGAGCCGAAAAAGATCTCACAGACGCCGATGACGTCCCCTTTTTTCAGATAAAAAGTGCCTCCCGGATAGGAGGCGCACACGCTCCCTTTTGCGATGACATGCAGAGCAGTCAGATTCTGTTCGCTCTGGATTAAATGTGTACCCGCAGGAAACTCTTTTACTGCCATTTGAATACCCCCTTATACAAATTAGTACAAAAACCTGTATCTATCTTATGCTTTTTTTGGGGAAAAGTCAATGAGAAGGACTGTTCCGGCGGGGATGTTGAAGAATGTTGGAAGAAGAAGGAGCATTTTTGTGCTGTACTTTTCAGGAATTTGTGCTAAAATTGAAAATGACAGGCTTGTCGGGACAGGAAGTATGCGCTGAGAGTAATTTGGAAAACGGAAGTGAGTGAAAATTATGAATAAGACACAGACGGAGAAAGAGGATATCGCCTACAGACAGCAGGTGGTGAATGAATACAGAGCGGATGTAGAAAAACTGGCGCGGTATTTGCCGTGGCTGGAGAGCAAGAATGGCATGCGTGTGCAGCAGAGTTATTCCGGATCCGGGATTGCGGAGCACTCGATTGCGTTCCCGGTGTATGACGGCACGCTGATGAATTTTATCAGGGAAGCACAGCGGACGAAGCTTATGGATCGGAACTACAGATATATCTATTCACGGAACAGGATTCGTGTTTTGGAGGACGAGCTTCTGGCGATTAAAAGGTCGGATATCCGGGAGATGGATGTGCTGAAAGGTATCCTTTCCAGATATGTGATGGAAGGCATGACAAAGGGCAGAAGATGGTCTGAGGCGGTGGAGAACGGTATTTTCCTTAAGGTGATTAAGAAGATGAAAGAAAATCTGGATTTCTGGGACCACCCCGTACAGACCAGAGTAGTCAATGCCCAAAAAGAGGAAAAACAGGAGTAAGGCGCAGGGCAGACGAACGGAAGGGTACATATTTGCAGGGAGATTAAAGAAACGATGGGAGAAAAATCGGCACAGAAAAAGAAGTACATACTCGATACGGCAAGAAAGGTATTTGTGGAAAAAGGCTTTAAAAATGTGACTATGAAAGATATTGTGGAGGCATGTGAGATCAGCCGGGGCGGTCTGTATCTGTATTTTGAAAGCACGGATCAGATCCTGATGGAAGTGCTGCAGGTGGAAGCGGACGAGACGGATGACGTTTTCACGGAGCGGATTGCCAAAGAGGATACGGCTGCGGATATTTTGACGCTCTTTTTGAAGGAACAGAAAAAGGAGCTTTTGCAGAATAAGGATAATTTGACTGTAGCGGTCTATGAATATTTCTTTGCACATAAATCGACCGACAAGAATAACATGCTGCGCAGGCAATTTGACGCAGGTGTCAGGGTAATTGAAAAGCTGATTGAGGCAGGCATTGCCAGCGGAGAGTTTTACTGTGAGAATCCAAAGGGGGCTGCGGCTAATATCATGTATGTGCTGGAGGGGCTGAAAATCAACGCGCAGACTTTCGGCATTACAGAAAAGATGGTGGATGAGCAGCTGCTCTATATTATGCAGGGGCTGATTACGGAGATATAGGGCTCGTAAGCACGGGCTTCCGAGTCTGTGTGAAGCAGAGGGAGGAGAAACGACTATGGGAAATGTCAGACGAATTTACGTGGAGAAGAAAGAACCGTATGCGGTTAAGGCAAGGGAACTGAAGGAAGAGATCGAAAGTTTTCTGGGCATAAAGAGTGTGGAGCAGGTGCGGGTTTTCATACGCTATGATGTGGAGAATATTTCGGATGAAATTTTTGAGAGGGCGTGTCATACGGTTTTTTCGGAACCGCCTGTGGACATTTTATACCGGGAGAACATAGAGATCCCGGAAAACGGGTATGTCTTTTCGGTGGAGTTTCTGCCGGGACAGTTTGACCAGAGAGCGGACTCAGCCGTACAGTGTGTGCAGTTTTTGAAAGAGGACGAGGAGCCGATTATCAGAACGGCTGTGACTTATTTGGTCAGCGGAAATGTCACAGAAGAGGAACTGGCGCGGATCAAGGTTTACTGTATCAACCCGGTAGACTCAAGAGAGACCGACATGGTGAAGCCGGAGACGCTTGCGCTTGCGTATGAGGAGCCGGCAGATGTGGCTGTACTGGAGAATTTCCCTGAACGGGAAGATTTTGTGGATATGCCCGGTGTGGAGCTGAAGGAGCTGTACGATTCCCTTGGACTGGCAATGACATTTAAGGATTTTCAGCATATTCAGAATTATTTTGCGAAAGAGGAGAAGCGGAATCCCACGATGACGGAGATCCGGGTCCTGGATACCTACTGGTCCGACCACTGCCGCCATACGACTTTTTCCACGGAGCTCAAGAACGTGAGTTTCGGGGAAGGGCGTTACCGGGAGCCGATTGAGAATGCGTATCAGGATTACCTTAAGACGAGGGAAGAGATTTTCGCAGGCAGGGATGATAAGTTTGTCTGCCTGATGGATCTGGCGCTGATGGCGATGCGGAAGTTAAAGAAGGACGGGAAACTCGATGATATGGAAGAATCCGATGAGATTAACGCCTGTTCCGTGGTGGTGCCGGTGGAGATGGACTACGGCGACGGTCCGGTGACGGAGGAGTGGCTTGTCTTTTTCAAGAACGAGACCCACAACCATCCCACGGAGATCGAGCCTTTCGGCGGCGCGGCAACGTGCCTTGGCGGCGCGATCCGCGATCCTTTATCTGGCAGGGGGTATGTCTATCAGGCGATGCGTGTGACCGGCGCGGCGGATCCTACGGTACCCGTGGCGGATACACTGAAAGGAAAGCTGCCACAGAAAAAGCTGGTGCGCGGCGCAGCGGACGGTTATTCTTCCTACGGAAACCAGATCGGTCTGGCGACCGGACTGGTCAAAGAGATTTATCACCCGAATTATGTGGCGAAGCGTATGGAAATCGGCGCAGTGATGGGTGCGGCGCCGAGAAAGAATGTCATCCGGGAAAACTCCGACCCGGACGATATCATTATCCTTCTGGGCGGCAGAACCGGGCGCGACGGCTGCGGCGGCGCGACGGGGTCCTCCAAGGTGCACACGGAAAAATCCATTGATATGTGCGGCGCGGAAGTGCAGAAGGGCAACGCGCCCACGGAGAGAAAGATACAGAGGCTGTTTCGGCGTGAGGAAGTGAGCCGCCTGATCAAGAAATGTAACGATTTTGGCGCGGGCGGTGTGTCTGTGGCGATCGGTGAACTGGCGGACGGGCTTGTGGTGGATCTGGACAGGGTTCCCAAAAAGTATGCGGGTCTGGACGGGACCGAGCTTGCGATCTCGGAATCCCAAGAGCGTATGGCAGTGGTGGTATCACCCGCGGATGTAGACGCATTTCTCGGCTATGCCGCTGAGGAAAATCTGGAGGCGGTGCCTGTGGCGGTAGTCACCAGGGAGCCCCGGCTGGTGCTCAAATGGCGCGGGAAGAAAATCGTGGATCTGTCGAGGGCGTTTCTGGACACCAACGGCGCGCATCAGGAGACGGATGTTTTTGTGGATATTCCCGATGAAAAGGAAGATTATCTGAAAAAGATTGCGACACCGGCGGTGGCGGAGGCTGTGGCACATAGGGACGTGAAAGCGGCGTGGCTTTCGCTTCTTGGCGATTTGAACGTCTGCTCCCAGAAGGGGCTTGTGGAAATGTTTGACGCCTCGATCGGCGCGGGCAGCGTGTATATGCCTTACGGCGGAAAGTATCAGTTGACGGAGACGCAGGCTATGGTGGCGAAACTTCCGGTTTTGGAGGGGAGGACGGACACCGTAACCATGATGAGCTACGGTTTTGATCCGTACCTGTCAAGCTGGAGCCCATACCACGGCGCGGTTTACGCGGTGACAGAGTCTATGGCGAAGATTGTGGCAAACGGCGGAGATTACAGGACGATCCGTTTCACTTTCCAGGAGTATTTCCGGCGCATGAGCGAGGAACCGTCCCGCTGGAGCCAGCCGTTCTCGGCGCTGCTCGGCGCCTATGACGCGCAGATGAAGTACGGTCTGCCTTCCATAGGCGGCAAGGATTCCATGTCCGGCACTTTCAACGATATTGACGTGCCTCCTACACTGGTGTCCTTTGCGGTCAATGTAAATAAGAGCGGTCATATTGTCACACCCGAATTGAAATATCCGGGCGATCGGCTCGTACGGTTCCGTATACCGAGGGATGTGTTTGATCTGCCGGTTTATGACGAGGTTATGACACTTTATGACAAAATCATGACATTAATGTCAGAGTATACTGACACAGAGATCATAAACGGAATGCCTGTCAAGTTTAAAAAGAGAAAGATCGTGGCGGCTTATGCGCTGGATGCAAAGGGCGTAGCGGCGGCTGTGAGTAAGATGGCGTTTGGAAACGGTCTCGGCGTGGCAGTGGATTCTTCTTATAAAATGAAGTCCCTGTTCGACAACGGTCTGGGCGATATCGTGGCGGAGATTCCTGCGAAAGAGGTACATCAGTTAAAGACGCTGGGGATTCCCTACGAGGAGATCGGTACGGTGACGGCGGACGGTGCGTTCACCTACGGTTCCATGAAAATTGACGGGGACGAGGCGCTGCAGGTATGGCGCGATAAGCTTGACAAGGTATTTCCTTATACGGCGGGCAAGGATAAGAGCCCGGTGGTGTCTGAGCCGTATCGTGCGGACAGTATTTATGTGTGCAGACGTAAAGTGGCGAAACCCACGGTATTTATTCCCGTATTCCCGGGCACGAACTGCGAGTACGACAGCGCAAAGGCGTTCGAGAGAGCCGGGGCGGAAACAGTGGTGAAGGTGTTTAAGAATCAGAACGCGGCGGATATCAGGGAGAGCGTGGAGGCTTTTGAGAAAGCGATCGGGCAGGCGCAGATCATTATGTTCCCGGGCGGTTTTTCTGCGGGCGATGAGCCGGACGGCTCCGCCAAGTTCTTTGCGACCGCTTTCCAGAATGAGAAAATGAAGGAAGCGGTGATGAAGCTTTTAAATGAGAGGGACGGCCTTGCGCTGGGAATCTGTAACGGTTTCCAGGCGTTGATTAAACTGGGGCTTGTGCCTTACGGGGAGATCCGGGGGCAGGAGACGGATTCGCCGACACTGACCTTCAATACGGTGAACCGTCATATTTCAAAGATGGCTTATCTCAAGGTAGTTTCCAACAAGTCACCCTGGCTTGCAGGGGCGGAACTTGGGCAGACTTATGTAAACCCGGCTTCCCACGGTGAAGGACGGTTTGTGGCGCCAAAGGAGTGGATTGACAGGCTGTTTGCAAACGGACAGGTGGCTACCCAGTATGCGGACGCCGACGGCAGCGTGTCCATGGACGAGGAGTGGAACATCAACGGTTCCTACGCATCGATTGAGGGCATCACTTCACCGGACGGAAGATGTCTGGGCAAGATGGCGCATGCGGAGAGAATAGGCGACTCCGTGGCGGTAAACATCTTCGGCAATCAGGATATGAAGATATTTGAGAGCGGGGTAAGGTATTTCAAGTAATAATTGGCAGATATTCCGATTCATGTGCGAGCCAGTGGGTATCTTATGAGGATTTTGAGATTGATTTCAGCGCATTCTTGAAATTTTTCAAGACCTCTTGACAGAGCTTTTTTCCAGTGGTATTCTATAGAAAATTTAACGAGTTAAACCGTTGAAGCGGAGATAACGGTGATGATGCCTTTACAGAGAGCCTGTGCTGCTGAGATCAGGTAAGAAACAAGTCATCAAATGGACCGCTGAGGGTGCAGTCAAATGCGCGGGAGCGCAGAGTATTCTGCAACGTGTGGCATACGTCAGTTGCCGGGGATATGTCAGTATCCTGCTAAGCGCTCGGGGGTTCCCGTGAATCAAGGTGGCACCGCGGATTGAAACGATTCGTCCTTGACAAGACTCAGGTTTTGTCAGGGACTTTCTGCGTTTAGGGGCAGAGTCGGAAAGGAGCGGGCATGAAAATTTTACCTTCCATTGAAGAAGTAAAAAAGATCTCGGACACAGGAGAATAATTTTTTTTATGGTACATTACTTCATTGGATGACAGGGTAATAGAAAAACAAACGGTTTACATAATATTAAACGGTATTTACAGGGAAAAAGGGTTCAGAATGGAGGAAAGAAAAAATGATTAAGGAAGCAATCGTAAAAATTGTTAACAAGGGGGACCTCACCTACGACGAGGCATACGCGGTGATGAACGAGATTATGAGCGGGGAGACGTCCCCCACCCAGAATGCGGCGTTTCTGGCGGCGCTTTCCACCAAGAGCGCGAAGGCGGAGACAACGGACGAGATCGCCGGATGCGCGGCGGCGATGCGCGACCACGCGACCAGAGTGGAGACTGGTATGGATATCTTTGAGATCGTGGGTACCGGCGGAGATAACGCTCACAGCTTCAATATTTCGACCACCTCTGCGCTTGTGTGCGCGGCGGGCGGAATGAAAGTGGCAAAGCACGGCAACCGCGCGGCGTCCTCCCAATGCGGCACGGCGGACTGTCTGGAGGCGCTGGGCGTCAATATCGAGCAGAGCCCAGAGCTTTGCGTAAAGCTCCTGCGGGAGGTTGGCATGTGTTTCTTCTTCGCGCAGAAGTACCACACTTCCATGAAATATGTGGGCGCAATCCGTAGGGAGCTGGGGTTCCGCACCGTGTTCAACATTCTCGGTCCGCTGACGAATCCGGGCAGCCCGAAGCGGCAGCTTCTGGGCGTGTATGACGAGTATCTGGTGGAGCCTTTGGCGCAGGTGCTGATCAACCTCGGTCTGGAGCGCGGCATGGTGGTGCATGGGAAAGATAAACTGGATGAAATTTCCATGAGCGCGCCCACCACGATTTGCGAGTTCAAGAACGGATGGTTTAAGACTTACACAGTCTGCCCGGAGGATTTCGGGTTCGAGAGATGCGCGAAGCAGGATCTGGAGGGCGGAACGCCGGTGGAGAATGCGGAAATAGCGCGTGTTATATTAAAAGGTGAAAAGGGGCATAAAAGAAACGCCGTGCTGCTGAACGCGGGCGCCGCCCTCTATGTGGGAGGTAAGGCGGAAAGCATGGCGGACGGCGTGAAGCTGGCAGCGGAGATCATCGACTCTGGGAAGGCGGCGGAGACGTTGGAGAAGTTTATCGCACTCAGCAATGATTAAAACAGGATTTGATTAGGAAAAGGCTGGAAAAAGACAATGGCGAATATTTTAGAGCAGCTGGCGGAACATGCGGTGTACCGCACAGAGCAGGCAAAGAAAAAACTGCCTGCTGCGGAGATAGAGAAACGGGCGTTATATATGAAAAAGAGAGACTTTGCTTTTGAGAAAGCATTGCGGAAACCGGGTATTTCCTTTATCTGCGAGTGTAAGAAAGCGTCTCCCTCCAAAGGCGTGATTGCGCCGGAATTTCCGTATCTGGAGATAGCGAAAGAGTACGAGGATGCGGGGGCTGACGCGATCTCCGTGCTGACAGAGCCGAAGTGGTTTCTGGGGAGCGACGCATATCTGCGGGAAATTGCGTCGGCGGTTTCCATTCCCTGCCTGCGCAAAGACTTTACAGTGGACGAATACATGATTTACGAGGCGGAGCTGCTCGGCGCTTCGGCGGTGCTTTTGATCTGTTCCATTCTAAGCGAGGAGCAGATCAGAGAATATCTTGCCGTCTGTGACACGCTCGGTTTATCCGCTCTGGTGGAGGCGCACGATGAGGCGGAGGTGGATATGGCGCTTGCGGCAGGTGCGCGGATAATCGGCGTGAACAACCGGAATCTGAAAGATTTTACGGTGGACACGGAGAATAGCCGCAGGCTGCGGGAACGGATTCCGGACGACATATTGTTTGTGTCCGAGAGCGGCGTGAGCGGACCGGAGGATGTGAAGAGGCTGGCTAAGATCGGTGCAGACGCGGTGCTGGTGGGGGAAGCATTGATGCGGACACCAGATAAGAAACGAACGTTATTGAATCTTAGGAGAGGCTGAATAAATTCTCTGTTGAGCAATTTTTTTAATAAACTGAATAAGTTCGGTCGGAATTTGTGAAGCTTCGGAATGAGGGGAAAGAACAGATGAAACAGGAAGAGAAAAATAAAATCAAGATTAAACTGTGCGGATTGATGCGTCCCAGTGACATTGAAACGGCAAATTTGCTTCATCCTGAATATGTCGGCTTTGTTTTTGTAAAAAATAGCAGACGCTATGTATCGTTGGAACGTGCCAGAACGTTAAAGGAGCTTTTACACCCGGATATTCTGGCGGTGGGAGTGTTTGTGGATGAGGAGCTGGAGACGGTGGCAGCGCTGCTTTCGGCGGGGGTGATCGATCTGGTGCAGCTTCACGGAAAAGAGGACGAGGCATATATCAGCAGACTGCGTGAGCTGACGGAGAAGCCTGTGATAAAAGCTTTTTCTGTGAGAGACGAGAAAGATATTGAGAAGGCATGTGAAAGCTCTGCTGACTTTGTGCTTCTGGACGCGGGCGACGGCGGTACAGGCACGGCTTTTGACAGGAAGTTTCTGGCGGGTATGAGTCGTCCTTATTTCCTTGCCGGCGGGCTCGATGCTTCCAACGTGGGAGAGGCTGTGAAACGGTGGCAGCCTTATGCAGTGGATGTGAGTTCCGGCATTGAGACGGACGGATTGAAGGATGCGGAGAAGATGCAGGCGTTTGTAGAGAGCGTGAGGAGGACTAAAGATTATGACGAATCATAACGGGCGTTTCGGAATCCATGGCGGACAGTATATTCCGGAGACGCTGATGAATGCGGTGATTGAACTTGAGGCAGCTTACAACCATTTTAAAGATGACGAGGATTTTAACAGGGAGCTCACAGCGTTATTCAACGATTACGCGGGCAGACCTTCCCGGCTTTATTTTGCGAAGAAGATGACGGAAGAGCTGGGAGGGGCTAAAATTTATCTGAAGCGGGAGGATCTGAACCATACGGGCGCCCACAAAATCAACAACGTGCTCGGACAGGCGCTTCTGGCAAAGAAGATGGGAAAAACCCGCCTGATTGCGGAGACGGGAGCGGGGCAGCACGGTGTTGCATCCGCTACGGCAGCTGCGCTGATGGGGATGGAGTGTGTGGTCTTTATGGGCGAGGAGGACACCGTCAGACAGGCATTGAACGTTTATCGGATGCGGCTTCTGGGGGCGGGGGTAGTTCCCGTCAAAACAGGGACAGCCACTTTGAAGGACGCGGTGTCCGAGGCGATGCGGGAGTGGACTTCGCGGATTGCGGATACCCATTATTGTCTCGGTTCGGTGATGGGACCCCATCCGTTTCCTGCGATTGTGCGGGATTTTCAGGCGGTTATTTCCCGTGAGATCAAGTCGCAGCTTCTGGAGAAAGAGGGGCGGCTGCCGGATGCGGTGATCGCCTGTGTGGGGGGCGGGTCCAACGCTATTGGTAGTTTTTATCATTTCATAGAGGATAAAGGTGTGCGGCTGATCGGCTGCGAGGCGGCTGGCAGGGGCATTGATACCTTTGAGACTGCGGCGACCGTGAATACGGGGCGGATTGGCATCTTCCACGGAATGAAGTCCTATTTTTGCCAGGACGAGTACGGGCAGATCGCGCCGGTTTACTCCATCTCCGCAGGTCTTGACTATCCGGGAATCGGACCGGAACACGCCTATCTTCACGATATCGGCAGGGCGGAATATGTGCCGGTGACTGACGACGAGGCGGTGGACGCTTTTGAGTATCTGGCAAGGACGGAGGGCATTATCCCTGCCATTGAATCGGCACACGCCGTTGCCTACGCCAGAAAGATTGCTCCTGTTATGGGAAAAGATCGTATCATTGTGATCACCATTTCCGGAAGAGGGGACAAGGACTGCGCCGCTATTGCGCGCTACAGAGGGGAGGATATCCATGAGTAAGATAGGAGAAGCTTTTGCAGACGGAAAGGCGTTTATCGCTTTTGTGACATGTGGGGACCCGGACTTGGAGACGACCATGGCATGTGTGCGCGGGGCAGTAGAAAACGGGGCGGATCTGATCGAGCTGGGGATTCCTTTTTCGGATCCGACGGCGGAAGGTCCTGTGATTCAGGGCGCGAATCTGCGGGCGTTGACTGATGGAGTCACAACGGATAAAATTTTTGATATGGTGAGAAGCCTGCGGCGGGACGTACAGACGCCCATGGTGTTTATGACTTATGCCAATGTGATTTTTTCTTACGGATCGGAGCGGTTTTTCTCCGTCTGCCGGGAGATTGGGATAGACGGGGTGATCCTGCCCGATCTGCCCTATGAGGAGAAGGAAGAGTTTCTGGATATCTGCCATACTTATGGGGTGGATCTGATTTCTCTGGTCGCGCCCACTTCCGCAAATCGTATCGCCATGATCGCGAGGGAGGCGGAAGGGTTTCTCTACGTGGTGTCCAGTCTCGGGGTTACCGGCACCAGAAGCGAGATCAGGACGGACCTGCAGTCTATTGTGGAAGTGATACGGCAGAATACGGATATTCCCTGTGCCATCGGGTTCGGCATCTCCACGCCGGAGCAGGCGGCGAAGATGGCAGGTATTTCGGATGGGGCGATTGTGGGTTCAGCCATTGTGAAAATTATTGAAAAGTACGGCAGGGAGGCGGCACCTCATGTGGGGGCATATGTGCGGGAGATGAAGGCGGGGATGGCGTCCTGTTAAAATAGCATCTGTAATTATACGGCGGCTGCAGGTGTGAAAAGTAACCTGTGCGTACAGCCGCCGTATTTTTGCATGATTTGCAGTTGAAGCCGGATTCCGCCTGTGCTATAATTAGTCGATTAAGGACTTAGGGACAGTTAAAGCCGGATGAATCGATGAAGGGACAGGGTAGACGATGAAATCATTTTTAATACTGGAAGACGGCACGGTGTTTGAGGGGACGCATATAGGGGCGCGCAGGGAGATTATCAGCGAGATTGTCTTTAACACTTCCATGGCAGGTTATCTGGAAGTGCTGACCGATCCGTCCTATGCGGGACAGGCAGTTTGTATGACGTATCCGCTGATCGGCAATTATGGAATATGCCGGGACGATATGGAGTCGAAGAAACCTTGGTGTGATGGTTTTATTGTGCGGGAGCTATCCCGCATTCCCAGCAATTTCCGATGTGATATGACAATTCAGCAATTCTTAGAGGACAACGGTGTGCCGGGGATCGCCGGAATTGACACCAGAGCCCTTACCAGAATCCTTCGTGAGAAGGGTACCATGAACGGTATGATCACGACCGACGAAACTTATAATCTTGATGAAATCATTCCCAAATTAAAAGCATATACGACAGGCAAGGTAGTGGAGCGGGTAAGCTGTACAGAGAAATATACCCTGCAGGGAACAAAGGAACTTGCCCAGAACGGACCGCTTTCCGGCAGCGCTTCCTTTAAAAGAGAGGAATTCGAGGCGGGCATCCGGGAGAAGAAGCCAAGCCTGGTGAGGGATTTGAATGGTGCGGGGCTTAAGGTGGCGCTTCTTGATCTGGGAGCAAAGGACAACATCGCAAAGTCGCTGGCGGCGAGAGGGTGCGACGTGACGGTTTATCCGGCAACGACTACCGCAGCGGAGATTCTGGCGGATCAGCCGGACGGCATCATGCTCAGCAACGGTCCGGGCGACCCGAAGGAGTGCACTATTATAATAGAAGAAATCCGCAGGCTTTATGAGTCTGATGTCCCGATTTTTGCGATCTGTCTCGGGCATCAGCTTATGGCGCTTGCTACGGGCGCGGACACTTTTAAAATGAAATACGGGCACCGTGGCGGCAATCATCCTGTGAAGGATCTGTCTACGGGCAGGGTTTATATTTCGTCTCAGAATCACGGTTATGTGGTAGATATGGACAAGCTTGACCCGCAGGTGGCGGTTCCGGCGTTTGTCAATGTAAACGACGGCACGAACGAGGGGCTTTCCTACACGGGAAAGAACATCTTTACGGTGCAGTTCCACCCGGAGGCGTGCCCCGGACCGCAGGATTCTTCGTATCTGTTTGATCGGTTTATTTCCATGATGAAGACGAAAAGCAATAAATAACGGAGGTTATATTATGCCAAAGAATCCTAATGTAAAAAGAGTGCTTGTGATCGGTTCGGGTCCGATTGTGATCGGGCAGGCGGCGGAGTTTGACTATGCGGGGACACAGGCGTGCCGTTCCTTGAAAGAGGAGGGAATGGAGGTTATTCTGGTAAATTCCAATCCCGCCACGATTATGACGGACGGCGATATCGCGGACAAGGTGTATATTGAGCCGCTGACGACGAAGGTACTGGAACAGATTATCATAAAGGAAAAACCGGACTCCCTGCTTCCCAATATGGGCGGTCAGGCGGGCTTAAATCTTGGCATGGAGCTGGACGAGTCGGGATTTCTTGCGGCGCACAATGTGCTGCTTCTCGGCACCACGGCAAAGACTATCCGCAAGGCGGAAGACCGTCTGGAATTCAAGGAGACCATGGAAAAGATCGGAGAGCCCTGCGCGCCCTCCCTTGTTGTGGAAAACATTGAAGATGGCGTTGCCTTTGCGAAGAAAATCGGCTACCCGGTGGTGCTTCGTCCCGCCTACACGCTGGGCGGCTCCGGCGGCGGCATCGCGCACAGCCAGATCGAGCTGGAAGAAATTCTGGCGAACGGTCTGCGCCTTTCCCGCGTGGGACAGGTGCTGGTGGAGCGCTGTATCGCAGGCTGGAAGGAAATCGAGTACGAGGTGATGCGCGACAGCGCGGGCAACTGCATCACGGTCTGCAATATGGAAAATATTGACCCGGTTGGCGTGCACACGGGCGACAGCATCGTGGTGGCGCCTTCCCAGACGTTGGGAGATAAGGAATACCAGATGCTCAGGAGCGCCGCGCTCAACATTATTAACGAATTGGAGATCACCGGCGGCTGTAACGTGCAGTTTGCCCTGCATCCCACCAGTTTCGAATACTGCGTGATCGAGGTCAATCCCCGTGTGAGCCGTTCCTCCGCGCTGGCGAGCAAGGCGACGGGCTATCCGATCGCCAAGGTGGCGGCGAAGATCGCGCTGGGGTACACGCTGGACGAGATCAAAAACGCGATTACGGGAAAGACTTACGCCAGCTTTGAACCTACGCTGGACTACTGCGTGGTGAAAATACCGAGATTGCCTTTCGATAAGTTTATTACGGCAAAACGTACTTTAACAACCCAGATGAAGGCGACCGGCGAGGTGATGAGCATCGCCAACAATTTCGAGGGCGCGCTGATGAAGGCAATCCGTTCCTTGGAACAGCATGTGGACTGTCTGCGCAGCTATGATTTCTCGGCGCTTACGGCGGAGGAACTGTTAGAACGCATGGAGATTGTGGACGACCAGAGAATTTACATTATCGCGGAAGCGGTCCGCAAGGGCATTGACTATGACACGATCCACAGGATTACCATGGTGGATCACTGGTTTATCGACAAGATCGCGATACTTACGGAGATGGAGGAGCGGCTTTCCGGAGAGTCGTTGACGGTGGAACTCTTAAAAGAGGCTAAGCGGATCGAGTTTCCCGATAATGTGATTGCGAGACTGACCGGGAAAACCGAAGAAGAAATAAAGAACATGCGTTATGAAAACGGTATTGTCGCCGCTTTTAAGATGGTGGATACGTGCGCGGCGGAGTTCGCGGCGAGCACGCCTTACTATTATTCCGTGTTCGGCTCTGAGACGGAGGTGGCGGAGAGCCATCCGAAAAAGAAAGTGCTGGTGCTCGGTTCCGGACCGATCCGCATCGGGCAGGGTATCGAGTTTGACTACTGTTCCGTACACGCCACATGGGCGTTTGCCAGAGAGGGGTATGAGACCATTATTGTCAACAACAACCCGGAGACGGTCAGCACCGATTTCGACATTGCGGACAAGCTGTATTTTGAGCCGCTGACCCCGGAGGATGTGGAGAATATCGTCAATGTGGAGAAGCCCGACGGCGCGGTGGTGCAGTTTGGCGGACAGACGGCGATCAAGCTGACGGAGAGCCTGATGAAGATGGGCGTGCCGATCCTCGGGACAAAGGCGGAGGATGTGGATGCCGCCGAGGACAGGGAGCTTTTCGACCGTATTCTGGAGGAGACGGAAATACCGAGAGCAGCGGGCGGCACGGTATATACGGCAGAGCAGGCGAAAGAGGTGGCAAACCGGCTGGGCTATCCCGTGCTGGTCAGACCTTCCTATGTGCTGGGCGGACAGGGGATGCAGATCGCCCTTACCGACACAGAGATAGAAGAGTTTATGGCGGTGATCAACCGTTACGAGCAGGATCACCCGATTTTGGTGGATAAATACTTACAGGGCAAGGAATTGGAGGTGGACGCGGTCTGCGACGGCACGGATATTCTGATTCCGGGCATTATGGAGCATATCGAGCGGACGGGCGTGCATTCGGGCGACAGCATTTCCGTCTATCCGGCGCCCACGGTAAGCGACAAGGTGAAGGAGACCATCGCCGAGTATTCGAGGCGGCTGGCGAAGGCGCTCCATGTGATCGGTCTGATCAATATCCAGTTTATCGCCATGGGCGATGAGGTGTACGTGATCGAGGTCAATCCCCGTTCCTCCCGCACGGTGCCCTATATCAGCAAGGTGACGGGCATTCCGATTGTGGATCTGGCGACGGAAGTGATTATCGGTAAGAAAATCCGCGATCTGGGCTACGAGCCGGGCTTACAGCCTGCGGCGGACTACTTTGCCGTCAAGATGCCGGTGTTCTCCTTCGAAAAGATCAGGGGCGCGGAGATCAGTCTGGGACCCGAGATGAAGTCCACCGGTGAGTGTCTCGGTATCGCGAAGACCTTCAACGAGGCGCTCTACAAGGCATTCCTCGGCGCGGGCATCAACCTGCCGAAGCATAAACAGATGATTATCACGGTGAAAGACGCGGATAAAGGCGAGGCGATCGAGGTTGCGAGACGTTTTGAGAAACTGGGCTATATCATCTACGCCACCAGAAGCACGGCGGCGGCGCTCAACGAGGCGGGCGTGAAGGCGAGAAAGGTGAACAAGATTCATCAGGAATCCCCGACCGTCATGGATCTGATTCTGGGGCACAGGATTGATCTGGTCATTGACACCCCGACACAGGGACGTGATAAGAGCAGGGACGGTTTCCTGATCCGCCGGACCTCCATTGAGACGGGCGTCAACTGTATCACGGCTATGGACACGGCGGCGGCGCTTGTGACCAGTCTGGAAAACGCGGCGAGTCAGGGAGAACTGACGTTGATTGATATCGCTTCGATCGCGAGGCGGGGGAAGTGAAATCCGGCGTTGATGAGAATGGTAGTGATAGAGGAAATGACTGGGTCGATGGTTTGAGTATGAAGAGAGAGGGTCTCGCTGAAAGAGGAACACGGATTGCGTTGACGCTTGGTATGCTGCTTATGGTCAGTGTCAGCGGTATGCGCGGCATCGGATACGGTTCTGTGACGGGAGAAAACGCGGGTGATGCCGGACATAGTCTTGCGGCGGGAGGCAATGAGGAAAATGTCGGGTTAGGTTCTAGGGCGGAAAAGAGCACAGGGATGACAGATATGTCAGAAATGGCAGGAGCCGTACTTTCCACAGATGATTTGGGAAAGAAAACCGCACCGGCGAGACTGGCGCAGGATGAGCCGGAACTTGAGATGCAGGGCGATGTATTAATCTATGGCGGTCTGGCTGTGACAATTCCCGATGGCATAGAAGCGAAACGGCTTGACGCGCAGGACAGCGGCAACATTTTTGATTTGGGACACTTTTTGTCTGACGGGAGCAAGGGGCGGATTCTGGACTTATGTGGTGCGCAGGACGAGTATGCGGACCGGGTAGGGGGAGATGGCATTGAGGTGTATCTCGCCCTGCCGCCCAGAGTCCGTCTGATGCACTATCGGGCGGTATACGAAAGTGAGACGGCGCTTCTTTGCGCCTTTTTTGATCTGCTGCCGGAGGCGGCAGGACGCCGCATGTATGCGGATGAGGAGAAGAGGGAGTACGCTTACCGGCTGGAGCAGGACGGGTATCTGTATCTGTTTCTGGTGCGGGGAGAGGAAGTCTGTCTGGTGCAGGAGACTGTGGAGGAAGAAGACTGCAGTTTTGGGCAGCTGTTCTCAGACGGCATGGCACGTTGGCGGGAAGACGGCGGGACTGTGGGATTTTGGAAAAAGCCTGACGCTTTTACCTATCGGAAGATCGTGCCGGAGGAAGGAATTTCGCTTTTTTATGCCAGTGAGAGAGAGGCTGACGGTGCAAGACTGCGGCTGTACAGGGAAGGGTATTACGGGAAACCCTGTCAGGAAATCGGCGGGTATATCAAGGCGGAACGGGATATACGCGTGGGAGATATGAATTTTGACGGCTGCCCTGACCTTACTGGTTACGCTGATATCTTTCTATGGAACCGGCAGATGAAAGGCTATGAACGGGCGCAGGCGGATATTCCCTTTTATTATCTGTATCACCGGCAGTTTCCCGAGACGGCGTCCTTTTGGGGAAATTCAACCTATCAGGCATCTAAAAATGAGGATTCGGTGCGGCAGGCAGAGGCAATTTGGCAATGGGAAGGGAATACTCTGGTCAAAAAGAGGGAGTGTGCCGTGTCTGATGTGGAGGAGGGCGTAAGAGTCCGGGCTTACGAGGATACGGGACGGGTTCTCTTTGATGAGACTTTTTCCACGGAAGAATGGGAACAGGAAGAACAGGGCAGGGTGCTTTGGCTGTACAGGCAGTTTTATGACGGCATGGTGCCCGAAGCGGTTTATGGGGTGGAGCACAGGCTGGAAGGCGGGCAAAAGCATATCCCGCAGGGGTTTCTGGATGAGATCGGCGGCATGATGGCGGCGGGAGAGGATTCGGTTGTCTTAAGTAAACTGTGGGACGGAAAGGGTGTCAGCCACCTGAAAGGTATGGCAGTCGGCAGGGCACTGACTGAGGAAGAGACGGTGTCTCTTGCCGAAAAGGATATGGCTGTCAGACAGCAGGTGCAGAGGGCGGCACGCTATAGCTACAGATATACGGTGCTGGAGGCGGACTGTGATAACGATGGCAGAAAGGATCTTGTCTGGGCGTTGGACGGTCCCTTTATCGGCGGTACGTCCGGCAATGTGGAATATGTTTATTTGCAGGGGCAGCAGGACGGGTCCTACGCGGAGACAGACAGTTTCTTTGAAACGAGGGAGACCTTTTATGCCGTTTCCTATGAGGGGAAAAATTATCTGCTTTATGAGGGGATTGAGCCGCTCACGATGGTCTATAACGGTTATATCGTGAGAAGCTATGCAGACGGAAAGCTGGCAGAGGAAGCGAGGGTCTATGAGGTCTTTGACCGCTATGAAAAACCGTGGGTGTGGGCGGCGACAGGGTATGAGGAGCTGACGGCGGTCATGGCAGAGAAATGTGATGCATTAAAAGGGCAGTTTGACGAAGGAGAGATGATAGAGGGAGGGGCAGAACAGCGGACAGGCAGGGAATCAGAGCAGCCGTCCGCCTATGAAATGGTGTCTTACCGGTGTGACCTGGACAATGACGGAAAAGAGGAAAAATACAGTAAATGGGTGCGGGAGCTGAATTTTTTTGACGGCGGGGTGCATCTGGAGTTTGATGTGACAGAAGAGGGTGCAGCGGAGGAAGATGCACTGGAAGGGATAGAAGGCGTGGATGCGCAGGACAGCGGAGGAAACAGTGGTCTTGCCATACTTACAGAGGAACTGGAAAGCAGCACAGATACGCCTGTGGCGCTGTGGGCGGAGGAATACGGAGGGAAAAATATCGTCTACGCGCTCTGCCTGACGGGACTGTACGACTATAAGATCACGGGCTGGCTGGTGGAGGAGTCGGACTGTAACAGGGTCTGCGAGATTGCGGTTGATGCGGCATATCGGGTGCGGCAGGATAGAAAAACAGTATTTTGAGGCGGAATAAGGAATATGAATAAAGTCAGGAACTATCAGAAGGAATTGGATCAGATTATAGAAGGAATGTGTAAGGATGAAAAGTGCGCGGCGGGAGAGCTTGTGCCAACCCTTTTTCTGCACAGCTGCTGTGCGCCGTGCAGCAGTTATGTGCTGGAGTATCTGCGGCAGTATTTTCGGATCACGGTCTTTTACTATAATCCGAATATCACGGAGGATGCCGAGTACCGCAAACGGGTGGCGGAGCAGAAGAGGCTGATTGCGGCGTATAACAAAAAAGTGACTAAGAAAGTCAATGCAGATGATGGTGAAATTGGGGAGACATGCGCATATGGTGCAGGAGCGTCGATACAGAATGCAGATGGAGGCGGATATGAAATCCGAATCGTAGAAGGAGACTACGAGCCTGCCTGCTTTTTTGAGACGGCAAAAGGTCTGGAACAGTGCCCGGAGGGCGGCGAGCGGTGTTTTGCCTGCTATGAGCTGCGGCTCAGGGAGACGGCGAAACGGGCGCGGGCAGGGGGTTATGATTATTTCACCACGACACTTTCCATCAGCCCCTTAAAAAGCGCCGCGAAATTAAATGAGATCGGGGAGAGACTGGCGGCAGAGCACGGCGTGGCATGGCTGCCGTCGGATTTTAAAAAGAGGGATGGCTATAAAAGGTCGATTGAGCTGTCGAAAGAATATGACCTGTATCGGCAGGATTACTGTGGGTGTGTGTATTCTTTTGCAGAGAGGGAAAGGCAGAAAGAAAAGCAGAGGACTGACGTTATGTAAATCGGACGCCGGGTCCTGCTTTATAAGTCTCTTTCCTATTTTAAACGGAATCTGGATACCAGCTCAGAAGAAACTCGCGGAAAGGAAAGTAAATGACATTTTTAGGGATTTGTGGTAAAATTGCATTGCTTATGATTAACGGCTTGCGGATTCCCTGCATATGCCTGTTGCCAGACCCGCGGGGAAACGTATTTCATGGAGGAGAACATGCAGAAAATATTGGATTTGATATCGGAGGAAATAAAAAAGGCGTTTGAAGCGGCAGGGTATGATCAGGAACTCGGCAGGGTCACCCTCTCCAACAGACCCGACTTGTGCGAGTTCCAATGCAACGGTGCGATGGCGGGCGCAAAGAAATACCACAAAGCGCCGCTTATGATTGCGCAGGATGTGGCGGAGAAGCTGCAGGAGAGCGGCGTACTGTCGGAGGTTTCGGCCGTGGCGCCCGGCTTTTTAAATATGAAGGTGAAGGAATCCTTTGTGCGGGATTATCTGCAGGATATGTCCGGCGCGGAAAAATTCGGTTTCCAGACGCTGGAGTCAAAGAAGATCATCATTGACTACGGCGGTCCGAATGTGGCAAAACCGCTCCATGTGGGACATCTGCGCTCCGGCATTATCGGGGAGAGCATCAAGCGGATCTGCCGCTATGCCGGGCACGACGTGATCGGGGATATTCATCTGGGGGACTGGGGGCTGCAGATGGGACTGATTATCACCGAACTGCAGAAAAGGCAGCCTGGTCTGATCTATTTTGACGATTCCTATGGAGGGGAATATCCGGCGGAAGCGCCCTTTACCATATCAGAACTGGAGGAAATTTACCCGACGGCGAGCGCAAAGTCCAAGGAGGACGAGGCGTACAAGGCTGACGCCATGGAGGCAACCTATAAGCTGCAGAGCGGCGTGCGCGGGTATCGCGCACTCTGGGATCATATCATTGCCGTGTCGGTGGCGGATTTGAAGAAAAATTATGCCAATCTGAACGTGGAATTTGATCTGTGGAAAGGCGAGTCAGATGTGCATGACATGATCCCCGGCATGGTGGAGGAGATGAAAAAAGGCGGCTACGCTTACGAGAGCGACGGCGCGCTGGTGGTGGACGTGAAGGAGGAGACCGACACCAAGGAGGTTCCGCCTTGCATGATCTTAAAATCCGACGGCGCGTCCCTCTATAATACGACGGATCTGGCGACCATCATGGACCGCATGGCAAACTATCGTCCGGACAGGCTCATTTATCTGACCGACAAGCGTCAGGACTTATATTTCGAGCAGGTGTTCCGCTGCGCAAGGAAGACCAAGCTGGTCAATGATGATACGGAGCTGATACACATTGGTTTCGGCACCATGAACGGCAAGGACGGCAAGCCCTTCAAGACAAGGGAGGGCGGAGTCATGCGGCTGGAAAACCTGATCCGGGAGATCAACGAGGAGATGATCCGCAAGATCCGGGAGAACGCGGAGACGAAGGGGTACGAAATCGACATGGAACACGCCGCGGAGACAGCCAGAATCGTCGGACTGGCGGCGATCAAGTACGGCGATCTGTCGAATCAGGCATCCAAGGACTATATCTTTGACATGGATAGATTTACGTCCTTCGAGGGAGATACCGGACCATACATCCTTTATACGATTGTACGGATCAAGTCAATTCTTGCCAAGTTTAAAGAGCAGGGAGGAAAATTGACTGACACAGTCGTCGGCGAGGCGACAAATGTGTCGGAAAAGAGCCTGATGCTGGAGCTTACGAAATACAATGCGATGATGGAGACGGTCTGCGAGGAGATTGCACCCCACAAAATCTGCGCTTACATTTACGATCTTGCAAATGCGTTCAACCACTTCTACCATGAGACGAAGATTCTCACGGAGGAGGACGGACAGAAGAAGGCGGGATGGATCGCGCTGCTTGCGTTGACGAAGGATGTACTGGAGACTTGCATTGACCTGCTTGGTTTTTCCGCGCCGGAGAGGATGTGAGAAACAGGACGGACGCCCGGCAACTTATGAAGGGGCACGTTTGAGCGGTTTCTGAAAAAATTGGCGAGACAATTCCGAAAAAGGGGTTGACAAGCTATAGGAATAAATTGTATACTAGCAGAGCGGGTTGCGTGAGTAGCCCGCATATAACGGGGTCTTAGCTCAGCTGGGAGAGCATCTGCCTTACAAGCAGAGGGTCATAGGTTCGAGCCCTATAGGCCCCATCGGGAAGCCGGAGACGGCTTCCCCGTAGTTCTACTAATTTTATATATGGCGAGATAGCTCAGCTGGCTAGAGCATACGGTTCATACCCGTAGTGTCGAGGGTTCAAGTCCCCCTCTCGCTATTCAAAAGCACCGCAGAAATGCGGTGTTTTACTTTTCCGTGTTGCATTTTGTGTTGCATAATCTGGAAAAATGATTGTTTGCAAGGCTGGCCATTTCCTTCTGTCTGTCACTCATGGCATGCCGGTATACAGATTTCAGCACGGCGTCAGTTTTCCATCCGCCTTCCTGCATGATGTAGGCATCCGGGATTCCCAGAGCGTGTCGGATGGACGCAGAATAGTGCCATTACGGTATAATAACGACAAACGGAAAAAGCCTTTATTTTCAAGGGGTTTGAGCGTTTGCCGTCATTTATTCAATTCCTTTTCCAAGTTGAAATCTGACGAGAAAAATATCGAAAAAAGGAGGCTGTTTCATTAACGACAAAATTTAATAGCGCCAGCGGTCCGGTGTATTGCCTGGCCGCTGATTGCCGTGGGCGTTTCACTTTTATAGGTGGACGCCCTTTTTTCATATCCATTTTCAGGAGAAAGGAGATTCACATGGAACTGAACGAAATGGAAAAGCGCCTGATCTTCCAGACGGAAGGCTATGGGAAATCAGATGTCACTTATGAGCTGCGCATGTGCCTCCCCTATATACCGGACCCGGTAAAGAGGAAAACGGCGGAGGAGCTTATGCGAAAGCTGGACGCCATGCCGGAAAAAGACTGTCTGGCGCTCATTCAGGATATTCGGAAAAACTACCGGATTCCGGCAGGACCTAAGACGATGGGGGAACTACTGGCAGAGGCCAGGCAGAAATCCGGCGCGGAGAAATTGAAGAGGCATGACATCATGGCTCTGGAGCGCTTTGACCCGGAAGTAAAGCACATGATTGTCTTTGACGTGCTTTCAGGTAATGCCCCTGTCGGGGATAAAGGCGACAAGATGCGCCTGTTCCTTACGGATGCCGGCTACCAGAAATTTTTAGACAGCCAGGAACGGGGCGAGGTCAGACTGAAAAACCATGCGAAGGTTGCACTGGGCGGCCATCTGCACTATGACCGCAGGGACCGCGCCTTGTAACCCAGAGGAAAAGGAAGGAGGTTTTTGTTATGGCTGTATTCCGGGTAGAAAAAACAAAGGACTTCACGATCATGTGCAACCACCACCTGCGCAATACGGAACTGTCCTTAAAGGCAAAGGGGCTCCTCTCGCTCATGCTGTCGCTGCCGGAAGATTGGGATTATACCACAAAGGGGCTCGCCCATATCTGTAAGGATGGCGTGGATTCGATCACTACCGCCCTGAAAGAGCTGGAGCGGCACGGGTATCTCACCAGGCAGCGTCTCCGCTATGGGAACGGACAGCTCGGAGACATTGAGTATACGATCCATGAAAAGCCTGTAAATGCTGAAAAACGGGAGTATTCACCTAAACGGGAAAATCCAAGACAGGTAAATCCAGGACAGGCAAAACCTGAACAGGCCGAACCTGGACAGGAAAATCCCACACAATTAAATACTAATCCACTAAGGACTAAAAAATCAAAAACGGATATATCAAGGACCCATCAATCAATCTATCCGGCAGAGCCGGAGGCGGCAGGCCGCCCGGATAGGATGGATCGGATAGAGCTGACAGACGCCTTCGGGCGTCTTTTTTCATCACAGGAGGCGGGGCACGATGAAAAGAAATTCTGTGCCGGCACTATGCCCGGCGTAAGCAAAGAGCAGATTCAGGCGGCGAGGGAGGCGGACCTGTTTGCTTACCTGCAGTTCCATGAGCCTGGGGTGCTGAAAGAACGGATCGCCGGCACGCGGACGGCGGAGCCCCGCCGTACCTCCCCACAAAAGCCGGTTTCCAAAGTCGGGCTGCTGGTGGATATTGAGGCGGCGATCCGTTCCGGCAAAGGTCCGGGGTATGAACGCTGGGCGAAGGTGTTCAACTTAAAACAGCTCTCTTTTGTTTTTCGGCGTTCTAACGGAACGCGCAGCCATTACCGCAGGTGATGATCTCAGGGGTTTGGGGATATGTCACCAACAAGCATTTTGGCAGGAATACAGGAAAGGGATTCCTGCCAAAATACGCAATCTTACGGAAGATTGCATTGCTTGCCAGTAGTTTATCCTCATTTATTGACATACTTTTGTTGACAACGCCACCCAACTTGTGCATAATGTACTTGTTCAATAAGCATACTATAAAACAAAGGAGGGGCGTAGTGGAAATTATCATAAGTAGCAATACCAGCAAGCCAATCTATGAGCAAATAACTTCGCAGATAAAAGCCATGATTATGAGTGGTGAACTGAAAACTGGCGACCCGATTCCCTCTATGCGGGCACTGGCAAAATCCATTCATGTGAGTGTCATTACCGTCCAAAAGGCGTATGAAGATTTGCAGCGGGACGGGTTTATAGAAACAACAGTTGGTCGAGGCAGTTTTGTGTCGGCACAGAACAAAGACTTTTATCAAGAAGAACAGCAGAGATTGGCTGAAGAACATTTGCAGGAAGCGGCTGATATTGGCCGAACAAGTGGAATATCGTTAGAAAAATTGGTTGAATTACTGACGATGTTTTATCAAGAGGAGGATTAACTATGGACTCTATTTTGCAGGTTAATAACCTAACAAAACAATACGATGGCTTCAAATTAGATCATGTTTCGTTTTCGGTTCCAAAAGGAGCAATTATGGGGTTGATTGGTGAAAATGGAGCTGGAAAAAGTACGACTATCAATGCCATTCTTGATTTAATCCATAAGGACGAGGGAACTGTCACTTTTTGGGGGCAGGAGTTATCGGGATCGAAACAGCTCAAAGAGGATATTGGAGTGGTGTTCGATGGAATTAACTTCTATGAAACTCTCACCCCTGCCAAAGTCGGAAAAATCGGTAGAACGGCCTACAAACAGTGGGATGCACATTTATATCAGGAATATCTGAAACGCTTTCAGCTCCCTTTGGATAAAGAAATCAAAACTTTATCCAAAGGTATGAAAATGAAGCTGTGCATTGCCTTCGCACTCTCACATAAACCGAAGATGCTTATTTTAGATGAAGCCACCAGTGGACTTGATCCTGTAATGCGGGATGATATTCTTGAGGTGTTCCTCGACTTTGTGCAGGATGAAACACATTCTATTTTGATGTCCTCGCATATCACGACGGATTTAGAAAAAGTTGCAGACTATATTACTTTTATTCATCAAGGAAAAGTCCTTTTCTGCAAAACGAAAGATGAACTCCGTTATAACTACGGTATTATTCGCTGTGGGGCAGCTCTGTTCGATCAGTTGGACAAAGACGAAATTCTGGCCTACCGTAAAGACGATTACCAATGGAATGTTCTGGTAGCTGATAAGGAAAAGGCCAAAAGAAAATATAAAAATGCCGTAGTGGATGATGCAACGATTGATGATATTCTGCTGCTGTATGTGAAAGGAGATCAAGCTAAATGAAAAGCCTTGTTTTGAAAGATTTATTGAATATCGGTCATAATGCCAAATCTATGTTGTTCATCCTTTTGGTTTTTGCTATTGCCCTTATCCCGTTTTCTGGTGTTGAAGGTTATATCTTTGTGTGCGCCATTCTGTGTAGCATGATGATTGTAACAACTTTCTCTTTTGACGATAATTCTAAGTGGACACGATATGCCATGATTATGCCAGTTTCCAAGAAAGAATTGGTGGGCGGAAAATTTATTGTACTGGCTATCTTCTGCGCTGTTGGCAGCCTCTTTGGACTGGTTGTTGGTTCTATCGGCGGCCTTATCTCAAATAAAATCACGCTTGACCTTATAGGGATTGGAGAACTTTTATTTTTGACCTTGATTTCATGGGTAATTGCTCTGATTTTTGGTAGTATGTCAATTCCTCTTGTATTCAAGTTTGGAGCAGAAAGAGGCCGCGTCCTGCTGTTGGTATCTTTCCTTATTCCAGCAGGGATTTGTTTTGGAGTATATCAGCTTCTTGCTACATTAGGAGTTGCGCTGACCGATCAGCTTGTGTTTATTCTTCTCTGTTGCTCTCCGTTTTTGGCATTAGCGTGGTGCTATGTGATGTATCAAATCAGTTATCGTATTTTTGCAAAGCAAGAAATTTGATTTTTTTGAATAGTTAGGACAATATGAAGTGACCTCACATTTGTAGCAACGTGGATTTACCTGTATACTGAGTTT
>ERZ779622.129-NODE-129-length-52037-cov-38.145935_pt1 | contig 52037 bp, 49 predicted proteins | sample MGYA00514188_ERZ779622 | MGnify/ENA primary metagenome ERZ779622 (study PRJEB29562, sample SAMEA4376702) | mouse gut metagenome | isolation source: Cecum | study: EMG produced TPA metagenomics assembly of the A DSS colitis mouse model was used to assess the... | reverse complement strand
TAGACCCCGGAGGGGTTACAATTAAACCCCCATTTGAAATGGGGGTTGCTAACTTAATAGGAGGGGCAGCAGGCGCTATGGCGGGTTCCGCTGCAACGGGGTCCGTGATGGGTAAAAGACTGCAGGACAAGAATGAGTGGTTCAAAAAAGTGGTTTCCTATTATCACCTGTATGACCAGTGGCTGAGCATCCGGCAGCAGGGGAAGTCGCTTGTGGCTTACTTTGAGAAAAACAACTACAAGACAGTGGCAATTTACGGCATGAAAGAACTGGGAGAACGTCTTTACGATGAATTGAAAGATTCCGATGTGGCGGTTAAGTATTTTATTGATAAGAATGCGGGTGAGCTGTACGCTGATGTCGATATCTTAACGCCGGATGATGAGCTGGAGCCGGTAGATGCCATTGTTGTGACAGCGACTTATTATTTTGATGACATCGAGGAAACGCTGAGCGAAAAGGTAGAATATCCGATCGTTTCTCTGGAAGACATTATTTACGAGGTATAGGATAAATGTGTGGAATCCTTGGCGGAAATCATTCCGGGTGGAATTATGACAAAGGCATTGCCAGTATGAGACACAGGGGACCGGACGGCATACGGGTCAGCCGTATGCCGGACTTTACCCTTGCCTTTGCAAGGCTGGCAATTATGGATCTGTCGGAACAGGGGATGCAGCCGATGTTTTCCTGTGACAATCAGGTCGGTATCGTATTTAACGGCGAAATCTATGGGTATCAGAAGTTGAGAAATGAATTGTTACAGAAGGGATATCGTTTCCGCTCGACTTCAGATACGGAAGTGATTTTGAATGCGTATCTGGAATGGGGAGAGAAATTTATCAACAGAGTAGACGGCATGTTTGGAATGGCGATCTATGACAGGCGGGACGGCAAAGTCCGATTGTTTCGGGACAGGATTGGGATTAAGCCGCTGTATTACTATTACGACGGCGCCAATTTTGGCTTTTCGTCGGAGCTGAAGGGTATTCTGAACATGTGCGGCAATATTTCCTTCCAGATTGACAATACGGCTGTCTATGACTTTTTAAATTATACTTATATTCCCGACCCGAAAACCTACTATAAATATGTGTACAGGCTTTTGCCAGGGCATCGCATGATATTTGACATCAAAAGCAGGAAGATTGTCAAGGATTCTGCTTACTGGCGGTTGAAAGTGAATGCATATCAGGGATCGCAGAGAAAACAGGGCGATCTGGTTGAAGAGTTGAAAAGTCTTGTGGAAAGTTCAGTGAAGAAACAGATGGTTGCTGACGTTCCGGTGGGGACTTTTCTGAGCGGGGGCGTGGATTCCAGCATTGTTACTTACGAGGGGCACAGGGTAAATCCGCAGCTCGAAACTTTCTCCATCGGGTTTGCCAGCGCCAGATACAATGAACTGCGGTATGCGCAGGAATTGTCGGATCGATATCAGATTCATCTCAACTCGAAGATGTTTAACCATGATGTTTTTAAGGGGTATTATGGCAGACTGAGAGACTGGTATGATGAGCCCTTTGCGGACACCTCGGCTTTTCCCACTTACGCGGTATCGCAGCTGGCAAGGGAGAAGGTGACGGTGGTCTTAACCGGCGACGGCGGAGATGAAATTTTCGGCGGATATGGGAGGCAGAGGGCGATCTGGCAGAAGGAGAAAGAAAAGGGACCGGATCATCGGCTGGTGTCTGCGTTATACCTGCAATATTATAAAAATACGGGTGAGGCGGGCAGGGATTATTTCTGGCTGGATGATCTTGAATTTTTACTCAGGGCAAACAGCAAGCGGCCGCAGGCGAGTGATCGGGAATTGAGAAAGCAGCTAAAGATTGACAGGGATTATGATACATTTTGGGCTTTCAGGAAATATTATCTGAAAGACCTGCCGCCTATGACACGGGTACAGTTTTTGGATATCAAGACCTATCTGCCGGGGGATATCCTGACAAAGGTGGACAGGGCGAGCATGGCGGTGTCTCTGGAGACGAGGGTGCCGCTGCTCGACAGGCGGCTGGTTGAATTTGCTTTTTCCCTGTCGGAGGAGGATAGATGCCCGAAAGGGGAATTGAAAGGATTGTTTAAGAAAGCGTATGAGGCGGAGATCGGCAGGAGGATTCTATACCGACGCAAGCAGGGATTCTGTATGCCACGCCAGTATTTTAACTGTCAAAAGTCAACGCAGGAACAGCTATTGGAGGAATTATGGTAATCTTATTTGTTGCGCCGCTTTATGAGGAAAAAGGAGTGCCGCCTAAGGGCGGGGTGAGTATGTATCTGCGCCGGGTGACAGGAGCGCTGAACGAGCTTGGACACAGCACGATTATTCTTTCAATTGGGACAAAAAACAGACATTATATCGAAAATGGGACGGAGATATATTTTGTTAGTGCAGCTTTTTCAAGTATTAATAACAAATATTTAAACTTAATATCTAGGCTTATTAAAAACAATATAATAGTGAATCGTAAAATAAAGGAACTTTTAAAAACACGCGAAATAGATATGATTCAGTTTGCGTCAATCTGGGGGCTGTCAGCAGGTTATTTCGGGAACACCCCTGCCGTTATGCGAATGTCGATTTATTCTAAGGTATATCGTGAATATAAAAATGATAAAATGAGCGTCGATATAAAGGCGTTCCTTGAAAGGATGGCAGTAAAACGGTGTAATGCTGTTTTCTCGCCGAGCAATGTGATTGCCGAGGCTTTTTCAAAAGATATTCATCGAAAGGTGTCGGTAATAGAAACGCCATTCTGGAATGAAAGCCAGGAATATGACAATAGTATTTATCGGAAAGAACTGGAAGGGAAAAAGTATTTTTTGTTTTTTGGAAGAATGGTGGTTGATAAGGGGATTTATGTGCTGGCAGAATGCCTGTATGCTTTTTTGCAGCAGAATCCGGAATATTATTTCGTATGCTGCGGCATCGAGGAATTTAATGATGATGAGAATCCGGTGAGTGCTCTGACGAAGGCTGCGGGGAAGTATGTAAGCAGGTTTATTTATATGAAATCGCTGCCGCACAGCAGTTTGTATCCGGTTATAAAACATGCGGATTTTGTAGTTTTTCCATCCCTGATTGATAACTTTTCCAATGCCTGCATAGAAGCCATGTATTTTGAGCGGGTTGTGATTGGTACGGATGGTACAAGCTATGAGCAGCTAATAGATGACGGAAGAAGCGGTTTTTTGTGTAAACCGAACGATGCAGGCAGTTTGTTGGAGAAAATGAACGAAGCGGCGTCTATGGATGGGGAACAGAAAGCCCGAATGGGCAAAAGAGCCGGAATGAGAATAGAACGCCTGAGACCGGAAATAGTTGTTAAAAAACTCGTTAGATATTATCAGTATGTGATTGATAACGCTGACAAAAAAAAGTGTGGTACGGCGTGCTCCAGAAAGGGTTAAGGGAATTGTGTTTATGTGTAGGGTTTCCGTTATTATGCCTCTTTACAATGCGGAAAAATATCTGGAGGAATGTCTGGACAGTGTTATGGCGCAGACTTTTACAGATTTTGAGCTGATTTGCGTCAATGATGCCTCCACGGATGACACGCTGGAAATAGCAGAGCGTTTCTGGGCAAAAGACAGTCGGATTAAAATTTTGAATAATGATGTGCGCAGTGGTGCGGCGTACGCCAGAAATAAGGGAATGGAGGAAGCGCAGGGCGAGTATCTCGCTTTTCTGGATGGGGATGATATCTTTGATGAGGGTATGCTGGGCGCGGCGTACCAGACAGCGATAGATTGTATGGCGGATATTGTTATGTATGAGTATAAACATGTTCCGTCTGAGCTTATAAACAGAAAATTAAAAGTATTTCACAGCAAATCTTACAGAGAAAGATATAGTAAAAGACCATTTTCGATTTTAGAGTATGAGCCTTATGAGTGCTTAAATTGGGCGCTGTCCCCATGGAACAAAATATATAGAAGAGAATTTGTACAGAAACATCGGCTCACGTTTCAGAATTTGCCATCTTCCAATGACGTTTATTTTGTCTGTATGGCATTGATGCTGTCAGAGCGGAGTCTGCTGCTGGATGATGAGAGGGTTATGGTATATGCACGGGATCACGGCGGACCAGACAGGATATCGGCGGACAGGGATCCGATGTGCGCTTACCGTGCCTTTTTACATATTGCGGAGGAACTGAAAGCCAGAGGGGTGTTTGACAGTCTGTATGCCTGTTTTTATTATCGGTTTTTCCGTGCCATGAAAAGCGCACTGCGTCAGTGTAGAATGGAGGAGCGGGCAAGGGAATTTTATGGTTTCCTCAGTGAAAAAGGATTGGATGAGATATGTTCTGTGAGCGGAGACTGCACTGATAAACTTGATATGTTTATCAGAAATGAGATGGAACGGTTCAGAATGCAGGATTTTGATTCCGGCTGGTATAAAGAGGAACCGGGATTGAAAATGGAACTCAGCCAGAAACCCAATGCAGAAAAAGTGACAGCCCTGTTTGAGGAGTATAAAAGAACAAATAAAAAGGTTGGTATTTGGGGTGTGGGGGCAAACGGTGTTTCCGTGCTTGCGTTCTGCAGGGAGAATCATTTACAGGTAGACATGGTGATAGACAGAGCGGAGGAGAAGCAGGGGCGCATCGTAGAGGGGTATTCGGTGGAAGAGCCGGAAAGAATCAAAGACAGACTGGATGTTATTATAGTGTCCGCGCGTCATATTGCAGAGGGGATAAAGAAAGAATTATCTGATTCTAAAGTAGAAGTGATAGATTTGAATCAGTTTTTGTATGTGTATTAAATGTTATGGTATAAAATGTGCTGGGGATATCGAAAATCTCGGCAAATATGAATAATCAGAATAATGGGAAGACGGATTTTCGTCTTATAATGAGAAGGGGTTAGCTTCTGGCATACTTTAAGGGATAAACAGCTATGAAAATTTCAATTGTCATGCCGTTATATAATGCGGAAACCTATCTTGCCGAATGTCTGGACAGTATTTTAAAGCAGACTTTCGCAGAGTTTGAGCTGCTGTGCGTCAACGATGGTTCAAGGGATGCTACGGCGGAAATCCTGCAACTGTACGCTGCGCGGGACAGCCGGATAAGCGTATTTGACAATGGGGAACGCAGGGGTGCGGCATATTCCAGAAACAGGGGGCTGGCGGAAGCCACAGGGGAGTATCTGTTCTTTCTCGATGGGGATGATGTTTTTGACGAGGAAATGCTGCAGTCAGCGTATCGGAAAGCGGTTGAGAATCGGGCGGATATTGTTGCATATCAGTCAGTTAAGACGAAGACGGAGCAGATGCGCTTAAAGAGAACCAACAAACTGGGCACATCATTTGTACGGATTTTCTGCCAACAGCCGTTTGATGTGAAAAGTCTGAAAGTATGCGACTTTATTACGTTTCGGTCTTCGCCGTGGGACAAGATATATCGGAGGGAGTTTATTCTGACGGAAAATCTCTGGTTTCAGGAACTTTCCTGCTGCAATGATGTCTATTTCGTCAACATGGCGCTGCTTTTGGCGAAAAGGATCGTCTGGCTGGATACGGAAAAGATCTTCGTACATGTCAGGGATCATGGTTCGCCGTCCCGGATATCGACGGACAGAGATCCTATGTGCGCCTACGAGGCGGATAAACATATTTTGGAGGAGGTGTCTGCCAGAGGGAAGATGCCGGAATTGTACAGACACTGTTATACCAGGATTTATTATCATCTGCTTACAACCTTGAAAACGGCGAAAGACAGGAACAGGGCGGAACAATTTTACTTTTTCCTGCAAAAAGAGGGGATAGGGAGACTGCAGGCTGTGGGCGGAGAGGAGTTTCAGAAGCTGGACGCTTATATCAGAGCGGGGTTTGAAAAATTTTCAGAGCGGGGTTATGTGTCCGGCTGGTATCTGGAAACGGGAGAACTGGAGGCGTATCTGCAAAATTGCAGGCAGCAGGTATGCCGTATGTTTGACGACTGGAAAAAAGCGGGCAAGAAGATTGGATTGTGGGGAGCGGGACAAAACGGCAGAATTTTTGCGGAGTTTTGTCATCGGAATCAAATAGAGATTGAACGGATTATGGATGGAGATGCGGGAAAGCAGGGAAAGCGTCTCTTTCAATTCCCGCCCATCTGTGCTCCCGGGGAAGGAATCGAACAGGTACAGGTGGTTATTTTTACGAACCGGGACATTCTGGAAGAGGTAAAAGCGGACTTGACGAACCGCGCAGATCAGCTGGAGCTGGTGGATATCAATTCCTGTCTTGGTATTTACTAATATAATGTGAAGTATGTGCAGAATCGTTGTGGAAGCCAGTACATTGTTTGACAAATAACTGGATCAATCACTCAGAAAAGCAGACAAGCAATAGATGTAGTTGTTTGTGAAATGTTGTACTAGAAGGGAAAATGGTCGACAGCATGAAAGTATCAGTGATCATACCAGTCTATAATGCCGGGAAATATATTGAAACATGCGTTGTCAGCGCGGCACGCCAGTCCATAGAGGAACTGGAGATTCTGTGCATAGACGACGGCTCTACGGACGATTCCCTGGCAGTCTTGCGCAGAATGCGGGAAAGCGACGACAGGATACGGATCATCGAACAGGCAAATCAGGGCTCCGGCAAGGCAAGAAATCAGGGAATCCTGCAGGCACGGGGCGAATTTCTCCTGTTTCTGGATGCGGACGATTATCTGCTTGACCAGACGGCGCTTAAGCGGATGTATCAGGCATGTAAGGAAAACCATGTATCAATCTGTGGCGCGTTTCGGAACATCGACAGGGAAGGAAAGACTGCGCCTATGTCGCTGCACCGTAAGGAATGTGACGGATATCCGGGCGGCAGAAAGATGTCATACCGGGAATACCAGTATGCGTTTCATTTCAGCACCTATCTGTATGAGAGGAAACTGCTGACGGCGCATCAGATTTTTTTCCCAGACTACAGGAGGTTTCAGGATCCGCCGTTCTTTGTGAAGGCGATGATTGCGGCGGAAGAATTCTATATCCTGCCGGTGGAACTGTACTGTTTCCGCTCGGGGCACCAGAATTATGCATTCAGCCACAGGCAGGTGAATGATATTGTCAGGGGATTGATGGATCTTTTGAGGATGTCTTCTGAGAAGGAGCTGAAGAAACTACATCTGCTGGCGGTCAGCAGATTGAACGAAGGTTTTTTTTGGAATATTGTGCAGCATCTGGACGTGGACAACGGGGAGCTTCTGTCCCTGTTGATGGAGGCGGAACGGATGGTCCGGCAGGACTGGGCAGCGGGGCTTTGCGAGGAAACTGATTTTTGTCTGAAAGCGCTGCGGTTTCTTTTGCGGGCAGGGGTAGAAAAGTGCGAAAACTATCGGCGGGAACTGGCTGCAAGAGGGTACGGCGAGGTACAGCTGGGCTGCGTGTTTCCGTTTCACAGGGTGCCTCCGAAAAGCAGGGTGATATTATATGCGGCGGGTGTGATGGGGTGGACTTATTACAGGCAGATCAGGGAGAACACGGATTATACGCTGGTGGCATGGGTGGACAGGCAATACGGGAAGTATGCGGATTCCGATCCAAAAATCAGGTCAGTGGAGAGTATTTGGAAGATGGATTATGACTATATTGTGATAGCCATCGAGGAGGAATGGACAGCTATGGAGATTATCTCTTCCTTAAGAGAAATGGGAGTGCCGGAGGAGAAGATCGTCTGGGGGCTGTCTATATAGGGAGTGCATGGATGAAGATTGCGGTTATTGTGCCTGTATACAACGGGGAGAAATTCCTGCCGGATTTTCTCGCGTGTCTTGCGCGGCAGACAGGGAAGAACTTTGAGGTTTTCTTCGTGGATGACTGCTCCACTGATCGGACAGGCATGCTGCTCCGGGAAGCGGCAGCGCGGTATGCGGGATTTCACTATCTGCGAAATGATACCCGGTGCGGCGCGGCTTTTTCGCGGAACAGGGGAATTGACCATAGCCAGTCGGAATATGTCCTGTGTCTGGATGCAGATGACTGTATTGCGGATGATCTGCTGGAACAGCTGGAAAGGGCGGCGGCGACCTACGGGGCAGATATGGTCATGCTGGAACGGGGCGACTTCGTGAAAGCGGATACCATTGACAGGGATCATGCTTTTTTTAAAGATGAAGCGGCGCTGTATGAAAATACACAGGGTGGGACAGGAAAGCGTGTGTTTCGGCTCGCAGACCAGCCGGCGGATTTTCTGCTCCGCTGCCAGAATGGAACCTGTGACCGCATGGTGAAAAGGGCGCTTCTTGATCGGTATGGGATCCGATTCCAAAATCTGCCAAGTTCCAACGATGTCTTTTATGCACTATTTTCCGTCTTTGCTGCGAAAAGAATCGTCCATACCGAAACCTCGGATTTTCTTTACTATAGAAGGAATCATTCCCAGCCGGGCAGAATCAGCAACGACAGGGATCCCATGTGTGCGTATGAGGCATTGAAGGCGGTAAAGGATGCGCTGGTGCAGAACCGTCTGTGGGCGGAGTGCTGTGTTTACTTTTGGATATTTGCACTGGATTCTCTGGAGAAACAGCTTTTTGTATGCCGCAGGGAGGAGCGGAGAAGGCAGGTGCTCCGATACTTGCAGGAAGAGGGATTTTGTGAATTGGGAGTGCCGGACGATCCCCGGTACGACAGGCTGCCGGAGACTTACAGGAGGCAGTTTGCGCTTTTTCTGACAATACCTTATGAGGAAAACTGTTTCAAAGATTCCATGTCCTTTCGTGCGCTGTGTGAGAGCAGACGGGAGCGAATAGTGGCGGTATTTGATTATGCGGAGAAAAACGGGCTCCGGGTTGGCTATTGGGGTGTTGGCAGGATGACGGAAGGGTTTCTGTCTGTCACAGACAGCCTGGAAAAGAAAGTGGATTTTCTGATTGACAACGATCAGAAGAAACAGGGGAAAAGACTGTTCGGTACGGAAATTGTCTCCTACGACAGGGCAAAAGAACAGGTCGGTCTCGTAATTATTTCCAACAGGCAGTACTACCGCGAAATTCGGAAGCAGATTCGAGACGGAAAGGAAAAGACGCAGGTTTTAAGTATACAGGAGTATCTGTACTGCGACGGGAGTGTAGGGGAGTATATCAGGTAGACAGGCATCCAGACGCTGGGGACGTGGTTGTCGGGGAATCGAATGTAAGAAGACATATCAGGTAGACATTTTTGCTGGGAGGGGGGAGGCGTATGCTGCCAGAACAGATCGGAAATCGGCCGTTTTGCATATACGGCGCAGGAATTGTCGCATCGAGCGTCTATACGGTTCTGAAAGAGCTGTATCACATGTTGCCTGCCTTTTTCCTGATTTCGGATGAAAATGGCGGGAATGAGCCGGAAGAAATCGACGGGATTCCTGTGAAACGATTATCGTCGTGGGTGAATGAACTGCGGGACGGAATCTATGCCATACATATATTTTATTATATAATCGCGGTGCCGGAACCACATCACGCCGCAGTCATACGTTCCTTACAGGAGACAGATGTCCTGCGGATTGGGGCATCCCGAATGCTGCGGATTACAGGGGCTGAGGAAAACGCGTTGATGGAGGCGTATTATGGCGGCTTCCTGAACTGTCGTACCGTGTCAAAGCTGACAGCCGGGAAGCAGTCGGCAGCCGTGGATGGCAGAGTGGTGTGTGGAACGGAAAAAGAGTGTCGTATACAGGTGTTTCAGGTCAAAAGCCATAAAGACAGACTGCTGCATAGTCAGCGGCAGAAACTTCCAGAATATATCAATCCGATCCAGGCAGGTGCGGCGCTCACAGATCAGGTCATAGCGGAGATACAGGATAACAGGGGAGACCATATTTCCGAAAAGAATGGGAATTACAGCGAGCTGACTGCCACGTATTACGCGTGGAAGAACAGTCGGGCAGCTTATAAAGGAATATGTCATTACAGGCGCATTTTTGAGATCAGCGAGGAACAAATGCAGACGCTGCTCTCGGAGGAAGCGGAGTGGGATGTGATTTTGCCATACCCAACCGTCCACTATCCCGATATAACGGCACAGCATCTGCGCTATTTGCGGGAGGAGGACTGGAATGCCCTGCTTCTGGCGCTGCAGGAGACGAGTCCGGATTATCTGGCGGCATTTGAGAAAATGAGGATGGACGGAGGGCAGCGCTTTTTTAATTTTAATATGCTGATTGCAAAAGCGGCAGTGTTCGATAATTACTGCAGTTTCCTGTTCCGGGTTTTAGAGAGGGCGGAAGCGCTCGTGACGTCCGGCGGCAGGGAGCGGTCGGATCGATTTGCCGGATATATGGGAGAAAACCTGACGACGATTTATTTTCTTAAAAATAGAGATAAGTTGAAAATTGTGTATGCCGGGAAACGGTGGTTGACATAAAATTATCCCTGCTCGGATTTTATAGTTGGACAGGTTTTTAACGGTATGGATGGGATGCAGCAAGGCTGTTGTAAAAACAGATTGACAGGGTAAGGGGGAAACCGATGTACAGTTACGAAAAGGAACTACAGATGCTGGTGGAACAGAATTGCGGCGGACAGGACTGGACAGCACAGGACAGCCCGTTTTTGTCCGGGCTTTCGGGAAAAACTGTCATGCTCTCCGGTGCGACGGGCATGATCGGCAAATATATGATTGATTTTCTGATGTGCTGCAATGACAGCCGGGTTTTTGAAGCACCGGTGCATATCATTGCTTTAAGCAGGAGTGAAGCGTGTGCGAGGAAGAGACTCGCACGGCATTTTGGAAAGAACACATTCCGTTATACTGCCTGCGATGTCAGCCGGGAAATCCCGGAGTGCGGGCAGGCAGATTATGTGATCCACGCGGCGAGCAATACGCATCCGTTACAGTATGCGCAGGACTCTGTAGGAACGATTGCAACGAATATTCTGGGAACAAAAAATTTATTGGATTATGCAGTTTCCCACGGAACACAGCGATTCTGTTTTCTGTCTTCGGTCGAAATTTACGGGGAAAACCGCGGGGATACTGTGCGATTTGACGAGGGATATCTGGGATATCTTGACTGCAACACGTTAAGGGCGGGATACCCGGAAAGCAAGCGGGCGGGCGAGGCGCTGTGCAATGCGTACGCGCAGACTTATCAGCTTGACTTTGTGATTCCCAGACTAAGCAGGGTTTACGGACCGACGATGCTGCATTCTGACACCAAGGCGATTTCACAGTTTATCAAAAAGGCGGCGGCAGGGGAGGACATTGTGCTGAAAAGCGCGGGAACGCAGCTGTATTCCTATGTGTATGCGGCGGATGCGGTGACGGGAATTCTGACGGTGCTTCTGCGGGGGGAAACGGGGGAGGCATATAATATTTCTGACACGGAATCGGAGGTGACCTTGCGGCGGATTGCGGAGTGGCTGGCGGAGGACCATGGTGTGCAGGTGGTTTATGAGATACCGGATGCGGTGGAGCAGAAAGGATACTCGACGGCTACAAAAGCTCTGCTGGACACGGGAAAAGCCGCTTCCCTCGGGTTTTGTCCGGCGACACATATGCGGGAGGGACTGTTGAAGACGGTCTCTCATCTGCGATCCGGTATATGATACTGCGGATTTTCTGGATTTAGCAGTTTTTTCATGCCCGAGCCAAAATGCGTTTTCTTTCGCATTTTGCAATGGCGGATCCGTGGCTGCCAGAACTTCTGTATTTGAGATTTTTCCTTTCATATGATATACTATCTATACTTATAGTCTAAAATGAAAAAACAATCGGAGGATCACATGGATTTTGAATTGACAGCATCCATGATGTGCGCGAATTACGGCAATCTGGAAAAGGAAGTGCGGGACTTAGAAGAGGGAGGAATTGACTCTTTTCATATCGATATCATGGACGGCAGATATGTGCCGAATTTCGCGATGTCACTAAACGATATGTCGTTTATAGCTTCGGCAACGAAGAAACCGATGGATGTACATCTCATGATCGAACATCCGAACAACAACATACATATTTTTCTTGAAAAGCTGCGCAAAGGCGATACAGTATATATTCATCCCGAGGCGGAGTACCATCCGTCTACCACGCTGCAGAAGATCATCAACGCGGGAATGGTGCCGGGGATTGCAATCAACCCGGGCACCAGCATCGAGACGGTTATGGAGATGCTGGTGATTGTAAAGAAAGTATTGGTGATGGCAGTGAATCCGGGCAACGCCGGACAAATGTATCTGCCCTATGTGGGGAAGAAAATTACAAGACTTTTGGCGCTCAAGGATGATACGAATTTTGAAATTTATTGGGACGGCGCCTGTGGAGCGGACAAGATTATCAGCTATGCGCCCAGAGGTGTGAAAGGGTTCGTGCTTGGGACGACCCTGCTTTTCGGCAAGAATGCGCCTTATGGTGAGACACTGAGGAATATCCGGGAACTGCATTTTTGACGATTGCGAACTGTTTCGATAAAACGGCAGTCGGATGTTTTTCGGATAAATGTACGGCATAGCTTTCCGGGCTTGGACATAGACTGCTATGGGGGGATTCAGATATGGTGACGGCATTGCTTTTGTCTGGGGGAACCGGGACGCGGATGGGCGTAGAGACGCCCAAGCAGTACATAGAGATAAACGGGAAACCGATCATTGCTTACGGTCTGCAGACGCTTCTTTCCCATGAAGGGGTTGATGCGGTGCAGATCGTGGCGGATGAAATGTGGCGGGAGGTCATTCTTACCTGCATGGATCGTCTGCCGGGCGGTGGGAATGAAGATGTTTCGCCGGTAAAAAGAGACCGTGGGATTGACAAATTCCGCGGCTTTTCCGCGCCGGGGAAAAACAGGCAGCTGTCGATTTTAAACGGGCTTGCGGATATCGGAACATATGCGGCAGATTCTGATTATGTATTGATCCATGACGCGGCGAGACCTTTGCTTTCCGCCGATCTGATTACGGCGTGTCTGAATGCGGTGGCGGGGCATGACGGGGCGCTCCCCGTGCTGCCGATGAAGGATACGGTGTATTTCAGTGAGGATGGGGAAAGGATCACCTCGCTTTTGGAGCGCAGCCGGATTTATGCCGGACAGGCGCCGGAGATTTTTGTTTACGGCAGGTATTATGAGGCGAACCGTGCGCTTCTGCCGGAGCGGATTCTTAAGATTAACGGATCCACGGAACCGGCTGTTATGGCGGGAATGGACATTGCCATGATACCGGGTGACGAGGGAAATTTCAAGATTACGACGAGGAGTGATTTGGAGCGTTTTCGGGAGATTATTCACAGGTGATGGGAAACGCCAGTTTTATTTGTGAAAAGGGGAATTCATGGATATATACGAAAGAATTGAGGAAAATAGGACAAAGATAGCGTCTATATATGATTTGGCAGCAATCTGTTATGATTATTTGCGTATGCAAATAGATAATCAGGCGTTGTTTTTGGCGGAATATTTATATGCAGAGAATAAAGCGGCAGAAAGTTCGGCGGCTCCGCTGAATGAAAACTACATGGAGAATTCTTACATTTACCGTATTCATGGTGAGAGTATGATTAAGAAGGCGGCTGTGGAGTTGGAATTTCGAGACAAGATACGGACGACAGAAATCAGGCATAATTTTAAATGCATAAGAATACTGGAAAAAGCAGAACTTGATACTGGAATGAGTCCGCCGAAGCTGGTAACACTGCATATAGATCAATATGATCAAATAAGAAAGTCAATTATAAAGAGCAGGAAATTGAAAGTTGCAGTAATTCCGTTTGGAAGAGAAAAGGTACTCGGCTTTGAAAAGGTGCAGGGCAGTTCGTTTCGTGTGCAATATATTGAGCAGGGCAGGCAGACTGTACTTACAAAAGCGATAAATCTGCTGGAAAAGGCTATCCGGCAGAAAGCGAATATTATTATTTTTCCGGAATATGTGTGCTTCCCTGAAATGCAGGAAAGAATTGGGGACTATTTGGCTGAAACATACCGCAAGACCCCAGACAGGATGAAAAGCTTATTCCTGGTGATTGCGGGAAGCGGGTGGACAGAAGAGGATAATAACGTAGCCAGAATATATAGTTATAGCGGCAAATTATTGGGAGAGCGGTACAAATATTCCCCTTATGATGGCTATGATGAAAAAGGCGAGAGGTGGATTGAAGGGCTGTGCAACCCCGGGAAAGAGTCGGTAATTGTTGATATTCCTGAAATGGGAAGCATACTGACGGCGATATGCAGAGACGTGTCAAATCGGGATCAGACAGAAAAAATAGCTGATATTTTTGAGGTTGATTTTTTGCTGGTGGCAGCGTGGAGTAAATCTTTGCATGGCGGATTTGAAAAGCAGCTCGAAAATATTACAGAGATGAATACGATGACCAGTTCTTTGGTATGCAATTCTTGTGCCGTCGTTGATGAGAGTAATTGGGAAAGAGGAATTGTTGTTACGCCGTATAAAAAGGAGAGTATCATACAAGCAAAAACAAAGATTATTAAGAGCAAAGCAGAACAATGTGAAAAGTGTGCCGGATGCATATTTAGTATACCGCTTTCGTATAACACCCCAAATGTAGAGAAGGGAAAAATTGTCGGAAAAATTACACAGTGCAAACTGTGATATTTCTCCCAAATTTATTGATTTTACTTGATGTTACAGGCAGATTTGCTATAATATTGTTTAGGAATAGTTTAGACTGGAGGGCACATATGAAAAAACGATCATTGCTAAAGAATGTTTGTAGAAATCTTGTGGACAGTCTGACTTCTCATACAAAAATATCAGAGGATCAGGTATTTAAGTTTATGGAAGAGCTGACGATGGAAGAACCAAAGGCATTGTCGGAGATGCCGCCTGATTATAGAAGACTGGTTTTTTCCATGGGAGAGGTATGGCAGTATCAGGAATGGGAGTCATTATCGGCAGAACAGGCATTCCTCTATGGCGGGCTTTGGGGAAGCAGTAAAGCTTTTGACCTGAGATATCAGCAGAAATTGACGGCGGACAGGATGAAGACCCTTGTGCCTAAGTATAAAGGGAAAGAGTGGATATTCCGCGCAATCAAGTATCAGCCGGGAATCCTGCATAAAGAGCTTGCAGACAAAGGGCATATAAGTCCTTCGCGATTGTCTCAGATTATGGATGACGAGGATATCAATTCCTTGATTAGTTATCGCCTGTCCGGAAGAGAGAAATATTATTATTTAAAACCGGCAGGAGAAGAGCTGCTTGACAGGCTAAAGACGAATGGCAGAAAGGTGCTTGGCAGTTTTGCAGAGCCTTATAAGGCAATCAGGATTCTTAATGACAGTACAAGACATATGTATGCCGAAATAGGTGTTTGGGAAATGTGCATAGTCAACTATTCGGTAAAGAATACCCTCAGGGAATCTAAATTTCATGTTTTGGGTAGAGTTTTTGATCAGTTTAATAATGAACTGTCAATAAAAAATATAATAGAGGTAAATGAATGGGCGCAGAATTCAAATTATGTGGTTGCACGGGGAACGAATCTTTTGGGGAATGGCTTGGCAGTGTCCTCAGCAAAATAAAGGGGGATAAGCTGGATATAGCGGCACTGCTATATGACAGGATTCAAAAGGAAGAGAATCCTGTAACAGCGTTTCAATATTTCCTTGAAAATGCAGATGAAATTGTTTCTTCGGAAGAGGTTGAAGTTGAGAATTCCTTTACTTCGGAAGACATAAATAGACTGCAAAAAAAATGTGATGTTTTAATTACGGGAATCATAGAGAATTTCTTATCAGAAAATACTTCGGCACAGGAGTTTTATCGGCGGCTCTGGACGGACGGAATCTGCAAGAATGCACTTCTACAGGATGAAAAAGAAAAAGCATATGCACTATACCGAATTTGGCAGGATAGAAGAATTCCATACTTCCAGCTGGAGCCTGGGATGGAGATGTCCAATGAAGTATTTATGGAGTTTTCCGAGAAGAACAGGCAGTTGATTAAAAAAGCTTTTTTTATTATTAATTCCTCTTTTGCACAGCGTTCGCAACAGAGTGATCTGCTTTTGCGTGTCTTGGATGAGTGTGAAACGAATGAAGAGAAAGTAGTGGTTATGGTGCAGATTTTAGGTAATATAGAAATGAAAGTGCTGCTAGATCTGTTTGGCGCATTAGACAATGAACAATTGGAGAAATAGACGTTTTTGATTCGGTTTCTTCTGACTAAGCGGAGGAAATAGGCATGAAAGCATGGATTTTACACGGTATTAATGATCTGCGGTTTGAGGAAGCAGACGCTCCCATAATAGGAGAGAATGAAGTTTTGCTCGCGGTGAGAGCGGCAGGAATCTGTGGCTCCGATATTCCGCGGGTTTTTTATACAGGAACGTACTCTTATCCGCTCATACCGGGACATGAATTTGCCGGGCAGGTGGAAGCAGTGGGAGCGGCTGTGGATGGGAAATGGCAGGGGAAACGTGTCGGCGTATTTCCGCTGATTCCGTGTGGAGCGTGTCTGCCCTGTCAAAAGGAGCAGTACGAGATGTGCCGGCATTACAGTTATCTCGGCTCCCGCAGGGATGGCGGATTTGCGGAATATGTGGCGGTGCCGGAAAAGAATCTGATTGCTCTGCCGGAAAGCGTCAGTTTTGAGGAGGCGGCGATGTTTGAGCCCATGTCAGTGGCGGTTCATGCCATGAGAAAGGCGGCGCCTCAGCCGGAGGAGTGCACTGTGGTCTGTGGTTTGGGGACGATCGGGCTTTTCCTTCTTATGTTTTTGCTGGAGGCAGGACGAAAAAATATATTTGTGATCGGAAATAAGGAATTTCAAAAGCGGATGGCGGTTCAGCTCGGGCTGCCGGAAGCTTCGTTTTGCGACAGCAGGACAGAGAATGCAGAACAGTGGCTGTCTGAGCGGACAGGAGGCAGGGGCGCGGATGTGTTTTTTGAATGTGTCGGGAAAAATGAGACCATAGTGCAGGCGGTCGGGCTGACCGGACCCGGCGGACGGATTATGCTGGTGGGTAATCCTGCCTCCGACATGACGCTGCCGAAAGCGGTGTACTGGAAGATCCTGCGCAACCAGCTTACTGTGTGTGGCACATGGAACTCCTCTTTCACCCACTCGCCGGAGGATGACTGGCATTATGTGCTGGACAGGCTGGGGGACGGACGGATTGCGCCTGCGCAGATGATTACCCACAGATTTCCGCTGGAGGAGCTGGACTGCGGGCTCGCAGTGATGCGGGATAAGAAAGAAGAGTATGGAAAGGTGATGCTTTCTATGTCTGGAATGCCGCAATAATGACAAATCCGGGATTGAATTCGGAATTTGTCGGAGGCACGTTTCATCTTGCAACTTTTCCTAATTTGTTATATGATATCTTTATATTTTCAGGGACAGGAGGTAACGTCTCTCTAAACGGTAGATGATTTTTACAATGGAGGATACTGTATGAGCGAAACATATGTGGAATATCTGGTAGCGAGAAAGCCGTCCGTGCTGATGCGTTTCCTGAAGATGCTGCTGATTATGCTGACGGTAGTTTTCGCGCTGATCGGATTCCTGACGCCCTTTGTGGTAGGAATGCTGATTGCGATTGTGCTGGGCGGCTGCGCGTATTTTGCGCATATGAATGCGGAGATCGAGTACGAGTACCTGTATCTCGACAGGGAACTGAGTGTTGACAAGGTTCTGGCGAAAACCCGGAGAAAGAAAGCGGGCAGTTATTCTCTGGAGCAGATGGAGATTTTTGCGCCCCTTAATTCCCACAGACTGGATTCTTATAAAAACCGCCAGATGAAGGCAATTGATTACAGCTCGGGCATTGCTGCGCAGCCGGAGCGGCGTTACATGATGGTTTGGAACGGCGACACGAAGATTATTCTGGAGCCGAATGCGGAGATGATTAAGGCGATTCAGGGCATTGCACCCCGTAAAGTTTTTACGGATTAGCATAATAAAGTATGGAAAACAATACTGTCAGTTGAAGGGCTGGCAGTTTTTGTATAGATACTTATAATCAGCATAACACACAGGAGGAGAGAAGATGGGTCAGATTATTGGCGAAGGAATTACTTTTGATGACGTACTGTTGGTGCCGAGCTATTCTCAGGTGATTCCAAATCAGGTGGACTTGACAACAAACCTGACGAAGAGGATCAGGTTAAACATTCCCATGATGAGCGCGGGGATGGACACGGTGACTGAGTACAGGATGGCGATCGCCATGGCAAGACAGGGCGGTATCGGTATTATTCATAAAAACATGTCTATTGAGGCGCAGGCTGATGAAGTAGACAAGGTGAAACGCTCTGAGAACGGCGTTATCACAGATCCATTTTCCCTGACGCCGGAGCATACGCTTGCTGACGCGGATGCGCTGATGGCGAAATTCAGAATTTCGGGCGTTCCGATTACGGAAGGCAGGAAGTTAGTCGGTATCATTACCAATCGTGATTTAAAATTCGAGACAGATTTCAAGAAAAAAATCAAAGAGTCCATGACCTCTGAGAACCTGATCACCGCCAAGGCGGGCATTACGCTGGATCAGGCTAAGGAGATCCTTGCAAAGGCAAGAAAAGAAAAGCTTCCCATTGTGGATGACGATTACAATCTGGTGGGACTCATTACCATAAAAGATATTGAGAAAACGATCAAGTACCCTCTTTCCGCAAAGGACAGCCAGGGCAGACTTTTGTGCGGCGCGGCTGTGGGCATTACAGCAAATGTGCTCGACCGCGTAAAAGAGCTGATTGACGCGAAGGTGGACGTGGTTGTGCTTGACTCCGCGCACGGGCATTCTGAGAATGTGCTTAAGTGTGTGCGGATGATTAAGGAAAAATATCCTGATTTGCAGGTAATCGCGGGTAATGTGGCAACAGGAGAAGGGACGCGCGCACTGATTGAGGCGGGCGCAGATGCGGTGAAGGTAGGTATCGGTCCCGGCTCCATATGTACCACCCGTGTGGTGGCAGGCATCGGCGTGCCGCAGATCACGGCGATCATGAGCGCTTATGAGGTGGCGAAGGAATACGGTGTGCCGATTATCGCGGACGGCGGTATCAAATATTCGGGCGACATGACGAAAGCGATCGCAGCGGGCGGCGACGTCTGCATGATGGGCAGTATGTTTGCGGGATGTGAGGAAAGCCCCGGCACGTACGAACTTTATCAGGGCAGAAAATATAAAGTATACCGCGGCATGGGATCCATCTCCGCTATGGAGAACGGCAGTAAGGACCGCTATTTCCAGACCGACGCCAAGAAGCTGGTGCCGGAGGGCGTGGAAGGACGTGTCGCTTACAAGGGCAGCGTGGAGGATACGGTGTTCCAGCTGATGGGGGGCTTGCGTTCCGGCATGGGATACTGCGGCACGGCTACCATTGAGGAATTAAAGCAGAACGGCAGGTTTGTGAAGATTTCCGCAGCGTCCCTGAAAGAGAGCCATCCGCACGATATTCATATCACAAAGGAAGCGCCGAACTATTCCGTTGACGAATAACAGCGTGAGAAGAAATTCTAATCACTCACAGCATAGGCTGTTTCGTGAAGAATTTCTAAGTCTCACGCGAGAGAATGCCTGAAAAGCGGCATTCTCCGTAATGAAATGACGTGGAGAGGAAAGAATAAAATGGAAAAGAAAAATTTGGCGAAAGAGCTTGCAGGGAATGCTTACCCGGGTCGTGGGATTGTGATTGGTAAATCTGCGGACGGCGCGTATGCGGTGACGGCATATTTTATCATGGGACGCAGCAGCAACAGCAGAAACCGGGTGTTTGTGGAAGACGGAGCAGGTATCCGCACGCAGGCGTTTGACCCTTCCAAGTTGGAGGATCCGAGTCTGATTATCTATGCGCCGGTACGGGTGCTTGGCAATAAAACGATCGTCACAAACGGCGACCAGACGGATACGATTTACGAGCTGATGGACAGGCAGCAGACTTTTGAGCAGGCGCTGCGTACCAGGACTTTTGAGCCGGACGCGCCCAACTATACGCCCCGCATTTCGGGCATCATGCATCTGGAGAACGGCAGCTATAATTATGCCATGTCCATTTTAAAGAGCAGCAACGGGGATTCGTCTTCCTGCAGCCGCTATACTTTCGCGTATGAGAATCCGAAGGCGGGGGAGGGACGGTTTATACATACCTACATGGGCGACGGCAATCCGCTGCCCAGCTTTGAGGGAGAGCCGACACTAGTGGGAATTGACGGCGGTATCGACGAGTTCACGAAGACGGTCTGGGAGAATCTGAACGAGGACAATAAGGTGTCGCTGTTTGTGCGGTATATCGAGATTGCCACGGGCAGGTACGAAACACGGATTGTGAATAAGAATATATAGGAGAGCACAGAGACTATGAACGAACTGGAATTGAAATACGGCTGTAACCCAAATCAGAAGCCGTCCCGCATTTTTATGGCGGACGGGAGTGAGCTGCCGATTCAGGTGCTGAACGGCAGACCGGGATATATCAACTTTTTGGATGCCTTTAACGGCTGGCAGCTGGTCAGCGAGTTAAAGAAGGCAACGGGGCTTCCGGCGGCGACTTCCTTTAAGCATGTATCCCCAGCCGGAGCGGCGGTAGGTCTTCCCTTAGAGGAGACTTTGGCAAAGATTTATTGGGTAGATGACCTGGGAGAACTTTCTCCGCTGGCGTGCGCATATGCAAGGGCGAGAGGCGCGGACAGAATGAGTTCCTTTGGGGATTTTATTGCCCTCTCCGACGTGTGCGACGTGGACACGGCGCGTTTGATTAAGCGGGAAGTTTCGGACGGTGTGATCGCGCCGGGTTACGAGCCGGAGGCGCTGGAGATTTTGAAGGCAAAGAAAAAAGGCGTCTACAATGTGATTCGGATTGACGAGAGTTATGTGCCCGCGCCAACCGAAGTGAAGCAGGTGTACGGCATCAGCTTTGAGCAGGGCAGGAACGAGCTGAAAATCGACGACGCGTTCTTTGATAATATTGTGACGAAGGAAAAGAATCTGCCGAAGCAGGCGAAGATTGATCTGGCTATTGCCATGATCACCCTGAAATACACGCAGTCCAATTCCGTATGCTATGTGAAAGACGGGCAGGCAATTGGCATCGGCGCGGGGCAGCAGTCCAGAATCCACTGTACGAGACTGGCGGGCACAAAGGCGGACAACTGGTTCTTGAGACAGTCTCCCATCGTGTTAGACTTACAGTTCGTGGACGGCATCGGCAGGGCGGACAGGGATAATTCCATTGATCTCTATATCGGGGAAGACTATATGGATGTGCTGGCGGACGGCGCATGGCAGAAGATTTTCAAGGTGAAGCCGGAAGTATTTACGGCGGAAAAGAAGCGTGTGTGGCTGGATCAGATGAAGGGGGTGGCGCTCGGCTCGGATGCGTTCTTCCCCTTCGGGGACAATATTGAGCGCGCCCACAGGAGCGGTGTGCGGTATGTGGCGCAGCCCGGCGGTTCTGTGCGGGACGACAACGTGATCGAAGTGTGCGATAAGTACGGGATGACGATGTGCTTTACGGGGATACGGCTGTTCCATCATTAGGATAAATGGCGGACGCGCGGGCGGAAAATGATTTCAGAGGATAAAACAGCGGCGTAATAAAAAGCGGGAGGAAATTGCTTTTTTGGGGCAGTCGTGGTAAAATTTAGTCGTTGTGAGATAGGGGATTTGCGAGGGAAGGAAGTCGCAAATGCTAATAAAGATAATAATAACAAAGGAGTGGAAAAGGGACGATGAGTAAGAGTTTTGAGGATCTGTTATCAAAGGTTTCCGAGTGTGAGATGAAGAAGGTAGCGGTAGCGGTGGCTCAGGACAGCGCGGTTCTCGAGGCTGTGGCTGCGGCGAAGGAGAGGGGTATCGCGGAGGCGATCCTTGTGGGCGACGCTGACAAGATCAAAGAGGTTGCGGAGGCTGACAAGGTTGACATCAGCGGCTTCGAGATCATTGATGAGAAGGATAACTATGAGGCGGCTTTGAAGGCGGTCAATCTGGTGCACGAGGGCAAGGCAGATATGTACATGAAGGGTCTGATCGACACAAAATCCTTCTTAAAGAGCGTGCTGGACAAAGAAGTCGGCTTGAGAACGGGCAAGGCGTTGTCTCATGTATGCGTGTTTGAGGTGGAGGGGATCGATCATCTCCTGTTCCTGACGGACGTTGCTTTTATGACATATCCCACGCTGGAGGATAAGGTGCATATCATCGAGAATACGGTGGATGTGTGCCATGCGTGCGGCATTCCGAACCCGAAGGTTGCGCCCCTCGCGGCAGTCGAGGTAGTGAATCCCAAGATGCCTGTCACGGTGGAAGCTGACGAACTGACGAAGATGTGCGAGGAAGGAAAAATCTCCGGCTGTGTTGTGGATGGTCCCCTTTCGCTGGATCTGGCGATCGACCCCGAGGCGGCGAAGCATAAAGGCGCGGAAGGCAGAAAAATCGTAGGCGATGCGGATGTGCTGCTCTTCCCCGACATCCATGCGGGCAACCTCGTTTACAAGTGTCTGGTACATACGGCAAAGGTAAAGAACGGCAACATTCTGACGGGCACGAAGGCTCCTGTTATCCTGACATCCCGTTCCGACGATTTTGAGACGAAAGTAAATTCCCTTGCGCTCGGCGCGGTTATGGCAGGCGCGATGGCAAAGATGAACTGATTGAGCAGGCCAGACCGCGAGGACTGCTTCGCAGCCTCGGCAGATTGCGTGAGCTGAACGACTCAGAAAATAGAAGGAGGAAAATATGGCAATCAAAAGTTTAATTATCAATCCCGGTTCCACATCTACAAAGATTGGTGTGTTTGAGGATGAAACTCTCCTGTTTGAGGAGACTTTGAGACATTCCACGGAAGAGATCGCACAGTATGAGAAAATTGTGGATCAGAAGGACTTCCGCAGAAAGATCATTGAGGATCTGTTGAAGGAAAAAGATTTTGACATCAAGTCCCTGAATATGGTAGTGGGACGCGGCGGCATGTTGAAGCCGATTCCGGGCGGCACCTATGCGGTGACTGATGATCTGTTAGAGGATTTAAAGATCGGCGTGCAGGGACCTCACGCATCCAATCTGGGCGGTATTCTGGCGAGAGAGATTGGCGATTCCATCGGCGTTCCGTCTTATATTGTTGATCCTGTGGTTGTTGACGAGCTGGAGCCTGTTTCCAGATACTCCGGCGTGCCGGAACTGCCGAGAACCAGCGTGTTCCATGCGCTGAACCAGAAAGCGGTTGCGAAGCGTTACGCGAAGGAGCAGGGCAAGGCTTACGATTCCCTCAATCTGGTTGTGGTGCATATGGGCGGCGGCGTGTCCGTGGGCGCGCACAAGAAGGGCTGTGTGGTGGATGTGTTTAACGCCCTTGACGGCGACGGCGCATTCTCTCCCGAGAGGGCGGGTGCGGTACCCAGCGGTGCACTCATAAAAATGTGCTTTTCGGGGAAATATACAGAGAAAGAAGTTTACAAGAAATTTGTGGGCGGCGGCGGCTTCAACGCATACTGCGGAACCAACGACATGCGCGATGTGGAGAAGATGGTGCAGAATGGAGATAAGAAGGCGGAGGAAGTCAGAGAGGCTTTCATCACGCAGGTGGCAAAGGATATCGGCGCTATGGCATGTGTATTGCAGGGCAAGGTGGACCAGATCATTGTGACCGGCGGTATCGCTTACGACAAGGTAGTCGTTGGAGGGCTTAAAGAGAAAGCGGAGTGGATTGCTCCCATGACGGTATATCCCGGCGAGGATGAGCTGATGGCTTTGGTACAAGGCGGGCTACGTATCCTGCGCGGTGAGGAAGAGCTGAAAGTATATTGAGAAAAGGATTCTCATGCAATATGAGGCGGCGGAGGGGCAGAAAGGTAAGCCCCTTCGCCGTTTTCTCGCCGAATGCGGCGGAATACGAGGGGTTTTGCTTGAATTTGCTACCTTTATCTGGTAAAATATAGTTTAGTGTTTTGTTATGGTGGGGATTTTTTGAGAGAAAGGCATGTGCCAGGCGGCTGGTCACATGGGAATGAGAAAACTATGAGCGTGGTACAAAAAATATTCGGAACGCACAGTGAACGGGAGATCAAGCGCATTAACGGGCTGGTTGACAAAATCGAGGGTATGCGTCCTGAGATGATGGAATTGACGGATGAGCAGATGCGTGATAAGACGAAGGAGTTTAAGAAAAGGCTCTCCGAGGGTGAGACTTTGGACAACCTTTTACCAGAGGCTTATGCGCTTGTCCGGGAAGCGGCGAGAAGGGTGCTTAACACGGAACATTACAGAGTACAGCTGATCGGCGGCATTATCCTGCATCAGGGCCGTATCGCGGAGATGAGAACTGGTGAAGGTAAGACACAGACCTGTCTCCTGCCGGCTTATCTGAATGCGCTGGAAGGAAAGGGCGTGCATGTTGTCACGGTCAACGACTATCTGGCGAAGCGTGACGCGGAGTGGATGGGACAGGTGCATGAATTTCTCGGACTGAAGGTGGGATGCGTTCTAAACGATATGAAGCCCGAGGAGCGCCGGGAGGCATACAACTGCGACATTACCTATGTGACAAACAATGAGCTTGGCTTCGATTATCTTCGTGACAATATGGTCATCTACAAGGAACAGCTCGTGCTCAGGGAACTTCATTATGCCATCATCGACGAGGTGGACTCGGTGCTGATCGACGAGGCGAGAACCCCGCTGATCATATCCGGGCAGAGCGGTAAGTCCACGAAACTTTACGAGGCGTGCGATATTTTGGCAAAACAGCTCACCCGCGGTGAGGACATGGAAGAACTGACCAAGATGGACGCCATCATGGGCGTGGAGAGGGAAGAAACCGGGGACTTTATCGTGAACGAGAAGGACAAGGTGGTGAACCTGACCGCGCAGGGCGTTTCCAAGGTGGAGCGTTTCTTCCAGATCGAGAATCTTGCCGACCCGGAAAATCTGGAAATCCAGCACAACATCATACTGGCTCTGCGGGCGCATAACCTGATGTTCCGCGATCAGGATTATGTGGTGAAGGATGATCAGGTTATGATCGTGGACGAGTTTACCGGGCGTATCATGCCGGGACGTCGTTATTCCGACGGTCTGCATCAGGCGATTGAGGCGAAGGAGCATGTGAAGGTGAAGCGGGAGAGCAAGACGCTCGCCAACATTACTTTCCAGAATTTCTTTAATAAATTTGAGAAAAAAGCGGGCATGACAGGTACGGCGCTCACGGAGGAAAAGGAGTTCCGTGACATTTACGGCATGGATGTGGTAGCGATCCCCACGAATAAGCCTGTGGCACGTATCGATCAGCAGGACGCTGTCTATAAAACAAGAAAAGAAAAACTCAAGGCTATTCTTCATGCGGTACAGGAGGCGCACGCCAAGGGACAGCCCGTTCTGGTGGGCACGATCAATATCGACGCTTCGGAAGAGCTTTCCGCCATCTTTAAGAGAAACGGTCTGGAGCATAAGGTGCTGAACGCCAAGTTCCACGAGCTGGAGGCGGAGATCGTGGCGGATGCCGGCATTCACGGCGCAGTTACCATCGCCACCAACATGGCGGGCCGTGGTACGGATATCAAGCTGGACGAGGAGGCGAGAGCGGCGGGCGGCCTTATGATCATCGGCACGGAGCGGCATGAGTCGAGACGTATCGACAACCAGCTCAGAGGTCGAAGCGGTCGTCAGGGTGATCCCGGCGAATCAAAGTTCTTTATCTCGCTGGAAGACGATCTGATGAGGCTGTTCGGTTCCGACCGCATGATTACTATGTTTAACGCGCTTGGCATCCCGGAAGGGCAGGAGATTGAGCACAGCGCGCTGACTAAGGCGATTGAGACGGCGCAGAAGAAAATAGAGAACAACAACTTCGGTATCAGAAAGAGCCTGCTTGAGTACGATCAGGTGATGAACGAACAGAGAGAGATCATATATGAAGAGAGACGCCGCGTCCTGGACGGCGAGAGCATGAGGGACGCGATCTACAAGATGATCACGGATATCGTTGAAAACTGCGTGGATATCTGCATCGGTGACGACTCCGATTTTGAGGACTGGGATTACAATGAGTTGAATACCCTGCTGATTCCCACGGTGCCGTTAAAGCCGGTGGATGCGTCGAGGGTGTTGAAGCCCAAGAAAAACAGTCTCAAACAGCAGCTAAAGGAGGAGGCTGTGAAGCTCTACGAGAGCAAGGAGGCGGAGTTCCCGGAGCCCGAGGCGATCCGCGAGATCGAGCGCGTGATCCTGCTCAAGGTGATAGACAGAAAGTGGATGGACCACATCGACGACATGGACCAGCTCCGTCAGGGCGCTGGCTTACAGGCTTACGGACAGAAGGACCCGCTGGTGGAGTACAAGCTGAACGGTTACGAGATGTTTGACGAGATGACGCAGAACATCAAGGAAGAGACCGTGCGTCTGCTCTTCCGTGTGCGCATCGAGCAGAAGGTGGAGAGAGAACAGGTAGCCAAGGTAACCGGCACCAACAAGGACGACACCCTGCAGAAAGGCCCCGTGAAGCGTGCGGAGGCGAAGGTTTATCCCAACGATCCGTGCCCTTGCGGGAGCGGGAAGAAGTATAAGCAGTGCTGTGGGAGGAAATAAGATTAAAAGCGGATTGTCTTTAAAAATTTATTGATTTTAAAGTAGGAACTGCAAAGATGTATTTAAAACAGTAAGAAAGAAGGTGACGTTAAGTGGTAGAATTAGACAATATGAAATCGGAGCTTTTAGCATACGAAAGTCCCTTAGCGGAAGTGAGGGATTCACTTTAACTTAGCAGATAAGGTAAAGCGGATCGAAGAGCTTGACATGGAAATGCAGGCGCCGGACTTCTGGGACGACCCGGAGAAATCCAATCAGAAGATGCGGGAGTCCAAGGGGCTTAAGGATATCGTGGAGACGATGGACGGTCTCTCCAGCCAGTACAATGACATTCTGGAACTGATCGAGCTGGGCTATGAGGACAACGATCCGGCGATCATTCCCGATATTGAGGAGGAGCTTGGCTCCTTTAAGGAGACGTTTGAGAATATCAGAATCAGCACGCTTCTTTCGGGCGAATATGACAAAAACAATGCGATCCTTAAGTTAAATGCCGGGGCGGGCGGCACGGAGAGCTGCGATTGGTGCAGTATGCTCTACCGCATGTATACGCGCTGGGCGGAGCGCAAGGGCTATTCGCTGGAAGTGATTGACTATCTGGACGGCGACGAGGCGGGCATCAAGTCCGTGACCTTCCAGATCAACGGGGAAAATGCTTACGGCTATCTGAAATCGGAGAAGGGCGTGCACAGGCTTGTGCGGATTTCCCCTTTTAACGCGCAGGGAAAGAGGCAGACTTCCTTTGTGTCCCTTGACGTGATGCCGGACATTGAGGAGGACGTGGATGTGGAAGTGAAGGACGAGGATATCCGTATCGACACTTACCGAAGCAGCGGCGCGGGCGGTCAACATATCAACAAGACGTCCTCGGCGATCCGCATCACCCATTTCCCGACGGGTATCGTGGTGACCTGCCAGAACGAGCGCAGCCAGTTCCAGAACAAGGACAAGGCGATGCAGATGCTGAAGGCAAAGCTCTATATGTTAAAGCAGGAGGAGAACGCGGAAAAGCTGTCGGATATCCGCGGCGATGTGAAGGAAATCGGCTGGGGCAACCAGATCCGCTCCTATGTGATGCAGCCTTACACCATGGTGAAAGACCATCGGACCAACGAGGAGTCCGGCAATGTGGACGCGGTGATGGACGGGGCGATCGATCCGTTTATCAATGCGTATTTGAAGTGGATTAACAGCTAAATATTTTTAGGCAGATACGGTTAGCGGAGCCGACCCTTGTGAGATATCGTCAGGGGTCGGCTTTTTCAAATGTTTTCTGATTGGAAATAGAAAAAAACATGTGCAAAATATCTGATAATGAAATAGTATCTATATCCCCCAATAATCAAAGTATACAACATACTCGTTGGAATTGCACGTATCATATAGTGTTTATTCCAAAATATCGTAGAAAAATTATGTATGGAGAAAATGGAGACTGCCTAAACAGCAGCCTCCGCATTATTTCTGATCAGATCCAGAAAGAACTCCGCCTCGGTCGCCGCCATATAGGGGATAACCCATAACAGCGCGAGTCCCCATGACAACAGCCCGAGAAGCATGAGTGGAAGAAAGCTCACATACAGATAGAAGAGCCGACCCTTGTGGTGAACCATGAGACGTCGGCTTTTTTGCAGCAGCTCTTTTGCCGTGTACTGCGGAAAATCGTGGAGCAGGAAATAAGTCTGGGCATAAAAGAGACTCAGCATGACGGAAACCGTCCCCGACAGAATCAGGGAGAGTGCATAGGGCAGCATGAGACTCATCATTTTATCCAGATGATTGACATTTGCCAGCATCATATAATTCAAAATAATCTGGGGCAGGCTCGACAGATAGGTAATCAGCGTGATCCATGCCTGTATGGTGATTGCCTTGTCAGGGCAGAGCTGGAAACCGTAAAACAGGTCGCCCACGGAAACTGGGCGTCCGCAGATCAGTTTCAGGTAAAGGTAGGCGCTGCCTGAGGAAAACAGTCCGGTCAGAACGGAAACCAGAAACATTATCGCGTAATAGATAATCGTGCCAGGGATCGTGGAGAGATCCACGAGCAGCCCTACGGTGAGAGAGACAGTGCCTGTAATTGCGCCTACGATCATAAAAGCGCCGATTGTTGTGCCGTAATGTCCGAGCAGATGTTCTCTGGCGCTGGCTTTCAGTTCTGCGGAAGATTTAAATTGGTTCATACTAATATTATGTCAACCTTTCTTGGGCATTCAACAGTACCCGTAGTTTACACCGCCTCATCATAGTTCATGCCGCGGTATTTATTGACTGCGTCGGAGGACTTCATATCCTTCTGATAAGGATTATCCTCATTGCGGTATTTGATCTGGGTGGCTGTAGTGCCGCCGGATACATAGGTGCGACCACATTCCGGGCAGACCGCCGTGTGGATGGACACGTTGCATGCGACTACCTTGCCGTTGTTTTTTTCGGCTTTCTGGTAAGCGTTGCTCACATGCTCTTGCTCGTGGCTTCTGACTCTCGCCGCCGCTGATTTCGGATCAATATGTGCCGCCGCTTTGAAGGAGACGTCGCCCTCGTCGGAACCGTCCTTGTATTTGCGGTTCTTGCATGTCTCGCATTCTGCGGGGGATGATTTCTTCCCCGCCTGTTTTTCGGTAGATTCACCGGGGTTGCGGATGATGACGCGACCGTCTTCGGACTCCTGCGCGACGCCAGGCATACCCTGTGCAGCTGTCTGCCCTGCATCGGAAGAATGACCGCGCCCTGCCGCGCCGGCTCCGTCATGCCGCTCCTGTCTGGAAGAGGCGGCGCCTGCGGGCTGTTCCTGCGCGGAAGAGGCAGCAGCAGAAGGTTCGATATACGTGTTATACGCGCCATAAGGATTGTAATAGGAAGCTCCCATAATCGGAGAAATCGTCATAACGTTACCCTGCCTTTCTGGTTACATGATATTTTTGGTTCGTATTTGAAAGCTTGGTCCGGCCGTTTCCTTATTATGTTATAATTATATAGCGGTTAGTCCTGATCCAACCCGTCCCACATATCGTAAATTTCTTCCATCATCTCATAGTAGGAGACGCCGTACTGTTCCTCGCAGACCTTGTTGACTTCATCAGTCAGTTCCGGGGAGAGCTTGGGAAGTGAAAACACCAGCCATACGGCAAAGACGCAGAATGCCACGTCCAGCGCCAGCCCGGTAATACAGCAGATCATGCCCGCTTTTGCCTTGCCGACCATTTTTCTGGCGCCGCCTTTGGAGAGGATTGCCAGAATAATGCCGACGCCGCCCAGAAGAAACGGCATGGACAGCCGCAGCAGCAAAAGGCTTCCGAGTGTGATAATACCCAGAATCATAGAGGCGGTAGCCATATGGTCGCCCCTGCTCTTCGTGGGGGCAGGCGGTAAAGGCGCGCCGTAGGGATTGTAAGGGTTATTGCCGTTGTATGGGTTGTTGTTATACGGATTGTTATTGTAAGGATTGTAACCGCCGCCGGGTCCGCCCTGCGGATTGTTTGGTCCATAGTCCATCGTGTATGCCTCATTTTCGTTATTAGTATTTGTGACGGGGAATGCGAAGCATTCTCTGAATTGTCGCTGCAGGGCAGCAATTTTTTATAGTTTAGCATATTTTTACGAAAAAAACCATAGCTTTGCATGTGCGGACAGCTTTTTCTTTCATTTTTTCTTATTTAGGTATGCATTTCCTGTGGCGGATTTCGAATTTATCCTGTATAATAAAAACGTTAGGCAAAAGAATGCATGTATACTTTACTGCGATGAAGTGATAAAGAAGAGGGTATTATGGACATTATTTTAAAATTAAAAGAAGAGTTACAGGTAGAAAAATGGCAGGTGGAAGCGGCGGTCTCCCTGATTGACGAGGGGAACACGATTCCCTTTATCGCCCGCTACAGGAAGGAGATGACAGGCTCCTTAAACGATGAGGTTTTAAGAGATCTCCACGAGCGGCTCACCTATCTGCGGAATCTGGAGGAGAAGAAGACGCAGGTTCTTGGCAGCATCGAGGAGCAGGGCAAGCTGACCGACGAACTGCGGGAGCGCATTGAGGCGGCGCAGACCATGGTGGTGGTGGAGGATCTTTACCGTCCTTACCGCCAGAAGAGAAAGACACGCGCGGGTGTGGCGAAGGAGAAGGGACTGGAGCCCCTTGCGGAATTTATTCTCGCGCAGGAGACGACGGCGCCGATCGAGGAGGAAGCGGCGAAGTACATCCACGAGGATGAAGATGCTGCGAAAGCTGTAAAGTCAGCGGAGGAGGCTCTGCAGGGAGCGAAAGATATTATCGCCGAGCGCATCTCTGACGAGGCGGATTACCGCATCTATATCCGCGATGTCACGATGAAGGAAGGAAAGCTTGTAACCGCAGCCAGGGATGAAAAGGCGGAGAGCGTTTATGAGATGTATTACCAGTATGAGGAACCCCTCGGCAAAGTGGCGGGGCACCGGGTTCTCGCGATCAACCGGGGTGAGAATGAAAAGTTCCTGACAGTGAGGATCGAGGCGCCCGAGGAGCGGATTCTGCAGTTTCTGCGCACCAAAACCATTATAAATGACAATCATGTCACATCTCCGATTCTGGAGGAAGTAATCGCTGACAGTTATGACAGGCTGATCGCTCCGGCAATTGAGCGGGAGATCAGAAACGACCTTACCGAAAAGGCGGAGGACGGCGCGATTTCCGTATTTGGAAAAAATCTGGAGCAGCTTTTATTGCAGCCGCCCATCAAGGGTAAAGTCGTGCTTGGCTGGGATCCGGCTTTCCGTACGGGCTGTAAGCTGGCGGTTGTGGATGAGACGGGAAAAGTGCTGGACACGAAGGTAATTTATCCGACCGCGCCCCAGAATAAGGTGGAACAGGCGAAGGCGGAGCTGAAAAAGCTGATCAAAAAATACAACGTATCCTTGATTTCCGTCGGGAACGGGACGGCATCCAGAGAGTCCGAGCAGGTGATTGTGGAGCTGATTAAAGAGCTGGACGTGCCGGTGCAGTATGTGATTGTGAACGAGGCGGGCGCGTCTGTCTATTCCGCCAGCAAGCTTGCCACGGAGGAATTTCCGGAGTTTGACGTGGGCCAAAGAAGCGCGGCTTCCATCGCGAGAAGACTGCAGGATCCGCTGGCTGAGCTGGTAAAAATCGATCCCAAGTCCATCGGCGTGGGGCAGTATCAGCATGATATGAACCAGAAGAAGCTGAGCGAAGCCCTTGGCGGTGTCGTGGAGGACAGCGTGAACCGGGTCGGCGTGGATCTGAATACCGCTTCTGCCTCTCTTCTTGAGTATGTCTCCGGCGTGACCAAGGTGATTGCCAGAAATATCGTGGAATACCGGGAAACAAACGGCCGCTTTTCCAACAGAAAGCAGCTTCTCAAGGTGGCCAAGCTGGGGCCGAAGGCGTTTGAACAGTGCGCCGGTTTTATGCGCATCGCGGACGGCGATAACCCGTTAGATGCCACAAGCGTCCACCCGGAATCTTACGAGGCGGCACGGAAGCTGATGGAGAAGCTCGGGCTTACGATGGAAGACGTGAAGGAGGCCCAGAAGAAGGCGGCGGTGAAGAAACCGGCTCCCGTGAAGGAGAAGAAGCCCCGTCCGAAAAAGCCGGTGATCCGCAACACGGACACGGCCATGGGGAAAGCCCTGGCGGCGGCGCTTGGCGGCTTGGATATGACGGCGGAGGAAAATGACACGAGTGTCGCGAACTCCGGCTCCGGCAGTTCCGGACAGACCGCGGTCAGCAATCTGGCAAAGCGGGTCAAGGATAAGAAAAAGCTGGCCGAGGAGCTTGGAATCGGAGAGATTACGCTGATTGATATTCTGACCGAGCTGGAAAAACCGGCCCGCGATCCCAGAGACGACATGCCTGCGCCGATCCTTAGAAGCGACGTATTAGATATGAAGGATTTGAAGCCCGGCATGATCTTAAAGGGAACGGTCAGAAATGTGATCGACTTCGGCGTCTTCGTGGATATCGGCGTACATCAGGACGGACTGGTACATATCTCGCAGATTACGGACCGCTACATCAAACATCCGCTGGAGGCGGTCAGCGTGGGGGATATTGTGGATGTGCAGGTGCTCACGGTGGATGTGCCGAAGAAGCGTATCGGACTTACCATGAAGATCAAAAGACAGTAGAAAAGGAGTTTAGTCATGCTTAAGTACATTGTGAAGAGAATTTTGCTGGCGGTCGTGACGATCTGGGCGGTTGCCACACTCACCTTTTTTCTGATGAACCTGGTGCCCGGCGGCCCGTTTTTGTCGGAGAAGGCGATCAGCCCCCAGGCGCAGGCGGCGCTGGAGGCGAAGTACGGACTGGATAAGCCCATGTCACAGCGCTATGTGAACTATATGACCGGGGCGCTTCACGGGGATTTCGGGGACAGCCTGAAACAGAGAGGCCGTACCGTCATGTCCATCATTTCCATGAAATTTCCCGTGTCTGCGAGAGTCGGCGGGATATCCGTTCTCGTGGCGCTGATTCTTGGAATCCCGCTTGGCAGTATCGCCGCTTTGAAGCGGGGTAAGGCGGCGGACAGCGTAATCAGCGTGATTGCGACATGCGGTATCGCGGTGCCCGGTTTCGTGATCTGTACGCTGCTCATGTATTTCTTCGGCGTGAAGCTGGGGCTTCTGCCCACGATGGGTCTGGAGAGTGCAAAGCACTATGTGATGCCGGTGATTGCCCTGTCTTTCTATCCTACGGCCTATATTATGCGTCTGATGCGTTCTTCCATGCTGGATGTACTCGGACAGGATTACATGCGCACGGCGCGGGCGAAAGGACTGGCGGGAGGAAAAATTCTCTTTAAACATGCGCTGCGAAACGCGATTCTGCCGGTAGTAACCTATGTGGGTCCCATGCTTGCGTACACCATTACGGGAAGCTTCGTGGTGGAGAAGATCTTTGTCATTCCGGGACTTGGCGGAGAGTTTATCAAGGCGATCAACGGACGCGATTACACGCTGATTATGGGAACGACGATTTTCCTGGCGACCCTTGTTATCGTGATGAACGTGGTTGTGGATATCATTTACAAACTGGTTGATCCGAGAATCAAGTTAAAGTGATATCACAGGGTCATAATGACAATACTGCTCGTGCCTGCACGAAAGCAGTAATTGGCATTTATGCCCCGCCAAACATGAGGAATTGGCGGATTCCGAATGTTTGCAGGATTGCGGGAATTGCGCAGAAGAGGAGCAATCCGTGACAGCAGCAGATATGAAAGAAAGGTATGAAATTACAATGAAAGAAAATCCCTTAAGTTTTCAGTTAAAACTCAAGCCGGAAGATTTTCTGCCGGCTACGGAGGAAGAAAAACAGAGTCAGGTCATCATGCGTGAGAGCGTGAGTTTCTGGAAGGACGGTATGCGCCGGCTTCGGAAAAATAAGGTGGCGATGGTCTCGCTGGTTGTGATTATTGTGGTAATGATATTTTCCTTTATCGTTCCCGCTTTTTATCCGTACACATACAAGGAGCAGATCAAGGGGGCGAACAGCCTTGCGCCCATGGAGTATTCGGCGGAGGAGCAGGCCAGGATCGATGCGGGTGAGAAAGTGTTCCCTCATGTTTTCGGCACGGACAAGATGGGGCGTGACTATGCCATCCGCGTGATGATGGGCAGCCGCATTTCCCTGCTTGTGGGCCTTGTTGCGACGTGTATTATCCTGGTCATCGGTTCCGCTTACGGTTCTATTGCCGCTTTTTTCGGCGGCTGGGTGGATCTGGTGATGATGCGTATTGTGGATATCATTTATACGATTCCGGATATCCTTCTCATCGTTCTTTTGTCTATGTCTTTGAAGGCGCCGCTTGCCAATCTGGCGGCCAAGCCGGGTTTTCACTGGCTCAATGTCGTGGGTGAGAATCTGATCAGTATCTTCGTGGTGTTTGCCCTGCTCTACTGGGTGGGCATGGCGAGAATGGTCAGAAGTCAGGTGCTCATGTTAAAAGAGAGCGAGTATGTCACGGCGGCCAGAGCTTTAGGCGTCGGAAACGGCAGGATCATCAAGAAGCACCTGCTGACCAACTGTATCGGCACCTTGATCGTGACGACGACTTTGCAGATTCCGTCCTCCATCTTTACGGAGAGTTTCCTGAGCTTCTTAGGCTTGGGCGTTGCGGTACCGCTGCCCTCTCTGGGAAGCCTCGCAAGCGACGCGCTAAACGGCATTAACACATATCCGTATTTACTGTTTATTCCGGCGCTGTTGATCAGTCTGATAATCTTAAGCTTTAACCTGCTCGGGGACGGCCTCAGAGACGCCTTTGACCCGAAGCTGAAAAACTAACGTGCGAAATGCGAAAAGTACTTCTAAAGACGTCTCGCCATAGGACGAGACGCCAAGAAGTACTAAGTTTCGCATAAGAGAATGCCAAAATGCGGCATTCTCCGCAGAGATTTTGAAAGGAGAATACTTATTTGAAATGGGAGAATATCTGGTAGATGTCAAAAATGAGCGGCTTTCTTTCTTCACGCCCGCCGGAGAGGTTAAGGCGTTAAACGATGTCTCCATCCGTCTGAAGGAGGGAGAGGTCTTAGGAATTGTCGGAGAGAGCGGTTCCGGCAAGTCTGTCACGGCGTACAGCCTGATGGGACTTACCGCCCATCCGGGGAAACTGCTTGGCGGCGAACTGCACTTTAACGGGCATCAGGTAGAGAAGATGACCGAGAAAGAAATACGAAAATTTCGTGGGAATGAGATTTCTATTATCTTTCAGGATCCGATGACCAGCTTAAACCCGGTCTATACCATCGGCAACCAGATTACCGAGGTGATCCGGCTTCACACGGACAAGACGAAGCAGCAGGCGAGGGAACGCGCCAAAGAGCTTCTGGAGCTGGTGGGCATCAATGAGCCGGACAAGCGTTTAAAGCAGTATCCGCACGAGCTTTCGGGCGGTATGCGCCAGCGTGTGATGATCGCCATCGCGCTGGCCTGTGAGCCGAAGCTTTTGATTGCGGACGAGCCGACTACGGCGCTGGATGTGACGATTCAGGCGCAGATTCTGGAGCTGATGATGGAGCTTAAAGATAAGCTCGGTATGGCGATCATTATGATTACCCATGATCTGGGCGTGGTGGCAAGCATGTGCGAGCGCATCGCGGTTATGTACGCGGGCAGAATCATTGAGTACGGCACCACGGACGATATTTTCTACCATCCGAAGCACGAGTACACGAAGGGACTGATCCGCTCCATTCCGAGGCTGGACACGAAGGAACATGAGAGGCTGGTTCCCATCGAGGGAACGCCGGTGGATATGCTGAATCCGCCCGCAGGCTGTCCTTTCGCACCCCGCTGCGACGCTGCCATGCAGATCTGTCTGCGGGAAATGCCGCCTGTCACCACATTCGGCGACGTGCACTATACCCAGTGCTGGCTGAACCAGAAGGAAGAGATGGAGAAAGGAGCGTCCCATGAGTAAGCATTTGATTGAGGTAGAGCATCTGCGCCAGTATTTTCCGGCGGGAGGCTTCGGAAAGAATAAAAAGTTTGTCAGAGCGGTGGACGACGTCTCCTTCTATGTGGAGAAGGGGGAAACCCTCGGGCTGGTGGGAGAATCCGGCTGCGGCAAGACCACCACGGGGCGCACCATGCTGCGGCTCTACGAGCCTACGGGCGGGAAATTCACCTTTGACGGGGACGTCATCTTCGATGTGGAGAACAAGAAGTACGCGAACATGCTTCCTTACAGGAAGCGGATGCAGATTGTGTTTCAGGACCCTTATGCAAGTCTTGACCCGCGCATGACGGTTGGCGACATCGTGGGAGAGGCCATCGACGTGCACAAGCTGGCCCAGAGTAAGCAGGACCGCTATGACCAGATCATACACATTCTGGAGCGTGTGGGCTTAAATTCGGAGCACGCGAACCGCTACCCTCACGAGTTTTCCGGGGGACAGAGACAGCGTGTGGGCATTGCCAGAGCGCTGGCTGTGCACCCCGAGTTCATCGTCTGTGACGAGCCTATCTCGGCTCTTGACGTGTCGATTCAGGCGCAGGTCATCAATATGTTTGAGGACTTACAGGAGCAGATGGGGCTGACCTATCTGTTTATCGCCCACGACCTGTCGGCGGTGAAGCACATTTCCAACCGCATCGGTGTGATGTATCTGGGCAGAATGGTGGAGCTTGCGGACAGCTATGAATTGGTGGACCGCCCCCTGCATCCGTACACGAAGAGCCTGATCTCGGCGATTCCGATTGCAGATCCGAAACAGGCGAGGGAGAGCCGGCGTATCGTGCTGGAAGGAGATGTGCCAAGCCCATTAAATCCCCCCTCGGGATGTACCTTCCGTACCCGCTGCCCCTATGCGGATGAAAGGTGCGCTGCGGAGGTTCCCGCATGGAGAGAAGTGGAAAACGGTCATTTTTGCGCCTGCCACCATATTGACAAGTGCAATTAAATGTGATAAACATGTTAGTTGGAAAAGTAAATCATTTAAGAAGAGGAGGAACGATTATGAAAAAGAAAGTAATCGCGCTGATGCTGGCAGCGGCTATGGTTGTCGGTGTGACGGCCTGCGGCGGCAGTTCTGCGGAACCGGCACCGACGCCCGGGATCGACGATGCGTCAGAAACCACAGAGGGGGGGGAGGCTCCCGCAGATGATACTGGTGCTGACAGTACTGCACCCGCAGCTTCCGGCGAAGGGAAGGTTCTGTCCGTACAGATCGGCCCGAACCCCGAGACCATCGACCCGGCGTTAAACAGCGCAGTGGATGGCGGCAACATGATCTTACACACGTTCGAGTGCCTTTTGACGGTGGATCAGGAAGGCAAGCTGGCTCCCGGCCAGGCTGAGAGCTGGGAGACTTCCGAGGACGGCCTGACATGGACCTTCCATTTAAGGGACGGTCTGAAGTGGTCTGACGGCTCCGCCCTCACGGCAAACGATTTCGTATACAGCTGGCGCAGAGTCTGCGATCCTATGGTAGCGGCTCCTTATGCAGAGACTGTTCTCGGCATGGTAGAGGGCTATGCAGATGCCATCGGCGGCAATCTGGAAGCGCTCGGCGTGGAAGCGCCCGATGATAAAACCCTTGTGGTTCATCTTACCCAGCCCTGCTCTTACTTCGGCTCTCTGGCAGCTTTCGCTACCTTAAGCCCGGTACAGCAGGCAACCATTGATGCCAACGGCGATGGCTGGGCAGTAGCGGCTGACACCTATGTTTGTAACGGCAGCTTCTATATTTCCGAGTGGGTGCCCGGTTCCTATATCATGTGTACAAAGAACCCGAATTACTGGAATGCGGATGCGATCAAGCTGGATGCGATCAAGTTCAATCTGATCGAGGATCCCAACGCTTCCTACAGCGCATACCAGACCGGCGAAGTGCTCTTCATCAAGGACGTGCCCACAGAGGAGATCCCTTCCCTGGAAGGCAATGCGGAGTTCCATGTGGAGCCGATTATCGGTACCTACTATCTGAGCTTAAATACGGAGAGAGAGCCCTTCAACGATCCCAAGGTGCGTAAGGCGCTGAGCCTTGCCATCGACCGTGAGTATGTGGCAAATACGCTGATGCAGGGCACCTATTCTCCTGCAAGCAACTTTATGGGTCCCGGCTGGATTGATACGGACGGTTCTCAGTTTATTGACAACGCAAACGGCGGCAAGCCTTATATCGACACGGCAAACCACGAGGCGAACGTGGAAGAGGCGAAGCAGCTTCTGGCGGACGCAGGTTACCCGGACGGCGCAGGTTTCCCTTCCATCACTTACTCCACCAACGATGCAGGCTACCACAAGGTAGTGGCTGAGTATTTACAGCAGGCATGGGCAGAGATCGGTGTTGAGCTTCAGGTAGATATCGTTGAGTGGGCAAGCTTCACTCCCATGAGACGTAACGGTGATTACGATGCTTCCCGTAACGGCTGGGTAGGCGACTACAGCGATCCTTCCAACATGCTGGATCTGCTCTACTCCAGTAACGGTAACAACGACGGCAAGTTCAACAATGCGGAGTACGATGCGGCTATGGATACTTCCAGAACCACACTGGACGCTGCAGAGCGTTCCGCAGCCCTTCACAAGGCTGAGGACATCCTTATGAATGAGGCTGCCTGCGTTCCCGTTGCTTACTACAACGACTTCTGGTTACAGAGCAGCAAGATTACCGGCATGTGGCATTCCGCATACGGCTACTGGTACTTCATGTACGCGGATATTGCTGAATAACAGATCGAACAAGTTCGACCGTGAGCAAGCTCGATTTATATTAAAAAGTCAAGGAGTAAAGCCCTGTGTATTTAAAGGGGCTTTACTCTTTTTTTCATTGTCGGGATAGCGGTGCATGGATAATTGAATGGACTTTGCATTTTAGCTATGATATACTTGCGTTATAACAGTATAAATCACAGAAAGAAAGCAGGTGACAGTATGACAGATAAACAGTTACGATACATTAACAGATTAACGGTTTTTGTCAGAAAGCTGTTAAAACTTGTGCCGCAGGAAAAAAGAGAAGAATTGGAAAACGAATTCGACAGCATTCTTCTTGAAGTCACGGACTCTAATGAAAGAAACGACTGAGTAATAGTAATGTAAGCCATATGAAAAGGTAGGTGATTATATGCCAAACAATGCGGAAATTGCTAAGACCACGATAGAAGATTTTAGAGAGATACAGGATTATATGTTGTTGGCGAAAAAGGAAAACGCAACGGAGACATATGCGAAATTGAAAAAGAAATACATTTCCTTGAAAGCATTATTGAATGTTTTAGGCGTAAACCTCACAGATATTGATGAGATCAAAGAGTAAAAATACGACTTGATTTTCGTGCATTTCCATGGTATTCTAGTACACGTAAACAAAATAAGAGAAAAGTTCTTCGGGGCAGGGTGCAATTCCCTACCGGCGGTGACAGTCCGCGACCCGTTGTTTTCCAAGCGTTTACCCGCGCGAGGACAGGACGGCTGACTTGGTGAAATTCCAGGACCGACAGTATAGTCTGGATGAGAGAAGAAAGATAAAATGACAATAATGTCATGTTTATCAGACGAGAGCCTGCGCTGCGTTTGCGGCAGAGCGGCTGCTTGGCGAGATTTATCCCCGGAGCTTTGGCTTCGGGGTTTTTTGCGCGAATAGGCAGACACAGACCCGTACAGGCAGAGTCAGAAGAACTTTCCCCTACATTTCATTTTAAGGAGGAAAAGAAAAATGGGTAACGGATTATTACAGAGTATTGCGGACAACGTGATTTTTGTCCTTGTCTGCGTGGGTGTGGCGGCAGCGCTGTTTCTGATTGCCTATGGCACGGAAAAGACGGTGCAGAAGAAAAACGGGGTGACGGAGCGCATCCTCAGCACGAGAAAGATCACCATGATCGGACTGTTCTCAGCATTGGCGGTGATTCTACATATGCTGGATTTCCCGGTTCCGTTTCTGGCACCCGGGTTCTACCAGCTGGATTTCTCCGAGATTCCCGCGCTGGTGGGAGCCTTCGCCTTCGGTCCCGTGGCAGGCGTGATGATTGAGTTCTGCAAGATTCTCTTAAAGCTGGTAATTAAAGGAACGAGCACAGCCTTTGTGGGAGATCTGGCAAATTTTGTAATCGGCTGCAGTCTTGTTCTGCCGGCGTCAATCATGTACATGTTTAAGAAAACCAAGAAGAGAGCCGCTGCAGCCTGTGTGGCAGGTTCCGTGATTATGACGGTATTCGGGTCGGCGTTCAACGGCATCTACCTGCTCCCAGCCTTTTCCAAGCTGTTCGGGATGCCTCTGGAGGCGATTATCGCGGCGGGCGCGGAGATCAACGGCAATATTCATAACATAACGAGTTTCGTGATCTTTGCGGTGGCGCCCATGAATATTGTAAAGAGTGTGGCAGCGTCGGGAGTTACCATGCTGATCTATAAACCTTTGAGCCCGATCCTGAAAAATGCCAGTCCTGTCATGGAGAGACGGGCGGGCGAGATTTCCAATTCGGGAAACGCGTGAAAAAACGAGGAGGATGTCGCGTGACATCCTCCTTTCTTATGTTGGCCGGGAATCTTTCCTGTATAGCCGTCATTCTGCTTTCAGGGGATCTGATATAGCTTTCGCATGATTTGTCGCCGTTCGATTGAAAGAAAATGCAAAAAATACTACTTTTCCGCGGGGAAGTAGTATTTTCTTTTTTGTAAGGTTCCTGTAAGATTTTTGTAAGATTCCTATTGTAAAATAGTGAAAAGATGGCAGGGAGCGCAGCGCGACAAATTGGCAGAGGATTTTAAGAATGATTTAAGATTTTGCTGTGCTTCTTTTAAGAAAGCGATGCTAAGATAAAAAATGTGAAAAAAGTGAATCAAAAGGCAGCTCTGTTTCGTTATAACATAGAGAAACTTGTACAGCTTAGCATATACATAATATGGAAGGAAAGAAAGGAACGTAGTATCATGGGGACATTGGTGGAAATCCGGGATATCTGCAAGGTCTACAATCCCGGGGAAAATGAAGTGAAGGCGCTAGATCATGTGAGCCTGACCATCGGGGAAGGCGAGTTCGTGGCGATTATCGGGCATTCCGGCTCGGGGAAGTCCACGCTGATGAACATGCTTGGATGTCTGGATGTGCCCACAAGCGGCAGCTATTTCCTGCACGGGCATGATGTGGGCAGTATGTCGGACGACGAGCTTTCGGACATCCGCAATCAGGAGATCGGCTTTGTCTTTCAGGGATTTAACCTGATTCCCAGCCTGACGGCGGTGGAGAACGTGGAACTGCCATTGATTTACCGGGGCGTTGGAAAGAAAGAGCGGCTGGAGCTGTCGGAGAAAGCACTCGACAAGGTGGGACTGGCAAAACGAAAGACTCACAAGCCGTCCGAGATGTCCGGAGGGCAGCAGCAGAGGGTGGCGATCGCCAGAGCGATTGCGCAGGCGCCGCCCATCATTCTGGCGGACGAACCGACGGGAAACTTAGATTCCGGATCCACGAGGGAGATCATGGATATTTTGCGCGGACTGCACGAGGAGGGCAGGACAGTGATCCTGATCACCCATGACGACGAGATTGCGGCGCGGGCGAAACGCGTCATAAAGATTATGGACGGAAAAATAGAGGAGGATTATGAAAATGTTTCGGAAGGCTAAGAATAAGGCGGAAAATGCGGCTGAAAATACAGAAATGATGCCGAAAAAGGAGAAGACTCCCATGGACAGGGAAAAGAAGAAAAAGATTCGACGCCGGGTGATCGCGGGCGTGCTGGCGGTTCTCGTTGTGGCTTTTTTTGTAAGAAATTCCCTGATGGCAAAGAACATGGCTCCGATGGTAACTACCGTAGCGGTCACGAAGGGAGATGTGGAGCAGATCCTGAGCACCGGCGGCACGGTGAAGAGCGATGAGACGAGGACTTACTTCGCGCCCCTGTCCGTGGAAGTGGGCGAAGTGATGGTGAGCACCGGCGATACGGTGAAAAAGGGCGAAGTGATGCTCACATTTGACGAGAAGGCTCTGGCCGAGGAAAAACAGGCGGCGGAGTATAAGATGGCTTCCAACGAGGGCGGATATGAGAGCTCCGTACATAAAAATAATGAGTATGTGGCGGACCTGTCTGAGGCAAACCGCAATCTTCCCGTGCTGGAACAGCAGATCGCGGATAACGAAAAGCTGCTGGATGAGTTGAACAAAAAGATAGAGGAGAAGAAGGCAGGTTGGAATTACAACGGCACGAATCTGAATGTCTCCGTTATGGAGTGGCAGAGTATCATCGCCCAGGATGAGGAGGCGCTGGCAGATATCAGTGAGAGAGAGGCGAGAGGAGAGCTGAGTGATTACAGCGAAGATGAGATCAAAGAGATGCGCAATGAGGCGGAGATCAAACTCGCAAACGACAGGGAGACTCTTCTGAACCTTCAGATTCAGACCCAGTACAACGGCTATGAGGAAGGGTATAATAAGGAAGTCAGGGATCTGCAGCGGCAGGCGAAGGATGTGGAAGAACTGATCGCTTCTTACAAGGAGTACCAGGCGGAGATGAAGTCCCAGAAAGCTTCTTCCGAGAGCGGCGTTCTGGATGCGGGCGGCAAGGCGAAGCTGGAGGCGGATACGGCGCTTGAGACGCTGACCAATCAGGGAAAGCTGGACGCCATTGCCGAGGTGGAAAACGGGCTGAAAGCCGATTTCGGCGGTGTGGTCACAGAGCTTGAGGCGGTTGCCGGACAGCCGCCCACGGAGAGCGGAAAGCTGGTGACCATAGAGAGCACGGAGAAAGTGTATGTGAGACTGAATGTCTCCAAGTATGATCTGGAAAAGATTGCCGAAGGACAGAAGGCGGATATCGATATCGCGGGAAAGACCTACGAGGGCACGGTGAGCAAGATTGACGGCATGGCGACCCAGAATAACAGCGGCGCCATGGTGGTAGGTGTGGATGTCAATATCGACAATCCGGATGAGAATATCTTTCTGGGCGTGGAGGCAAAGGTCTATGTCCACATGGCGAAGGCGGAGGGGGTAATTACGGTACCTCTCGAGGTGATCAACAGCGACCGTGACGGTGACTTCGTGTATGTGGAGGAGAACGGCGTGGTGGCGAAGAAGCGCATTACAACGGGTATCGCGTCCGACAGCGTCAGCGAGGTGAAGGAGGGACTTGCGGAAGGCGAAAGCGTAATTATGGCGAACGGCATGGAATTTGAGGACGGCACGGCGGTCACGGCGATGCCGATGCCATAGCGCAAAAAGAAGTTCTAAGGACGTCCCGCCACAGGACAGGGACAAAGTCAGCAAAGATGGCTTGGAAGTTCTATGCTTTGCGCGGGAAAATGCCGGAAAACGGCATTCTCCGAACGACTAGAAAAAGATAGGGGACAAAATGGGACAGATATGGGAATACATAAAAATCGCCTTGATGAATATTAAGACGAATAAAGGGCGCTCCGCCCTCACCATGCTGGGTATTATCATCGGTATCGCTTCCGTCATTATGATTATCTCTATTGGTAACGGAGTGCGAAGCTCTGTCAACGAGGAGCTGGAAAACATGGGAGGCGGTCTGATTGCCATTTACACCAATGATAATGAGGAAGGCAACGACGTGAAGTTTACGGAGGAAGACTTTGCGCTGATCAAGGAAAAGGTGGAGCATGTGAAAGGTGCAACGGCGCAGTATGGCTACTATGGCGCAACAGCAAGGGGACGAAAGGGCGCTGACTTTATGGCGATTCTTAACGGTGGAAATACGGCGCTGCAGTATGCAATTGGCAACGAGCCGATTGTCAGGGGCAGATATTTTTCCCAGAGTGAGTGCGATGCGGCAAGCATGGTCTGCGTCATCACGGAGAGCGCAGCCAGATCCCTGTTTGGTACCACGGATGTGGTGGGCATGAGCTTCGAGCTTACCCTCTGGGATGTGAGTCAGGATCTGCGGATCGTGGGTATCAGACAGGATACGCCGGCAGGTCTTATTTCCGCTATGAGCGGCAGTGGTTATTTGCAGGTGGAGATGCCGCTATCAGCCATGGCATCCGGCTATGGGCTGTGGATCGGCGAATTCAGCCAGCTCTATGTGGTGGCGGAGAGCTCAGAATATGTGACGCAGGTGGCGGCAGACACCATCAATCTTCTGGAAAACCGCTATAACGTGCGGGGAGAAAACAAGATTATGATGGAGAGCTTTGCGGATTATTCGGCTCAGTATGATCAGATCCTCAGTATGCTCACGCTGTTTATCTCCTTCGTGGCGGCGATTTCGCTTCTTGTTGGCGGTATCGGCGTTATGAATATTATGCTTGTGTCTGTGACGGAGCGGACGCGGGAGATCGGTATCCGCAAGTCGCTTGGGGCGAGAACAAAGTCGATACTCTTACAGTTTTTGGCAGAGGCTGGTATTATTACCCTGATCGGCGGTCTGATTGGTATTTTACTTGGTGCGCTCGGTGCAAGGGCGGTCTGCGGCGCCATGGGTTTTGCGGCGCAGATCAATGTATCCACGGTGATTATCGCGGCGGCATTTTCCTCGGGCGTCGGTATCTTCTTCGGCATTTACCCGGCGAGGAAGGCGGCGAAGTTAAGCCCGATTGAGGCGCTGCGGCATGAGTAAAGGGGCGGGAGTAATTTATCTTATTATAAAAATGAAGGAGAATGGGATAGTTCCATTCTCTTTTTTTAGTATTATGGTATAGTATTTATGTAATTGAAGCGGTTGGACAGCGATAAGGCAGTATTAAAAAGTCCGTTTTATTGTACACATGAGATGCTATTATGGGATTTGAGGATGGCGAAAAGATAAATTGCCGCCTTTGAAACAAACAAGACATGTTGCGACAATCGCTGGGATCATGGAAAACAGAGCACGAAGGGCGTTTGAAGAAAAATGACATTCGAGAAATACATAGACGAAAGTATTAGGAGCAAATTTGAATTTCATAATTATGGACATGCGTTGGAAATGAATCACCTATTCCTAAAAAATTCGATGATGTTTTTATACCCTTATGGCTGGAGAGAAATACGGATCAGCGGCGATTTGACAGTGAAAAAGTATCCAAGGCAGAGCGTTCAGAGAAGAGGAAGGTTTGCAGATATTCCCTATGAGACAGAGATGATAGAGGGCTATATTGATGGGCATAATATTGACTTTCTGAAAAACAGGGTGGCTTTTGATTTAGAGTGGAACAGTAAGGATCAGACATTTGATCGGGATTTGCTGGCAATGCGGACTTATTTTGACTGCGGATTAATTGATGTAGGGGTTATCGTAACAAGAAGCGAAGAACTGAATGATATTTTTAGAAAAGAAAAAGATAACATGGGAAATTCTTTAATAAGAAAATATGGTGCCAGTACTACTTGGATTGGAAAATTAATTTATAGACTTGATTCACGCCGCAATGGCGGGTGCCCGATCTTGGCGATAGGAATCAGAAAGGAATGTGTGGAAGGATATGACTGACTTAGAGAATACGATAGAAGGATTACAGCAGTTCACCAAAGGTAAAAAATAAAATGGCATAATGCCCAAATATTAGTTATCTGTTTTGGTAAACATTGTTATCTTAAATGGCGATGAATAAGGATTTTCTCTTGCACTTTCAGAGAATTTTAGTATAATAGATTTCAGTATGGAAATCGAATTTGACGTTAAAATAACACCTAATATTTTATATGATTATATGCTGCAGCACACTTATTCGCGGCTGCCCGGGCTTATGGGGACGCTAGTAGGTGTGCTGATGCTGTTTCTTTTTATGGCGAACAGGCAGCCGCTGATTCTGATTATCGCGCTGGTGATTCTGCTGTATCTGCCGTGGACGCTTTTTCTGCGGGCGGCTTCGCAGGCAAAAACGAATCCGGCGTTTCAGAAGTCTCTGCACTATAAACTGTCGGACGAGGGTATACAGGTGTCACAGGACGGGGTTGCGGAGCAGATGGCATGGGACGGTATGGTAAGAGCCATCTCCACGCCGAAGAGCATAGTGGTCTATACCACGGCGGTGAATGCCTGCATTTTTCCGAAGCGGGATCTGGGCGACGGGAAGATGAAAGTAATTGAGATTATTTCCACGCACATGCCGCCCAGGAAGGTGAAGATCCGGGCATGACATATGCGAGAAGAAGTTCTAAAGACGTCCTGCCATTGGACGGGGACAAAGGCAGCAAAGCTGACTTGGAAGTTCCGGGAGTTGCCTTGTACTTTGTCTCACGCAGGGAAATGTTTGTGAATGGCATTCTTTGTACAGATTTGAGATTCCGTATGGAGGACAGGCAGGAATGACAGAAACAGTTGAGAGCCGCAGCGCGGCGGATACATTCGCATATGGAAAGGCGCTCGGGGAGAAAGCGGCTCCGGGGGAAATTTACACGCTGGTCGGCGATCTGGGTGTGGGCAAGACCGTGTTTACGCAGGGGTTTGCGGCAGGGCTTGGCATCACGGAACCGGTGAGCAGCCCTACCTTTACGATTCTGCAGAGTTATGAGGAGGGCAGACTTCCGCTCTATCATTTTGATGTGTACCGAATCGGCGACGTGGAGGAGATGGAAGAGATTGGTTATGAGGACTGTTTTTACGGGGAGGGTGTTTGTCTGATCGAGTGGGCGGACCTGATCCGGGAGATTCTGCCGGAGGACTGTATCCGCATTACGATCTGGAAGGATTTGTCTAAAGGGTTTGATTACCGCCGGATTTCGATCGGGCGGTAATAGTAATGAAGAATGGGAAGTATCTCAGACAGTCTGTTATAACGGCATATCATGGTATTCTGTGAAGTCTGAGGTTGGAGTGTAACTTGCGGAGAAGCTACTTTGTGGAAGGAAAGCGGGGCGGCGGCTTGAAAATATTGGCGCTTGACAGTTCTGGCCTGGTTGCCTCTGTGGCACTGGCGGAGGATGACAATTTAATTGCGGAATACACCGTGCAGTATAAGAAGACCCACTCCCAGACGCTTCTGCCCATGCTGGAGGAGATTGTCAGAATGGTGGAAATGGATCTTTCCACGGTGGATGCCATCGCGGTGGCTGCTGGTCCGGGTTCTTTTACGGGGCTGCGGATCGGTTCGGCAACGGCAAAGGGGCTGGCGTTTGCCCTCGGGAAACCGATCATTCCGGTGCCGACGGTGGATGGGCTCGCCTTTCAGATGTACGGTGCGAAAGATCTGGTGTGTCCGATTATGGACGCCAGAAGGAGTCAGGTATATACGGGAATTTATGAATTTATGCCTGGTCAAATCGGTCGGTTCTCATATGACATGCGTGTTATCAGGGAACAGTGCGCAGTCGCTTTTGACGAGATTGCGGAAGCTTTGAACGGGCTTGACAGGAGTGTCATATTTTTGGGGGACGGCGTACCGGTCTTTTGGGAGCGGATGGAACAGGTAATGCGCGTGCCTTACACGGCAGCGCCCCTGCACCGTGCCAGACAGTCGGCGGCTGCTGTCGCGTCGCTCGGGAGGCTTTACTATGAACATGGCAGAACGGTGGACGGTGCGGTTTTTGTGCCGGAGTATCTGCGGCTTTCACAGGCGGAGCGGGAGCGAGCCGAAAAGGAGCGTGAAGGGTCCCTATGATTATATATCGCAAGATGAAGGCGGAGGATGTGCCTTTTATCAGCCGTCTGGAGGAGGAAACTTTTTCTATGCCCTGGTCGGCGGATTCCTTTTTGCGGATGATAGAAAAGGAGGATACCGCATATTTTGTGGCGGAGGAGAACGGACGGCTCCTCGGTGGCTGCGGGCTGTTTTTGATTGCAGGGGAAGGCAATATCACCAATGTGGTGGTGGCTCCTGAGGCAAGAAGACGCGGCGTGGCAACGGGACTGCTGACATATCTTCTGGCAGACGGTGACCGGGCTGGTCTGACAGCCTATACGTTGGAAGTCCGGGTCAGCAATGAGGCGGCAATCCGCCTGTATGAAAAATTCGGTTTTGTGTCCGAGGGCATACGCCCGAATTTTTATGAAAAACCCACGGAAGATGCTGTGATTATGTGGAAGAGATAGGCAGCGCATGGAACAATTACCACTGTTATTATGCCTTTTGTCTGCTAGAATGAAGACAGTAAGGAGCTGTTTGGTAAAGGATTTTGAAGGAGGATTGTCATGCGCGAATATAAGGAAGACAGAAAATTGAAAAAGGTAGTCTGCAATGCCTGCGGCAAAAATTTGTTGGTTGAAAATGGCATTTTAAAGGAGGAGTGTATCCATGTGGATCACGACTTCGGTTTCTTCGGCGAGAGGGACGGGGAAAGCGACAGCTTTGATTTGTGCGAAGCGTGTTATGAGAAACTGACTGTCGGATTTGTCGTACCTGTGGAACGGCGGGAGAGGAAGGAACTTTTGTAGGCTGCCTCCATTGATGGAAAGCGGGAGCGGGATATAGTCCGGCTGCCTGCATGGAGGGAGATATGTTAGATATCTGTTTACTGGGTACAGGAGGGATGATGCCCCTGCCGCACAGATGGCTTACTTCGCTGATGGCGAGGTATAACGGACAGAGTATATTGATTGACTGTGGGGAGGGCACCCAGATTGCCATGAAGGAAAAAGGCTGGAGCCCGAAACCGATTGACGTGATCTGTTTCACCCACTTTCATGCGGATCACATCAGCGGTCTTCCGGGGATGCTGCTCACTATGGGCAATGCAGAGCGCACGGAGCCGCTTCTTTTGATTGGTCCGAGAGGGCTGCTCAGAGTAGTCAATTCCCTGCGGATCATTGCACCGGAACTGCCTTTTGAAGTGATTTGTCTGGAGATCACGGAGCCGGAGCAGGTATTTCCATTCCGGGAATTTCGGATACGTTCGTTTCGGGTCAACCACAATGTGCCGTGCTATGGCTACAGCATTGAGATTGACCGGGCAGGTAAATTTGATCTGGAGAGGGCGCAGGCTTTAAATATTCCCAGAAATTACTGGAATCCCCTGCAAAAAGGTGAGATAATAGATGAAGACGGCTATTATTTTACCCCGGATATGGTATTGGGGGAGCCGAGAAGAGGTCTGAAGGTCACTTACTGTACAGATACGAGACCGACGGAAGGTATTGTGAAAAATGCGTCCGGGGCGGACCTGTTTATCTGCGAGGGCATGTACGGCGAGCCGGATAAGGCGCAGAAGGCGAAAGAATATAAGCACATGACCTTTTACGAGGCGGCGGAGATTGCAAGGCGTGCCGGGGTGGAGGAGATGTGGCTGACACATTACAGCCCGTCGCTGATCCGTCCGGAGGATTACATGCCGGAGGTGCGGAAAATTTTCCCGAACGCTGTGGCTGCAAAGGATGGCAGAAGCGTGGATCTTATATTCCGGGAAGGGTGAGACGAAGGAGGGGAAGATGAAGAATTCAAAGGTTGCTAAGACGATAATTATCGTGGCTGCTCTGGCGGCGATCATTCTGGTTTATTACTATAGTCTGAGTCACCGGGCAAAGCGGCAGGAGGTCGAGGAGACGATTGCCGCCACCGTGGTGCAGAGCATTCTGATGCGGGACTTGGAGCATAACTATCCGCCAACGCCCAAGGAAGTGGTGAAGTATTACGCGGAGATCACGGAATGCTTCTATAATGAGACGTATTCCGACGAGGAGCTTGTGCAGCTTGCTGGCAAGATTCAGATGCTTTATGACGCGGAACTCGTGGCGAACAAGACGCAGGAGCAGTATATGCAGGATCTGCGGGATGATATTGCGGAGATGAAGGGCGAGCAGCTTACGGTTGCAAGTTATGAGGTTTCCTCAAGTACCGATGTGGAATACTTTGAGCAGGGTGAATATTCCTGTGCCAGATTATACTGCACGTTTTATCTGAAAAAGCAGGGCGGTAGCAGGGTGCCTTCTCAGGAACGGTTCGTGCTCAGACAGGACGGGGACGGTCACTGGAAGATTCTCGGCTGGGAGCTTGTGGAGGACTAAAGGCAGAAAGTGTCTCGGAATGGAGGAAAAGATGGGAAATATCGGGGAAACCGTGACAATTTTGGCAGTGGAAACTTCCTGTGACGAGACGGCGGCGGCGGTGGTTGAAAACGGCAGGGAAGTGCTATCCAATGTGATATCATCCCAGATCGCCCTGCATACGCTCTACGGGGGCGTGGTGCCGGAAATCGCTTCCCGCAAACATATCGAAAAAATAAATCAGGTGATGGCGGAGGCGCTGACACAGGCGGGGAAAAATCTTTCCGACATGGACGCCATTGCGGTTACCTACGGCCCCGGGCTTGTGGGTGCGCTCCTTGTGGGGGTCTCCGCGGCGAAGGCGGTCAGTTTTGCATCAGGGATTCCGCTGATCGGCGTACATCACATCGAAGGACATATCAGTGCGAATTACATAGAAAATAAAGACTTGGAACCGCCTTTTGTATGCCTTGTCGTGTCCGGCGGACATTCTCACCTCGTGGTGGTGAAAGACTACGGGGAATATGAGATTCTGGGGCGTACTAGGGACGACGCGGCGGGGGAGGCATTCGACAAGGTGGCGCGCGCGATCGGGCTCGGCTATCCCGGAGGACCGAAGATCGACAAGGTATCTAAGGAGGGGAATCCGGACGCCATCGCTTTTCCGAGGGCGAAGGTGGGCGATTCCGATTACGATTTCAGTTTCAGCGGTCTGAAGTCCGCGGTGCTGAATTACCTCAATGCCTGTGAGATGAAAGGAGAACCTTTCAGCCAGGCGGATGTGGCGGCTTCTTTTCAGAAAGCGGTGGTGGATGTGCTGACGGAGCATTCTATGCATGCGGTGGAGTCCTGCGGCATGAAGAAATTCGCCATTGCAGGCGGCGTGGCGTCCAACTCTGCGCTCAGAGAGGCGCTTACAAAAGCCTGTGGGGAACACGGCGTGGCGCTTTACCACCCGTCGCCCCTTCTGTGCACGGACAATGCGGCGATGATTGGCGCGGCGGGATATTACGAGTATGTGAAGGGCGCGCGGCACGGGTATGATTTGAATGCGGTGCCGAATCTGAAACTTGGGGACAAGGCATGAAGCCCTGTTAAGGAAGTGTGAAAGATGAGGGTCATCGCTTGACCCATGGAGGCAAATATGAATAAAAAGAGATGTACTGCCATAGTTCTGGCGGCAGGTCGGGGCAGCCGCATGGAGAGCGGCGTGGCGAAGCAGTACATGCTTCTGCGGGGCAGACCGCTTATATGGTACGCGTTACATGCGGTAGAAGAATCCTCTGTGATTGATGACTGCATTCTGGTCACCGGCTCGGAGGATATTTCATATGTAAGGGAAGAAATAGTGGCGAAGTACAGCTTTTCTAAGGTGACAGCAGTTGTGGCGGGGGGAAAAGAGCGGTACGATTCCGTGTACAACGGGCTTGCGGCGGCAGTGAGCGGCAGCCGGCAGGGAGACGAGAGTCCGTGTGTGCCTAACCGGGATGGCTATATTTTCATCCAGGACGGCGCCAGACCTTTTCTGACGGAGGAAATTCTGAAACGCTGTTATGCGGCGGTGGAGAAAGATCATGCCTGCGTGGCGGGTATGCCCGTGAAGGATACCATAAAGATTGTAGATGAAAATGGATTTGCGAGGCAGACGCCAGACAGAAATTTTATGTGGCAGGTACAGACGCCGCAGGTGTTCGACGCGGCGCTGATTCTTTCCGCATACGAAAAACTGATGCAGGAGAAGGAAAAACTTTTGCGGGAGGGCGTTTCGATCACGGACGACGCCATGGTGGTGGAAACCTTTACGAACTGTAAGGTCAGACTGGTGGAGGGGGATTATAGAAATATCAAGGTTACGACGCCGGAGGATATGGCGGTGGCGGAAGCATTTTTGAACTGTGATACACTGCAGCAGCAGGAAAACATTGACGGGAAAAGGATATGAAGTATAGGAAAAATAGTGCAGGGAACAAAAGCTGGATAAAAAATGAAAAAATGGGTTGACATGGAAGTTTATCTTTGCTAGAATAATTTTTGCGCTTGACTTGAATCAGAACGCAATGCGAACACGGAGAGGTATCGAAGTGGTCATAACGAGGCGGTCTTGAAAACCGTTTGTCCGCAAGGGCGCGTGGGTTCGAATCCCACCCTCTCCGCTGGAGAACCCTCTCCGACCGAATCCCTTATGTTTCGGTAATAGTAATATATGAATATATGTATTTAGCTATGTCTGGAGATGTACCCAAGATGGCTGAAGGGACACCCCTGGAAAGGGTGCAGGTCGTTAATAGCG